>Ga0075365_10000327_pt1 | contig 16875 bp, 12 predicted proteins | sample EndMetdeltDD1765_FD_71387 | JGI IMG/M metagenome (GOLD analysis project Ga0075365, IMG submission 71387) | Populus endosphere microbial communities from Tennessee, USA - Endosphere MetaG P. deltoides DD176-5 | ecosystem: Host-associated > Plants > Roots > Endosphere | place: USA: Tennessee... | reverse complement strand
GCCACGAAGCTCTGGTCGATCTTGATCGCGCTGAGCGGAAAGCGGCGGACGTGGGTGAGCGACGAATAGCCGGTTCCGAAGTCGTCCAGGCTGAGCTTGGCGCCCATCGCGTGCAGCGCACCGAGCGTCTGATCCGCCGACGCTCCGCGTCCGCGAGACAGCGGCGCCGTCAGGATCGCCTTTTCGGTGATCTCCACGACCAGCTGCGCCGGTGACAGACCGTACCGGGCGATCGTTCGCGCAATCCGCCTCACGAGCCCGGCGTCGGCGAGCTGCCCGACCGACAGGTTGACCGCGAGCTCGGGGAACAACCCGCTGGACGCGAGGTGCTCCATCGCCGTGCACGCGGACTCCAGCACCGCGTCGCCGAGCTCGACGTCGAGACCTGCGTCCTCGACGATGCCCATGAACGCGGCCGGCGCCAACACACCGAGCTGCGGGTGCGTCCACCGAGCCAGGGCCTCGAGGCCGACCAGCCGGCGGGTGCGGGTGTCGATGATCGGTTGCAGGTAGGCCGAGATCTCGCCGCGGGTCAGGCCCTTGGCGAAGTCGTCGGCGAGCCGCCGTCGTTCGATCGCGGAGCGCTTCCGCTCGACCACAGATCGCGCCGACAGCCCCCGTCGCTCGGACTTCGCGTCGTACATCGCCAGATCTGCGTCCGCCAGCAAACTGGCTGCGGTCGCGAGGTCGTCGCAGATCGCGATCCCCACGCTCGCACCGATGCGGATCGGACCGGCGCCGACGTCGTACGGCAGGCAGATCGCCACCTCGATCCGGTCGGCGAGGGCACGGGCGGTCGCGACATCGGCGACGTCGTGGGCGACGACGACGAACTCGTCACCGCCGACCCGAGCGACGAGATCGAACGGACGAAGGCAGCGCTCGAGGCGGCGACCCACGAGGCGCAGGATCTCGTCCCCGGTCTCGTGACCCCACAGATCGTTGACCGGCTTGAACCGGTCGAGATCGATGAACAGCACCGCGAACTGCTGATCGGCGCGGAGCTCGCTCTCCAGGTGTCGCAGCAGCCGGGCGCGCGTCGCGATGCCGGTCAGCGGGTCGTGGCCGGCCAGGTACTCGAGCTCCTCGCGGACGACGTTGAGCTCGGTGATGTCGTAGCCCGACACGACGATCCCGGCGACGACGGGATCGTCGACGTAGTTGACCATTTCGAACCGCACCGGCCTGGTCCGCCCCGGCTCTCCGGCGATCGTCATCCGGGCCTCGAACGCGATGGGGTGGCCGTCGGCGAGCACGCTCTGCAGCGCCGCGTGCGCCGATTGCACGTCGTCCGCGGCGATGAAGGCTGTCAGCGCCCGCCCGACCACGTTTGTCTGGTCGTGCCCGAGCATGCGCGTGAACGCGGCGTTGACGCTCGTCACGACACCGCTCTCGTCGAGCAGCAGCGTGATCGCCGGGGCCACCTGGACGACCTGCTGGAACCGGGTGATGTCGTTGCTCGCGACCTCCCACATCCGCCGTTGGGTGATGTTGCGGGCCATGCACACGATGCCGGCCGAGCCGTCGTCGAGGGTCACGGTGGTGCCGATCACCTCGTACCAGTGCCACGCCCCGTGCGCATCGCGCACGCGGACTTCGACCGGGGTGCCGACCTTCTTGCCCTGCATGACGTCGATCGACGACACCACACCCGCAACGTCTTCCGGGTGCACCATCTCCAGGAACGAACGCCCGAGCCAGTCCTCGAGGCGGTAGCCCAGCTGACTCTCCGCTGTGCGGTTGGCGAAGCGCACGAGCCCGGCGGTGTCGATGACCAGCATGCAATCCGACATCGAGTCGAGGAGAGCCCGCATGCCGACCGGCGGCACGAGATCAGGGCGCGGCTCGCCCTCGACCTCAGGGCTCGATCCGAAGTCCACCGCGATTCATCGGCACGGCGCGACCCGAACTGAATGGTCTGTTTCGTTGCAGAACTTGTCGAAATGCTTGACACAGCCGCTCATCTGCGGACCGTCATCCACTTACGTTCCATGAAAGGGCAGATACCTTGCTAGGTCGCTCGACATCAGAGGTCACGGATCCTGTCCTTGTGCATGGCGCGGCCATCCTTGACGCTGCGTCGCGTCTGAAACCGCTCTCACACAGCACGTCTCAGCTGGCGGTCCTCGTCGGAGGACCGAGCACGACCACGGCTGCGCTGGCCGGGGTCATCTCCCAGGACCAGGTCCTGGCCGCGGCGCTGCTCCGGGAGGCGAACTCCGCCGCATCTGCCGCGAGCTCGCCGATCAGCTCGATCGAGGCCGCCTTGATCCGCCTCGGCGCGAGCCGAGCGCTCTCCCTCGCCGTGGCGATGTCGATCTCCGAGCACATGGCGGACGCCGTGCCGGAATACGACCTGTCGGACGGTGAGCTGGCCTTGTTGTCCGTCACGGGTTCGGTGGCAGCTGAGCTGGTTCGCGAGCGGGCGACGGTGCCGCTGCCGGTCGAGCTGGCGACGACAGCACTCCTCCGCGACATCGGCGTACTCGTGATGGCCAAGTTCTTGGACGCGCCGCATCTGATGCTGCTGAACGTCGTGCGCGACGGGGGCGCCCCGCTGAGCGACAGCGAGCGGATGGTCATCGACGCCAATCACGGCGAGGTCGGCGGACTGCTGTGCCAGGCCTGGAACCTGCCTGACTCCGTCCGGCTGGGGGTGCAGTACCACCACGACCCGTTCGGATGTGACGAGCCGATCGCCCATGGGGTCTTCGTCGCCGACACGATCGCGCACCTCGTCGCGGTCAGCACCGCACGCCGCTGGTCGCACTCCGAGCCGACTCAAGCGGCGGTGGCCGCATCGATGCACGAGCTGGGTATCGATCCCGGTTCGCTCGACGCGATGGTCGATGCCACCATGAAGCGCTTCCTCGACCGGAACACCGGCCTCACGCTCTGAGCGTCCTTTCGGGTCCCGCCGGCTGTCAGCGGGCGGGACCGCCGAAGGTCATCGAGGCCGGAAGTAGATCGTCTTGCCGCTCTGGTGCCGGACGAACCCGGCACTCGCGCCGGTGGTGACCTCCGACGATCCGAGCATGAGGTAGCCGTCGCCGGCCATCCTCGAACGGATGTCGGTGAGGATCTTGGCCTTCGTGGGATCGTCGAAGTAGATGAGCACGTTGCGGATCATGACGAGGTCGATGCCACCCATCGACGGCATCGATGACGGTGCAACGAGGTTCGCCGTGCGGACCTCGACCATCTTGCGCAACGAGGGGTCGATGCGCCACTCGGTCTTCTCACGCTGGAAGTGGCGCATCAGGCTGGTTGCCGGGAGCCCCCGGTTGACCTCGAGTTGCGTGAACAACCCTGCTGTGCAGCGTTTCACCATCGATTCGCTGATGTCGGTTGCCGCGATCTTGATCGACCATGTTGCACACTGCTCGGAGAAGTTGTCCTTCAGGAGCATCGCCAGGGAATACGGCTCTTGACCGCTCGAACATGCAGCACACCAGATGTTGAGTCGACGGCTGGCGGCACGCGCGTTGAACAGCGCGGGCAGGACGTCGTCCTTGAGCGTCTGCCACGGGTGGACGTCGCGGAAGAACGATGTTTCGTTCGTCGTCATCGCGTCGACGACCTCGTTGCGGAGCGTGGCACCTTGCGGCGAGGCGAGTCGCGCGACGAGGTCACCCACGCAGCTGGCGCCCTCGCGGCGAACGATGTGCGCGAGACGGCTCTCGACGAGGTACTCCTTGCCCTCCTCGAGGACGATGGCGGATTCCTTGCGAACGAGGTCGCGGAGGTAGTCGAATTGAGACGCGGTCATCGTGTTCATCGGACGAGCTGAGTCCTGCGAGCGGTGTTGGTCACGGTGAGAACGATCTTCGGGCCGATCTGCTCGACCGGCAGGATCGCGTCGGAGAGCCCCGCCGTCGCGACCGCGCCCGGCATGCCCCACACGACGCTCGTCGCTTCGTCCTGACTGACGACGTACGCGCCCTTCGCCTTCAGGGTCGCACAGCCGTCACGGCCGTCGTGACCCATCCCGGTGAGGACCACGGCGAGCACGTCGCCGTTGTAGAGCGTTGCCAGGGAGTCGAACATCACGTCGACGGATGGTCGGCAGTAGTTGACGGGGGGACCTTCGCTGAGATTGACCACGATCCCCATCGACGAGCGACGGAAGCACATGTGCCGGTCACCGGGGGCGATCAGCACCAGCCCGGGCTTGAGGACGTCGCCCTGGACCGCCTCGCGGACTTCGATGGGCATCGAGCCGTCCATCCGCTGAGCGAGCAAGCGGGTGAAGACGGGTGGCATGTGCTGGGTGACGACCACCGGGACGGCGAAGTCCTTGGGAAGCGCGGCGAGCACGGTGGAGAGGGCAACCGGGCCGCCCGTCGAGGCTCCGATCGCGACCACGTCGGTGCGGCCGCTCGGCGACGACGCGTCCAGGGCCCGCGCCAGCGGCTGGGTCGCGACGAGGGGGGTCCGTGGCCTCGCCTGTGCGCTGTCGGGCCGCTTGCACAGCGACTTGATCCGGGGGATCAGCTGCTGGCGAACGCTCTCCATGGCAGCGCTCACGCTGCCGACGTTGGCGGGCTTGGTGACGTAGTCCGAGGCGCCGAGGCTCAACGCCTCGAGGGTCGCGGCAGCACCGCGCTCGGTGAGCGTGCTGAACATGATCACGGGGACCTTGCGGTCGATCTTGCGCAGAGCCGCCAGGGCTTGCAACCCGTCCATCTCCGGCATCTCGATGTCGAGGGTCACGATGTCGGGCTTGAGCTGTTCGAACTTCTGCAGGGCGAGGATGCCGTTGGCGGCAGTCCCGACCACTTCGAGGTCGGGGTCCTCGCCGATGACGGTCGTCAGGATCCTTCGCACGACGACCGCGTCGTCGGCGATCAGAACACGCAGCGGCCTCACGCGAGTCCGAGGAGCTGCAACTTGTCCTCGATCACCTCCGACGTGATCGGCTTCATCGCGTACTCGTCGGCGCCGGCCTTCAGCGCCTCATAGATCAACCGCGGGCTCGACTCGGATGTCACCATCATCACCTTGACCCGGTCGTACTTGCGAACTTCGCGCATCGCCTGCACGAACTCGAGGCCGTTCATCACCGGCATGTTCCAGTCCACGAGGGCGAGCTCCGGCGAGTCTTCCGCCAGCCGTTCGAGGGCCTCACCGCCATGCCCGGCCTCGACGACCTCTGTGTGGCCCAGCTCGGCGAGCATCCGTTTGAGGATGAGTCGGGTGGACCGTGAATCATCGACGATCAGAATGCGCACATTGGTTCCTTCGCTCGTGGACCGGGGTCCAGTTGGGTTAGCCGGCCGTTGCTCCAGCTCGGCCACGTGGCCGAGCTGGAGCTCTGGTTGTCAGTAGGTGAAGCGGCCGACGAGGGTTTGGAGGTCGCTGGCCATGCGGGACAGTTCGATCGCGGCGCGTTGGCTGTTCTCGGCGCCGGTGGCGGTGCTGTCGGCTGTTTGGCTGACGCTTTGCATGTTGGCGTTGATCTCGGTGGTGCCGCGGCTGGCGTCGTTGACGCTGCGGGCGATCTCGCTGGTTGTGGCTGCTTGTTCTTCGACGGCAGAAGCGATGGTGTCTTGGAACTCGGCGATCTGGTTGATGATCCCGAGGATGCCGCTGATCGACTCGACCGATGATTGGGTGTCGGCTTGGATCGCGTCGATCTTGGCGGAGATGTCCTCGGTGGCCTTGGCGGTCTCTTTGGCGAGCTCTTTGACTTCGTTGGCGACGACCGCGAAGCCTTTGCCGGCTTCTCCGGCGCGGGCGGCTTCGATGGTTGCGTTCAACGCGAGGAGGTTGGTCTGCTGGGCGATGCCCGTGATGACCTTGACGATCAGTCCGATCTCGGCGGAGCTGTCGCCGAGCTTGGCGACGGTGTCGTTGGTGACCTTGGCGGCCTCGACGGCTTGAGTTGCGACCTTGGCCGCGTCGGAGGCGTTGCGGGCGATCTCTTTGATCGAGGCGGTCATCTCCTCGGCGCCGGTGGAGACCGTTTCGACGTTGCGGGACACGTCCAGCGACGCGCCGGTCAACACGTTGACCTGGTTGGAGGTCTCCGCCGAGTTGGCGCCCATCTGGATCGACACGGCTTGCAGTTCGTCGGCGGCACCGGCGAGGGCTTTGCTGTTCAACGCGATCGACGAGATGCTCTCACGGAGATCGGTGAGCAGCTTGGTCAACGCGGCGCCCATCTGACCAACCGCGTCGTCGCCGGTGACGGTGACCTTCGCGGTCAGATCGCCGGCGGCCGCGGCGGCCAGGGTGACGAGCAGCGAGTCGGCCTTGGCCTGCAGTTCGGCTGCGGCGGCGCGCTCGCGCTCTTGGAACTCTTCGGCCTCTTTGGCCAGCCGCAACTTCTCGGTGATGATCGTCCACGACGTCATCGCTCCGATGTAGACACCGCTGCTGTCGTTGATCGCGCTGATCGTCAACTCGATCGCTTCCGGGCCGACCTGGAGCTGACCGGTGTAGGGCAGCTGCGCCGGGCTCTGGATCGCTTGCCGCAACGCCGGGTCCCGATGCAACGAGTCGATCGACGTACCCACCAGCGTGTCAGCCTTGACCGACAGATGCTGCTCGAGCTGACGAACCGTCGACATCATCGCCGGGTTCACATACTGCAAAACCTGCTTGGTGTCACAGAACATCATGCTCGTCGGCGAATTCTCCACCATCGCCGAAATACGAGCCATCTCATCCTGCATCGCATTGCTGCGGGCGACAGAAGCGAGCACCCTGCGGCCGATGAGCACGAAGCCACCCAACGCGAGGCCGGCTCCGAGCAATGCCAGCAGCTGCCCCCTGGACCCGGTGCTGTCAGCGTCCTTCTTGACCGTCCCGGTCTGGTTCTCGAGCACGTCGCTCAAGGCCTCCTGGGCGGCGCGGAGGTCGTCGAACGGCTTGACAGCGGCGCCGAAGGTGCTGGCGTCGAGTTGGAGGGCCGTCGGCAGCTCCCACACCGGATCCAGCCCGGGCAAGAACGCATCGGCGAGCTTCTGCACAGTCGCCATCTCGGCCTTGCCGACACCGCTGTCCTTGACGTACGCGGCGACCTCGGCCATGTGATCCTTGAAGTCGGCGACAGCCTGCTTGCCGGCTTCGGCGAACTGCGCGGCGAGCTCGGGCACGTCGCTGCTGAGCGCCGTCGAACGGGCGAACACGCTGCGGCCGATGGCGGCGCCATCACCCATCGCCTGCTCAAGCGACAACGTCGCCAGGCCGGCGGCGCGGACCTTCCCGACGTCGGTCTGCTGTGAACGGCTCGTCGTGAGGGAGATGACGAGGCTGACGATGATCAGCGCGATGACAACCCCACCGAAGCGGAGCAGCCGCGAGCGGGTCAGCTCGCCACCACCCTTCGGAGCGCTGGGTTGACCAGTGGAGCTGCGCACTGCCGTGCGAGGCGCGCGCAGCGCCATCGAGGCGCCCGCACTTCTGTTGTTGATGGTCATCTCGGTGACGCTCATGATGGTGGCTCCTCTACGAGCGGCAACGCTCGATGCTCAGTGTGCTGTTGTTGGGGGGTGGTTGGGATCGTGATCGAGCAGGGGGTGCTCGGGGTGTCAGTAGGTGAAGATTGCTGTGGTGGACATGTCAGGTGGTTCCGAGCTGTTCCGTGATCTCGTCTTGCTTGAAGGTGGCTGGATCGAGCACTCGTTCGAGGTCGATCAGAAGGAGCAGCGCGCCGTCGAGTTTGAAGACACCGGTGATGAACTCGCGGTGCGCACCGGTGAGGGTGGGGGGTGGGAGCTCGAACAGGGTCTCGTCGGAGTCGATGACGTCTCCGATCTCGTCGACCACGAGGGCGACGGGACCATCCGGCGTGCGGATCACGACGTTCATGGTCTCGTCGTGCTCGGTGTGAGGGGTCAGGCCGAAACGGCGGCGCAAGTCGATCGTCGTGACGATCTCGCCGCGCAGGTTGATCAGTCCGTGGATCACCTCAGAGGCGAGCGGGACACGAGTGGCCTCCTGGCGTCGGATGACCTCCTGGACCAGCATCACATCGATGCCGATCTGGAGCTCGCCGAGGCGGAACGTGCAGAGGCTGACGGCGGTGGAGATGGCGCTCATGCCGCCACCACCACGGACAGCTCGACGTCGCTGCCGACGAGCACGGCGAGATCGAGAACATCGGTGATCTCACCCTGCAGGACCGCGGTGCCCATCACCCCGTAGGTGTTGGTGCGCTCCGTGAACTCGAGCGTGTCGTCGAAGATGTCGAAGATGTCGTCGACGATCAAGCCGATCGCGCGTTCGTCGTTCCCGCACACCAGCACCTGCAGCGACGCTTCGTCGCTAGCACTGGACGACAGGCCGAGGCGAGACGCCACGGACACGAGCGGCAGGATGTGGTCGCGGTAGTGCACCACCTGTTGGTCGCCGGCCCAGCGAACGTTCGACATCGAGAACTCCTCGAGGCGAGCGACGAGCGCGAGGGGCAGCGCGAAGCGGCGCCCGGCAATGCCGACGAGCAGGATCGACTCACGCCGCGCGGCACCCTCGAGCTCGCCCGCCGCGTTCGCATCGGAGCGGCTGCGGCCAGGGGCGGCGATGCTGACGCGCGCCAGGTTGGCGACGCCGAGGAGGTCGAGGATCAGGGCAACGCGACCGTCGCCCATGATCGTTGCTCCTGCGAACCCGCTCGCGTTCTTGAAGAAGCGGCCGAGTGGCTTCACGACGATCTCGGCCGTGTCACTGATCTCGTCGACGACGAGCCCGAAGGTGCAGTCGTCGGCTTGGACGACGACGATGTTGATCGCGTCCCGCGGCTCGCTCGGTGTCTGGAAGACCTCGTTGAGGAACACCAGTGGGAGGAGCCGGCCGCGAAGCCGATGCACCGGCACACCTTGCACTCGCTCGATGCCGGCCTCGCCGAGCGCGCAGTCGATGCGCACCAGCTCGAGCAGGCTCACCTGCGGAATCCCGTAGCGAGCGCCCCCGGCGGTCACCAGGAGGGCGGGGATGATGGCCAGCGTGAGGGGGATCTTGACCTTGAAGGTGGTGCCGCGACCGAGCACGGTGTTGACGTCGACCGAACCACCGATTGCCTCGATGTTCGTCTTGACGACATCCATGCCCACGCCGCGTCCTGAGATGTTGCTGACCTTCTCGGCGGTCGAGAAACCCGGCTGGAAGATGACGTTGATGATCTCGCGGTCGGAGCGGGCGGCCGCCTCCTCGTGGGAGAGCAGTCCCTTCTCGACAGCCTTGCGGCGGATGACGTTGGCATCGATGCCGGCGCCGTCGTCGGCGATCTCGATGATCACCTGGCCACCTTCGTGGTAGGCGCTCAAGCGAACGGTGCCTTCCGCCGACTTGCCGTTGGCGACCCTCGTCGCCGGCTTCTCCAGCCCATGATCGACGGCGTTGCGGATGAGGTGGGTGAGCGGGTCCTTGATCGCTTCGAGCAGCGTCTTGTCGACCTCGGTCTGCTTGCCCTCCATCTCCAGGCGGGCCTGCTTGCCGCAGCCGAGGGTGAGGTCGCGCACGACCCGCGGGAACTTGTTCCAGACGTTCTCGATCGGTTGCATGCGGGTCTTCATGACCCCTTCCTGCAGCTCGGTCGTGATCAGGTTGAGTCGCTGCGAGGTCGCAGTGAACAGTGCGTCGCCATGGTCATGGGTGAACTGCAGGATCTGGTTCCGAGCAAGCACGAGCTCGCCGACCAGGTTCATCAGATCGTCGAGCAGGTGGACGTCGACGCGGATGGTCTCGTTGCCGCCCGGGCGCTCCTCGGTCTGGGTCTTGAGCACTTCGACGACCGCGCTGCTGGGGAGTGCCTGCGTCTCCACGAGCAGTTCGCCGATGTGGCGCGGATCGCCGCTGGCCTGTTGCTCCAGGGCCTGGGCAAGCTCGTCCTGGCTGATCCGGCCGTCGCGGAGCAGCTGATCGCCGAACAGGCCGCTCTCACCGGGGAAGGTCGTGGTGTCCGAGTCGAGGTGGATCACTTCGATGTTCGGGTCCTGCGCCGGGGGCTCGACGACGTGGATGGCGCCGGTCGCGGCCGAGCCCTTCTTCGTGCCGTTCGCCTTGGTGGTGCGCTTGGCGGGTCCGGTCGTCGCCTTGGCAGTCGTCCGAGCCGGCTTTCTGACAGCCTTGGTGGTCGGGCCGTCGACGCTGGCGACGGCCTGGAGGACGGGACGCGCGGTCTCCTGTGCGACCGGGGTGTCACCGTCGACCGGTTCCCCGTCGTTGAGCCGCCCGAGGCGCTCGATCAGCCGTTCGTAGGTCTTGGTGCCCTCGGTCCTGTCGGACTCCACGGACGCGAGGATCTCGCGCACTGCGTCCACCATCGCCAGCAGCTCGGTCGTGATCTCGGTGGTGACCGTGAGGTCTCCGTCACGAAGCTTCGACAGCAGGCTCTCGCCGACATGGGTCACCGATTCAAGGGTGCCGAAGCCGAGGAAACCAGAGGTTCCCTTGATTGTGTGAATCGTTCGGAAGATCCGCGCGATCGCGTCCTCGTCCACGTTCTGCTCGAGTGCGACGAGTGCCTGGTCGAGTTGATCCAGGTTCTCATGGCTCTCGGCGATGAACTCGCTCACGACCTCGTCGAGTTCGTTGTCCTCCATCAGTCACCTCCGGGTGGCGCGCCGTCGCAATCGGAGCGATTGTCTTGGCTTCATCAAACGTCCGGTGCTTGTCGCTCGCCGCAAGCAGCTTGGCGATCTCCGTGGGCGAATCGCCCCTCACCGCCGCGCAGTGTGCCCACCTCCTTGACATCCCGCGTGAACGCGACACGGTTTGCTGGAGACCCCACGTGTGTGCGGCGTCCGCAGGTGCCCTCTCCCCTTTCCACCTGCGGACGCGTCGCGCCCGAGTATCGGCCGAACGGCCCTGCGCGTTTGCACCACGCAAGCGAGTGCATTTCGGTCTGGCCGGTGTTGGCCGAGTCGCACATAGTTGTCGACGAGATGTCTGGAGTGAAGCCGCCGACGAGCCACCACTCCATCGAGGTCGAGGCGACGACGCCGTCGGTCGACCCTCGTGAACTGCTCACGGGCGCCTCGACCGAGTGGTTCCGGCGATTTGCGATCTTGGCGGTGCATCGCCATGCGTCGGCCGCTTCGGTGCGGGCGGCCCCCTGGTTGCGACTGGACCCGGGCGTCGCCGTTGGCTCGAGAGGCATGACGGCCTCGTTGGCGTGGTGGCCGCGCCTCGGGGCCGCGACGTTTCGGTCGTTCCACGGCGAGCTGCGTGTTCGCGTCACCCGTCAGCGGATCGTGTTCGGCATCTCCGGCACCGCAACCGGAGGCGATCCAGCTCAGACCAACGCGATCCTGACCGACTTGCTCCGGCTCATCGCCGAGGCCGTCGGCTCGGCCGAGCCCGCTGGAGGATAGGAGACCAGCCCCTGTCGTACCGCGATCGTCACGGCCTCGAGCTTCGAGTGCGCGCCGAGCTTGGTGAGGATCGATTGAACGGTGTTGCGCACCGTGCTGGTCGTCACACCCAGACGGGCCGCGATTGCCTTGCTGGTGCCGCCATCGACGAGGCACGCGAGTGTTTCTTGCTCCCGCGGCGTGAGACCGAAGCGGTCTTCCGCGGGTTCGTTCTTGCGGCGCAGGAGCTGCATGAGCAGCGCCGCCGACATGTATGCCTCGCCCGCGGCTGTCGCCAGGACGGCGCGGGCGAGCTCGTCGGCCGGCGCATCCTTGGTGAGGAAGCAGGAGCAGCCCGCCTCGATCGCGTCCAGCGCGGCGTCGTTGTCGCACACCTCCGACAGCATCACGATGGAGAGCTCGGGCCGGAGTCGTCGGGCCGCTGTCGCGATCGCGACGCCGTTCTCCTCCGGCATCTGGTAGTCGACGATCATCACATCCGGCTCGTGCTGGGCGGTGAGGAAAAGGGCGCGTCGGCCGTCGAACGCGGTGCCGACGACGCGGATCCCCTCGTGCTCACCGAGCAGGTGGCCGAGGCATTCGGCGAACATGCGATGGTCGTCGACGATGAGCACGTCGACCGGGGTCGGGTGAGTCGTCGCAGTCCGTTGTCGGTGTGTCGATGGACGCGGGGGCTCGCCGCCAAGACTTCGGTTGTGATGTTCAAGTGCCAACATGGTGGTCGTCCGAATTCTTCTGGGCCAGCGGGATGGGCACCGCGCCCGGCCGTTCCGATCAGGAATGCTCGAGGATCTGGCAGCCGACGAAACCGCTCGTGCTCAGGAACGACACCTCGGCCGCAAGCCTGCCGCCAGGCGCGTGCTGCATCGCGTTCGACACGACGGGCAACGACAGCCGCCAGTCGATCGACTCGTCGCTGACGACGCCTTTGAGGTTGCCGCCGATGATGTTCACGATCTCGCCGAACACGTCGTGGATGTCGGAGTCATCGAGCTCGTCAGGGGCGATACCGAGCACCGCCGATGTTCCCTGCCGTGCGACCGCGACATCGGCGAAGAACATCACCGTCGCGTTGCTCGGTCCAGAGATCGCAATCGAGGAGCACACGACATCGACGTCGATGACATGTGTTTCGACGCGGGTGAGATCATCGCCGATGAACGTCGACCAGGCGAGGCAAACCAGCCCGTCGAGGGTGTCGGCCATCTCCCAGAGGCCTCCGCTAGCTGTGATCATTGTTCCTGTCCTCCGGATGTAGGTGTTACGTCATCCAGCACCTGCCGGATGTTGAAATGGTCCGGTGCCGAATTGCGGGCGCCCGACATTCGGCGAGTTCCTTCTTGACCACAGCGAAGTTCGTGGACGGTCGTGCCCGTGATAACCGCGATGAGCAGTCAGGCGATCTCCTGGCGAGTCAGCGCGATCGAACAACTGCTCGCGTCGCGATCGGGTCCGAGCGCCGGCGCGCGAAGCGATGATTCGTGGGCCGCACCCTCTGCGCCGGCGGCTTTCGATCCGTTCGGTGCCGCCTATCAACAGGCCCTGGTGTCGGCGGCGGTCACCCAGCCCGGGCCGACGGCCACGGCGTCGGTTGCCACCGTCTCCACGTCTGGTGACGCGAGCTTTGCGGTGCGTCGCATCGCCGGCGCATCCGACGTTGTCAGATCATCCTCCCAACCGAGCGTCGGTCAGGTCGGCGGCTACGGAGCGATGCCCGTGCCGGCCGAGCTCGCCGCATACGGCAACGGGCAGATCCCGCCCGACGCGCTCGAGCCGATCGGCCAGGATGGGCACCGCCTCTGGGCGCCGGCAGCCGAGTCGTACAAGCAACTGGTGGCCGCCGCGAAGGCTGACGGCATCGACCTCTCGGTCACGGACTCGTACCGAACCTACGATCAGCAGGTCGAGTTGGCCGAACGCAAAGGTCTCTACGCCGACGGCGGGTGGGCCGCTGTACCCGGCACGTCGAACCACGGCTGGGGCCTGGCCGTCGACTTCAACGTCACCACACCGGAGGCGCTGGCCTGGTTGCAGGCCAACGGACACTCATTCGGTTGGGTCGAGGCCGTGAAGCGCGAGCCGTGGCACTGGGAGTACCGCCCGAGCCAGGCATGAGTCGGGCGTGGGGGAGAGGCGGGTGAAACCGGGCCATCCTCCATGCGGCGCCGAAGTGGTCGTGCACAGTCTGCTCTGCCAACTCAGGCAGATCCCACGGATTGGGATCACACACAACCCCACACACGGAGGTAGGGAATCATGCGTATCAATCAGAACGTGATGGCCAACAACGCGTCACGCAACTTGTCCAACACCAACGTCATGCTCGGCAAGAGCCTGGAGAAGTTGTCGTCAGGTTTCCGGATCAACCGGGCCGCCGATGACGCCGCCGGTCTCGTCGTGAGCCAGGGCCTGCGTGCCCAGGTGAGCGGCCTCAAGCAGGCAACCCGCAATGCTCAGGATGGCATCTCGGTCGTGCAAACGGCTGAAGGCGCACTCAACGAAGTCCACACCATGCTCACCCGCATGCGTGACCTGTCGGTCCAGGCGGCCAACACCGGTGGTAACGACACGGCCAGCCGCACGGCTGCTCAGGCCGAGATCACCCAGCTGGCCACCGAGATCACCCGGGTCTCGACGGACACCAAGTTCGGCGGAGTTGCTCTGCTCAACGGTTCCTACGGTGCAACCCCCGGCAAGCTGTCGTCGTTCGACCCCAACGGGTCGTTGACGTTCGGTGCGGGCGACACCATCAGCGTCACGGTCGCGGGTGGTTCGGGCGCAGTGTCCGTTTCGCTCCAGGCCGGAACGTTGTCGGGCGCCAGCGCGGCTGCTTCGATCGAAGCGTCGGTGAAGGCCGCGTTGACGGGCACAGGCAACGCCGTCGACAAGGCGGCCGCTGACAACTTCAAGGTGTCGTTCGACGCCGTCGGAGCTGGTGGCGCGTTCACGATGTCCAACGGGTCGGCTGCAGCCGTCACCGTCGCTGATGGAACGAACACCCCGTTCGCCGCGGCGGCGAACGGTCTGAGCGGTCTCCTCGGCGTGGTTGCCGCGGCATCCGGTTCGGGTGGCAACTTCCAGATCGGCGCCAACTCGGGTCAGACCGTGTCGCTGACGATCACCAACAGCAGTGCCGCGACGCTCGGCGTCAACGCGCTCAACGTGACCACCGATGCCGGTTCGGCTGCGGCGATCACGGCGCTCGACGCGGCCATCTCGACCGTGTCGACAACCCGAGGCAACCTCGGTGCCATGCAGAACCGTTTCGAGTCGATGATCAACAACCTGCAGGTCACGACGGAGAACATCTCGGCTTCGGAGTCCCGGATCCGTGACACCGACATGGCTCAGGAAATGGTGAGCTTCACCAAGAACCAGGTTCTCATGCAGGCGGGCACCGCGATGCTCTCCCAGGCGAACCAGATCCCCCAGTCGGTCCTGAAGCTCCTTCAGTGATCGGTTGAACAACGATTGATGCGAAGGGGTTCGGCCTGGCCGAACCCCTTCGTGTCGTTCACCAGCACAGAACCGACGTTCCTGATCGGGACCGCCCGACGGGGATCGTCAAGAAAGGACGCGGCAGATGTCCGCCATCTCCAGCATCGGCTTCACTGCCGGCGGTATCGACGTCAACACGATCGTGACTGGTCTGATGGCGGCAGAACGCGCCCCGCAGACGGCGTTGACGTCGCGCCAGGCCGCGGTGACGCTGCAGAACACGGCGCTCGGCAGGATACGAACCAGCTTGCTCTCGCTGCAGAACCTTGCCAACGGTCTGCTGACGAACGGCGTCACCAAGCTGTCCTCGTCGGTGTCGTCGACCGCGGCGACCGCGTCCGCGTCAGCGACGGCCAGCCCTGGTGCGCTGACGTTCACCGTCGATCGTCTGGCCACTGCCAGCGGCGTGCGCACCGCGCAGACGGTCGGTTCGAACACAGCGGTGGTCACCACCGCGACATCGCTGGCCATCTCCTCGACAGCGCGCAAGATCGGCGCATCGACGATCCAGGTCGGAGCGGGTACCGCCACCGGCCAGTACACCGTCGCCGTGACCCAGGCAACGGCCGGGGCCACCCAGACCGGCACGTCGCCGCTCGCCGCGTCCACGGTGATCGACGGCACGAACAACAGCTTGGACATCCAGATCGACGGGGTGCCGCGCACCCTGACACTCGCCTCCAACACCTACACCGCCGCCGGCCTCGCCGCAGCGGTGCAGACCGCGCTGGACTCGACCGGCGGCGGCGCGACCGCCACCGTCGACGCGGCCGGTCGGCTGGCGATCACCACGACGCACGAAGGCTCGGCGGCGACCCTGCAGGTCGTCGGTGGAAGCGCGGCGGCGGATCTCCGCCTGGCCGCCGGATCGTCGTCCGGCCTCGATGGCCAGATGCGGATCGGCACCAACCCTGCTGTGGCGATCACATCGGCGGGCACCGGCGACACGATTGCGGTTTCGACGGGCCCCGGCTCGCTCACGCTCCGCCTCGACGGAGGTGCACGCGTCGGCGATGCCACCGTCGCCGTGGTCTCGACCGGAGACCGCAGCCTGGCCTCGGTTGCCGCGGCGATCAACGGCGCCAACGTCGGGGTGTCCGCCGCCGCCGTCAAGGTCGCAGATGGATCGTGGCTGCTGCAGATGAACTCGACCAAGACCGGCGCGGTCAACACGTTGTCGGTGGATGGCGCGCTGTTCACGGGTGGACTGGTGCAGACCGCTGCGGGCCAGGACGCCAAGATCACCATCGGCTCCGGTGCAGGCGCGTATTCCGTCGTTTCGGCAACGAACACGTTCAGCGACGTGATGCCAGGTGTCAGCATCAACGCCGTCGCGCTCTCCGCGACGCCGGTCACCGTCACGGTCGCACGCGACAACGGGGCGACAGCGGATTTCGTCGGTGGACTCGTCTCGGCTGCGACGTCGCTGCTCGCCGACATCGCGATGCAGACGAAGTACGACACGACAACCAAGAAGGCATCGCCGCTGTCCGGTGACACGGTCGTCAAGCGGTTGGCGGATCAGCTGCGCGCCGCGGTGACGTCGATCGTCGGTGTCGGGTCGGGCTCCCTCGCCGGGACGGCTGGCATCACACTCAACAAGAACGGCACGATCGACTTCGACCGGGCCAAGTTCATCGCGGCGCTGGACGCCAATCCGGCCGGCATCGAACGCCTCTTCGCCCGCGGCGGAACCGGTGCCGGCGGGGTGAAGTGGGCCGCGGCGACGGACAAGACGGTGGCAGGAAGCTACGGCGTCGTGGTCACCACCGCGCCGACGCGAGCCACCACGGGCGACATCTTGATCGGCGGGTCGGTCGCCGGGCAGACGATCGGTGTCAGGATCGGCACGACGACGGCGTCCTATCAGGCCGCCGCCGGAGCGTCTCCCGCTGACATCGTCGCGGGTCTGAACACCGAGTTGGCCAAGGCCGGCCTCAAGGTCAATGCCGAGCTCAGTGGCGGTGGCGTGCGCCTCACCGCCGTCGGCTTCGGTGCGGCCGGCTCGTTCGAGACGAACCTCGACGTGGGCGGCGCGGGGTCCTGGGCGGCGAACACC
>Ga0075365_10000326_pt1 | contig 16897 bp, 17 predicted proteins | sample EndMetdeltDD1765_FD_71387 | JGI IMG/M metagenome (GOLD analysis project Ga0075365, IMG submission 71387) | Populus endosphere microbial communities from Tennessee, USA - Endosphere MetaG P. deltoides DD176-5 | ecosystem: Host-associated > Plants > Roots > Endosphere | place: USA: Tennessee... | reverse complement strand
GCCTCGAGACGCTGTGGACCGGCCACCTGAACTGGTGGGCCCAGGAGACGACGGCGCGGGGCGAGTACCCGTCGATGAGCCAGCGTCGCATCGCGATGTCGATTCACAACAAGATCTCCGATGCCATCGAAGCCGGCGACGGCGAGCGTGCGCGCAAGCTGTCGGCCCGCCATATCGCCGACACTCAGACCTACTTCAGTGCAGTCGATCCCGAGCAGCGGATCGTGGCACTGTCGCCGCAGGCGCTGGCCCGACGCAAGCACTGACGGTGCGGTGTGCGTAGCGCCCTGGTCACCGGCGGCAGTGGTGGAATCGGAAACGCGTGCGGGCGCAAGCTCGTCGAGCTCGGCTACGACGTCCTTCTGACCGCCAGGCGCGAAGAACCCCTACGCGCCGCCGCCGCGGAGATCGGTGCGCGCTACGCCGTCGCCGACGCTGCGCAACCCGAGACGTTCGCACCCGCGGTGGACGCGCTCGACGAGATCGACCTCGTCGTGCATGCAGCGGGCATTCTGGGCGGAACCTACGCTCGCAAACAGACTTTCGAGCAATGGCGAGCGACGATGTCGGCGAACCTGGACTCGTGTTTCGTGGTGACGTCCGCGGCGCTGCCGAAGATGAGGCAGGGCTCCCGCTTCGTGTTCATCTCGTCGTCGGCGGCCCACGAGCCGATGCTCGCGCGCACGGCGTATTCGGCGTCGAAGGCCGGTATGAACGCGTTCGCGGGGGCGCTTGCCCGTGAGGTCGACCGCGATGGCATCAACGTGCACATCGTCACGCCCGGGCCAGTCGAGACCGAGATGTTGCAGGACGTGCCGTTCGAGATGTACGCGATTCGCGCGGCCGATGTCGCCGACGCCGTCGCATGGCTCGACACCCTCGACCCGTCTGTCGATCTGCCCGAAATTCGTTTGCACGCAATCACCCGCGGCCCGAACGCCCGCACCCCCGTGGTTCCGCTGGAGGCCGAACGTCGCACCGCCAAACGGTGATTTCGGTGTCGTTGGTCGCGATGAGCGCGACTGCCGACACCGAAATCACAGGTACGGTGTCGCCCACAAAGATCGGCGCCGGGGACCAGATCCGTCAGCGCCGATTCGACAGCGTCTTCATCAGACGGCGACGTCACCTGCGCCGGGCAGTTCAGCGGGCAACGCCTTGACGGTGGCGGGCAGGCCGTAGAGCGCCGTGGCGTTGCCGCGCATGATGCGCTCACGCTGGTCGGCCGGAAACCGCCTGATCGCCCAGTCCGGTGAGTCGTAGCTCCAGTGCGGGTAGTCGGTGGAGAACATGATGTTGTCGCCGAGATCCATCATCTCGAGGTACTGGCGGTACTCACCGAGGTCGACCTCTTCGAGCGGCTGCGTGGTGAACCGCACGTGCTCGCGGACGTAGGCCGACGGCTTGCGTTTCACATGCGGCAGATCTGCCTTGCGCTGCTCCCAGATTCGGTCCATCCGCCACATCGCGGGCAACGCCCACGTGAAGCCGCCCTCGACAAACACCACCCGGAGGTCGGGATGGCGGTCGAACGCGCCGTCGAACACCAGGCTCATCAGATGCGACACGTACAGCAGCGGCCACGACGCGAAGAAGTCGTGCCAGTGCGCGGGGTTACCGACCGGGTAGATCGGGATCAGCTCGAACGGTGTCTGCCCCATCAGATGCGTGGCGACGGGAAGGCCGTTGCGCGCCGCGGCGGCGTACATCGGATCGAAGTGCGGACTGCCGAAAGGGATCCCACGGGTCTGCGGGGTCATCAACACTTCGGCCATGTACGGATGCCCCGCCCACCGCTCGATTTCACGCGCGGCCGCAGCTGGATCCTGCGCGGTAACGCTGATCGCACCACGCCAGCGCCCATGCCAGTTGGCCTCGCCCAGCCACACATCGGCGAGCCAGTCGTTGTGGGTGGCTTTGAGGACGTCTTCGGCCTGCGGTAGCTGTGCATCGCACATCGGTTCCAGCACAGCGATACTCACGCCTGCGTCCACCAGCAGTTGCTTGGCCGCGAAGTCCGGGTCACTGCCCGCGACGCCGCCACCTGGCGGGCTGGCGTCGACCCGCAGTGAGTTCGTCTTGTACGAGTCGGGCGTGTCGTAGAAATGCGGAACCGCGGAGACGGCATTGCCCGTCGGCCACAGTTTGTCCTTCCACTGCGCGGGCGCATACGACTTGAGCACTTCGGCCGACACCGGCAGCGGATGGACGTCGGTGTCGACGATCGTCACATCGATATCCCGGATGTCCTGCACGTGCTCGCCGATCGTCATGCCAGGCTCCCTTCGACTTCCGCAACCCCGAAAAGATCATTTGCATTGCGCCACAGCACTTTGTCCCGCTGCGCATCATTGAGACCCGCGATGACCGCGCTGGGTCCCGTGGCGGACCAGTGCGGGTAGCTCGACCCGTACATCAGCAGGTCGGCCTTGTTCGTGAAGTCCAGCCACTGTTCGGCCTGACCCTCATCCGTCGGCCCATCCAGAGCCGACGAGCAGAACCGCACGTGGTCACGCAAATACTCACTCGGAAACCGGTCCACCCAAGGGGTTTGGTCCCGCATCGACATCCAGAACGTGTCCAGCCGCCACATCAGCGGCGTGAGGATGTCGTAGCCGCCGTCGGCGAAGACGAATCGCAGATCGCGATGCCGGCCGAACATACCCTCGACGATCAGCGTCGCCAGGTGGACGAACGAGTTCAGCGGCATGAACGCCGCGTAGCCCGGATAGGTGTAGGCGTGGCCGGCGAAGGTCGGCGCATGGTCGACGCCGTTGCCGCCATTGATGTGTACGGCCACCGGCAGCCCGTGCGCGGCGGCTGCTTCCCAAATCGGCTCGAACATCGGCTTGCCGTACGGCTCGCGCGATTGCATCGGGACTCCGACCTGAACCATCTTCGGGTGCCCGGCCAGCCGCTCGATCTCGGCAACCGCTCCCCTGACGTCCTCGGGGTTGACCCGGATGGTGCCACGGAAGCGATTCGAGGTGTCGGGCTCGAGCCAGCGGTCGAGCAGCCAGTCGTTCACCGCCGCGCAGATCCGGCTGTTCAGCAGATAGTCGGCGATGTTGCCGCGCGTCAGCGGGTTCAGTATCGCGTAGTCGACACCGTTGTCGTCAAACAGGTGGTGCGCCATGGTCTCTGGGTCCGAGCCGGGATAGCCGTCGCCGTAGAGGTCCTGGCGGTAGTCACCGCCGGGTGCCTGATACCACTGCTGCTCCACGTCGGGGATAGCGCGCAGCTTGTGCGGCGCCGAGAGATAGCGCCGGATCTCGGAGTTGAACCGGAAGTGCGGCTGGACGTTCGCGTCGATGATCGTCATGCCGTCAGGTACACCTGTCCGCCCGCGACGTCCACCTCGTACGTGCGCACCTTCTTCTTCGGATCCGCGAGGCAAGCCCCGGTGGTGATGTCGAACTCCCACTGGTGCCAGGGGCAGCGCGCGATCTGGCCTTCACGCACATGCCGGATCTGGTCGGGCATTTCCGGGTCGTACTCAGTGGTGCCCCTGACATAGCCGAGACACAGCGGCGCGCCCTCGTGTGAGCAGTAGTTCGCGATCGCGTAGAGCGAGCCGTCGATGTTGTAGACGCCCACGCCGAACTTCCCGGCCTGAACCAGCTTCATGGTCCCTGGAGGCAGGTCTTCGATGGCACACACCGGTAGGCGCTGCATATGACTCCTCTTCCCTTGACCTAGAATACTAAAATAGTAAAGATAGAGCGAACGACTTGCTAGATGCTGCCGCGGGAGGCATGTGTGACAACCAGCACGGATTCGCACGACCAGTCAGCCGCCCCCGACTTGGTGAACGATCCGTACCCCTACTTCGACCACATGCGCAGGACGTCTCCGGTATGGCGCGGCACGCTCATGGAGAGCGATCTGATGCCGGAGGAGCTCAAGAATCCGGAGAACTGGACGCTGTTCGACTTCGACAGCGTCTTCACCGCCTTCCGCGAGGACACGGTGTTCGCCTCGGAGATGTACAACCAGACCATCGGGTTGGTCTTCGGCCCGACGATTCTGGGCATGGCGGGCAAGCAGCATCACGACCATCGCAGCCTGGTGAGCAAGGCGTTCAAACAGAGCGCGCTCACCCAGTGGGAGCCCGAGGTGATCGACCCGATCTGTGATCAGCTGGTCGACGAGTTCTCCGACGACGGTGAGGTCGATCTGGTCAAGGCGGTCACGTTCGAGTTCCCGACGCGCGTCACCGCCGCACTGCTCGGTCTACCGCAGGAGGATCTCGAGATGTTCCGGCGGCTGTCGCTGGACCTCATCTCGATCACCGAGGACATCGAGGCGGGACTGAACGCCAGCGTCGAACTCGGTACGTACTTCCAACAGCAGGTCGACCAGCGCCGCAGCAAGGCGACCGACGACGTGATCGGTGACCTGGTCACCGCCGAGATCGACGGCGAGAAACTCACCGACGAAGCGATCATCTCGTTCTTGCGCCTGCTGCTGCCCGCAGGACTGGAAACCACCTATCGGTCGTCGGGAAACTTGTTGCAGCTCTTGCTGACCCACCCGGATCAACTCAAGGCACTGCAGCAGGACCGCACCCTCATCCCGGCCGCGATCGAGGAGGGCATCCGCTTCGAGACTCCCCTGGTCCTGGTGGCGCGCAACACCACCCGCGATGTGGAGATGCACGGCATGACGATCCCGGAGGGCGCGTCGATCACCTTGTGTATGGGCGCGGCCAATCGCGACGAGAAGCGGTGGGAGAACCCAGACGTGTTCGACATCCATCGTCCGCGGCGCGCGCACATCTCTTTCGCGGGTGGCATTCACAGCTGCCTCGGGATGCATCTGGCGCGAGTCGAGACGAAGGCGATGCTGACGAGCCTGTTCGACCGTTTGACCGATTTCCAACTAATCGCCGACGAGGATACGAAGATTGTCGGCATGCCGTTCCGCTCCCCGAAGCATCTGCCTGTCACGTTCCGCCCTGTCGCATGAAGACCCGCGCAGCGATCCTGCATGACATGGGTCAGCAGTGGTCGGTCGAGGAATTCGAACTCGACCCGCCGAAGGACGGCGAGGTGCTTCTCGAAATGGCCGCCGCGGGGCTGTGCCATTCCGATGAGCACATCCGCAACGGCGACATGTCGGCGTCCAACGAGGTGATGCAGTCCTACGGGCTGCCGTCGATGTTCCCGTTGATCGGCGGCCACGAAGGCGCGGGCGTGGTCCTCGAAGTGGGCGCGGGCGTCACCGAGTTCAAGCCGGGTGACCACGTCGTGACGTCGTTCGTCGCGGTGTGCGGCAGCTGCCGGTGGTGCAACTCCGGTATGGAGTACATCTGCGATATGGGCGCCCAGGTGATGATCCCCGGCATGCCCACCGATGGAACCTTCCGCCATCACACGAGCGACGGCCGCAACCTGGGCCACCTGTCCAAGGTCGGCGCGTTCTCGAAACACACAGTGGTGTCGCCGGATTCGATCGTCAAGATCGACCCGGACCTCCCCCTGCTCCCGATGGCGCTGCTGTCCTGCGGCATCCCCACCGGTTACGGTTCCGCGGAGAACCGCGCCAAGGTGCGCACCGGGGACACCGTCGTGGTGATCGGGGTCGGCGGTATCGGCACCGGCGCCATCCAGGGCGCCCGCATCAACGGCGCGGCGCAGATCATCGCCGTCGACCCGGTGGAGTTCAAACAGAAATCGGCACTGGGCTTCGGCGCCACCCACAGCGTCGCGTCCACCGAGGAAGCCGCCGATCTGGTGCGCGATCTGACCGCTGGCGTGATGGCGGACAGCGTCATCGTCTCCCCCTCGCTGATCACCGAGGACGACGTGCAGCCGGCGCTGAGCCTGACCCGCAAGGGCGGGACCTGTGTGCTGACCGGGATGACCAGACAGCTGACGAGTTCGATCGGGATCAACCTGCAGGAGTTCATCCTGTGGAACAAGAACCTCGTCGGCACGGTATACGGGTCGTGCAATCCGCGCGTCGACGTGCCCCGCTTCATCAAGCTTTATGAGACCGGTCAGCTGCAGCTCGATGAGATGATCACCCGGCGCTACCGGCTCGACGAGATCAACGACGGCTACCGCGATCAGCTCAGCGGTGAGATCGTCCGCGGCATCATCGATTTCAGCCTCGACTAAAACCCGCCGAAATCGACGAAATGGCGTGATCTACTCGCGTTTCTGCGCCCGTTTGTCCGTTTGGGCGAACGTGAGTCAGAGAATGCGCGACGCGCGGCCCTGCCAGTAGCGCTCCCGGATACGCCGCTTGTACAGCTTGCCGTTGGGATCGCGCGGCAGTTCCGGATCGAATTCGATGGTGCGCGGGCACTTGTAGGTCGCGACATGTGATCTGCAGTAATCGATCAACTCCGCCTCCAGTGCGGGTCCGGCCTCGACGCCCTCGACCGGTTGGACGACCGCCTTGACCTCCTCTCCGAACTCGTCGTTCGGGACGCCGAACACCGCGGCGTCGACCAGCTTGGGGTGCATGACGAGAAGGTTCTCGACCTCCTGCGGGTAGATGTTCACACCGCCCGACACGATCATGAACGTCGATCGATCGGTGAGATACAGGTAACCGTCGGCGTCGACGAAGCCCATGTCCCCCAGCGACCGCCAGCCACGGTCGTTGGACACCGATGCCGTCTTGTCCGGATCTTTGAAGTATTCGAACGCCGGCCCGCCCTCGAAGAAGAGCTCCCCGGCGGTGCCGACCGGAACCTCGACACCGTCCTCGTCCAGCACGTGCACCTGGGTGATCGGCTTACCGACCGAACCCGGATGCGCCAGCCACTCATCGGGGCCGATACCGGTGCCCGCGAATCCCTCTGTCCCCCCGTAGTACTCGTGGATGACCGGGCCGAACCACTCCATCATCTTGTACTTGACATCGACCGGGCACGGCGCGGCGGCGTGGATCACGCACTGCAGGCTCGTCACGTCATAGCGCGCGCGCACCGCCTCGGGCAGCTTGAGCATCCGCACGAACATCGTCGGCACGAACTGCGCGTGCGTGACGCGGTACGTCTCGATGTGCCGAAGGACGGCCTCGGCGTCGAACTTGTGCATCAGGATCGTCGCGGCGCCCACCCGGTGCACCGCCATCGTGTAGTTGATGCCCGCCGCGTGGTACAGCGGCGCCGGTGAGAGGTAGACGCTCGACGCGGTCATGTCGTAACGCTGCCCCAGCGAATACTCGAGCACCTTCTGCGCCCAGGACCCCTGACCGTCGGTCGGCAGCGGCCGCCGAACCGCCTTCGGCCGACCCGTGGTCCCCGACGAGTAGAGCATCTCGGTGCCGTCAGAGATCGGTGGCGCCGCGGCCGCGGAGGCCAACGCGTCGGCGTACGCGGTCCAACCCGGCAGTGCGGCTCCTACGCTGATGTGAACCGCCACGCCCGGATTCGTCGCGAGGATATGCGTCGCCAAATCACCCATCGACTCATCGACAAACACGGCCTTGGCTTCGGAGTCGTCGATGACGTAGGCGACTTCGTCCGGCGTGAAATGCGTGTTGACCGCGCTGTAATACAGCCCGGAAAGCTGGCACCCCCAGGCGATCTCGAAGAATTCCGGGCGATTCGGCAGCACCAGGGCGACACCGTCGCCCGGCCGCAGTCCGGCCTCGTACAGCAAGGCGGCCACCCGCCGGCTGCCCGCGTACAGCTCGCCGTAGGTGATCGTCACCCCGTCCGCGACGATCACGGCCGCAGAATCCGCGGCTGCGGTCGCGTGGTCAGAGATGTTCAACGCAGGCCTTAGGAGGCATCGCCGTTCTTGGATGCGGCCGCCTGACGCTCCGCCATCTCCGACGGCAGGATCTTGTCCGCGAACACCCGTTGGATGAGCTCCTGGACATCGCGGCTGACCGACGCGAGTGCCACGAGATCGTTGGAACTCTGCCAGTGCACGCGCATGCCCATCATCTCCCACGCGCGCTTGATGTTGGCCTTGGTGGCAAGCAGCGTGGTCAGCGGAGCCTGCGCGATGTGGCGGGCGATCGCCTCCACCCGCGCCTCCAGGTCCTCACGTTTGACCACCTCGTTGATGAGGCCGTACTCCAGCGCCTTCTTAGCGTCGACGTTCTCGGCGGTGTAGAGGTAGTAGGAGGCACGCCGCCAGTTCATGAAAACCCATGGCTCGATCGAGCATTCACCCGACGGCATCCCGAAACCCTGCAGCGGCGGATACGAGAAGTAGGCGTCCTCGGAGGCGATCGCGATATCGGTGGTCAACCCGTAATGGGTGCCGCCACCGACGCAGTACCCGTGGATCTGCGAGATGGTGGGCTTGGAGAACTCCCACAGGTTCAGGATCGGCTTGACGAACAAGTCGGTCTGCGGCTTCCACGGCATACCGGTGGCCTTGAAACCTTCGACGAACTCCGGGTAGTCGACCGCGTTGTTGCCGATCGCGTGGCCCGAGCAGAAACCCTTGCCGTTGGCCTTCAAGATGAGGACCTTGATGTCGTAGTCGCGGTCGGCGTCGCGAAGCGCATCATCGATCTCCTCGACCTGCTTCTGATCCTGGGCATTGGCCTTCTCGGGCCAGTTCAGGGTGATCTTCGCGATGGGTCCGGTCTTCTCGAAGATGATGCGTTCACGAGTCTCGTTGATGTCCATGGATGAATTACCTTTCGTTTGACGTGATCACGCCGATTTCAGCGCCGATGTCGTAGGTCGTTCCGATTTCGCCAGTCCACTGCACCGTGCCCGAAGCTCCGGCTTCGATCTCCTGTTCCACCTTCTCGGTGGCCACGGTGAAGAGCGGAGCGCCTTCCTCCACGTGCTGACCGTTGTCGACCAGGAGTTCTGTCAGCTCCGCTTCCGAGACCGCCACCGACGTCCGCGGAATGCGAATGACGAAGTCAGCCACGGGCGCCCGCCGCATCGAAGGCCCGAGAGGCGGCCTCAACGATTCGAGGTGCCGACGGATACAGCTGCGCCTCGAGCGCCGCGGCTGCCGGCGCGGGGACGAACCGTGCGCCGACGCGTTCGATGGGCGCGATCAGCTCACTGAAGCATTCGGCCTGCAGGGTGGCGACGACCTCCGCGCCGGGGCCGGCGAACTGGACCGCGTCGTGCACAACCACCGCCCGGCGGGTGCGCCGTACCGATTCGACGATGGTGTCGATATCCAACGGCACCAGGGTCCGCAGATCGATGACCTCAGCGTTGACGCCCTGCTCCTGCAGCTGTTCTGCGGCCTTGAGGCATTCGAGCACGCTGCGCCCGTAGCTGATGACGGTCACGTCCGATCCGGGACGCTTGATGTCAGCCTGACCGAGCGGTATGGCGAATCCGGGATCCGTTGGCACCGAGCCCTTTTGCCCCTGTAGGCGGATGGTCTCGACGAACAGACACGGGTCTTCGTCGAAGATCGCCGACGTCAGTAGGCCCTTACCATCACGCGGCGTCGAGGGCACGATGACCTTCATCCCCGGGATGTGCATGAACCAGGCTTCCAGCGTCTGGGAATGCGTTGCCCCGGTGGCCAGTCCGCCGTACACCTGGGTTCGGACGGTGATCGGCGCCGTGGTGCGTCCCGCGGTCATGAACCGCAACTTGGCGGCGCTGTTGATCAGCTGGTCGGCGGCGATACCGATGAAGTCCATGATCATGATCTCCGCGACCGGCAGCAGCCCGTCGATGGCGGCGCCGATCGCAGCGCCGACGATCGCGGCCTCGGAGATCGGGGTGTCCAGCACCCGCGCGTGACCGTACTTCGTCGAGAGTCCCGCGGTCGGGCCGGACGCCCCGGGGTCGGCGATGTCCTCACCGAGCAGGAACACCCGGTCGTCGGCCGCGAGTGCCTGATCGAGCGCGAGGTTCAGCGCCTCGCGCATGGTCATCTCTTTCTCGTCCATCAGCGTCTCCTCAGACCGGGTAGCGGATCGGGGACGCGTACACGTCACGGTCGAGTTCATCGATGGACGGCGCGTCGGCATTGATGACGACTTTGAGCGCTTCTTCGACCTTGATGAGAGCGCCTTCGTCGATGCCGCTGAGCTCGTCGTCACTGCAGACGCCGTTGTCTATCAAGTACTTCCGGAACCGCGGGACCGGATCTGCCTCCATCGCCGCTGAAAGCTGCTCCTTCGGGATGTACGGCGCGCGGTCGCCGAAGTAATGTCCGCGGAAACGGAACGTCACGCACTCGATGAAGGTCGGGCCTTCGCCGTTGCGCGCCTTACCTATCGCCTCGGCGAGCGCATCCAGAACGGCGAGTGGGTCGTTGCCGTCCACCTGAACACCGGGCATGCCGTAGCCGGCCGCACGATCGGCGACGCGCTCGAGTTTCATGGTGTCGTGGGTGGGCGTCATCTCCGCGAAGAGGTTGTTCTGGCAGACGAAGACGATCGGCAGGTTCCACAGAGCGGCCATGTTCGCGGCCTCGTGGAAGGACCCCGTGTTCGTCGCGCCGTCACCGAAGCTGACGACGGTGACGCGGTCGATGCCTTTACGTTTGGCCGCCATCGCCAGCCCCACCGCGACGGGCGGTCCAGCGCCGACAATGCCCGTCGCGAACATCACGCCCGCCTCGGGTTTGGCGATGTGCATGGTGCCGCCCTTGCCGCGGCTGGCACCCACGGTGCGGCCCATCATCTCACCGTAGATCTCCTCCAGCGGAACGCCTTTGCCGATCAGGTCGTGCAACCCGCGGTAGGTCGTCACCAGCTGGTCGTCGTTGCGTAGCGCGACACCCATCGCGGCCCCGATCGCCTCCTGGCCGCGTGACGGCCAGTAGACGCACATGAACTCACCGGTGCCGATGCCTTTGGACAGCCTGTCGTCCGCAGCTTTCATCAACACCATCAGCGCATAGATGCGCCGCTGCAGATCCGTCGAGTAGCTCACGGTCCCAGCGACCCGATCTCGCGGTACACCTTGGGAATCGGCTTCGGATCCATCGCAAGGTTGTCCAGACCGGTCATGGTCCCGTTGGCACCGAGTTCCCCTAGGCGCGTCACGGCGGCATCGAGGTCATCGCAGTCGAGTTCATAGATCGCGATGAAGGGGCCGTTGCCGTCGTTGGGGGCGAACCGGCGCGCCGACACGATGCCCTCCACCGAGAGGATCTGCGCCAGATGCGTGTCGTTGTACCACTTGTGGTACTCGGCTTCACGATCCGGCGACGCCGGCATCGTCTCGACGTACATGATCCCTCTCGGCACCTGCGCTGCTCCCCTCGTGATGTTCCTATGGCCCCGACCACGGCTTGATCTTCAGGAAGCCGCCCGCGTCGACGCGCAACTGCTGACCGGTGACGTAGCGAGCAGCGTCGCTGGCCAGAAACAGCACCGCTTCGCTGATGTCTTCGGGTTCGACATAGGGAATCGGCATCCCCTGGATCATCGGGAAGACGATTTCGGCATCCTCGCGCGTGGGATTGGGCAGATCGGGCCGGAACGCCTTGTACATCGGTGGGCTGTGCAACATGTCGGTGTTGACGTTGGTCGGGTGTACGGCGTTCACGCGGATCTGCTCAGGCGCCAATGTGCGCGCGAGATCGTTGACGTAGTGCGCGACAATCTGTTTGGCAAAGGCATAGCCCGCACCACCGGGTCCGCCGTCCATACCGCTGGTGTTGACCGCCGTCGCCATGAACGCCGCAACCGATCCGGTGGCGATGATGGACGCGCCCGCGTGAAGATGCTTCATGCTGGCGTGAATGAGGTTCATGACACCGATGAGGTCGACGTCGACAGCGTCGACGAATGCCTGCGGCGGCAGCCCCGCGGTCATCGGGCAGATACCCGCATTGGCGACCACGATGTCGAGTTGCCCGAACTCTTCCACGCCACGGTCGATCGCCGCCGCCAACCCCACTCGGTCGCGGACGTCGGCGATTTCGGTGTAGGCGCGCTGACCTTCTTTCTCGACCAGCCGTGCGGTCTCGTCGAGGTCTTCGGGCCGTGCCAGCGGATAGTCGTTGGTCTCGATGTCGGCGCAGATGTCGACGGCGATGATGTCGGCGCCCTCGGCGGCCAGCGTGCGCGCGTGTGAACGTCCTTGGCCGCGCGCAGCTCCGCTGACCAGGGCCACTTTGCCCGTCACCCTGCCCATGACCGAACCTCTCTGCCTGTTCGCCAGCGGTGGCTATACTACCTAAAATTATAAAGAAACCAATCAGGCCGATCCCGAACAGGAAACCGTGGACTTCTCATATCCGGCGGAGGTGGAGCCCTTCCGCAAGGAGCTGCGCGCCTGGCTGTCCGCCAATCTGACGGATGAGGTGAAGACCGCCGACCGTCACCGCGGGCGCGACCCAGAGGCGTTCGAGACGCTTCGGGCGTGGGATGCGGCGGTGGCCGACGCGGGCTGGGGCGCGGTCTCCTGGCCGCGCGAGTACGGCGGTCGCGGCGCGACGGTGCTGGAGCAGTTGGTGTACGCCGAGGAGACGACGCGGGCACGAGCTCCCATGCCGCTCAACGTGATCGGCATGAACAACATCGCGCCGGCGATCATGCAGTACGGCACCGAGGATCAGATGCGGCGGCTGCTCCCCCGGATGGTGCGCGCCGACGACATCTGGTGCCAGGGTATGTCCGAGCCGGAGGCGGGTTCCGATCTGGCCTCGCTGCGAACCCGCGCGGCCCGCGACGGTGACGACTTCGTCGTCAACGGCCAGAAGATCTGGACATCGCTCGGGCACCGGGCGGACTGGTGTCAGCTCTACGTGCGCACCGACCCTGACGCCTCGAAGCACAAGGGCATCTCCTGCCTCATTGTCGACATGAAATTGCCCGGCATCGAGGTGCGCCCACTGGTGACGATCAACGGCGCCGCCGACTTCGCCGAGGTGTTCTTCACCGACGTCCGGGTGCCCGCCGACGCGCTGCTCGGTCCGCTCAATGCCGGTTGGCAGGTGGCCACCACGACCTTGAGCCACGAGCGGGCGGGGGCCGCACGGCTGTACGCGCAAATGGAGATGCAGCTGGCCGATCTCGTGGCCGACCTCGGCGAACATGTCGTCGACGGCAGGCCGGCGCTGGAGAACAGTGCGACGCTGTGCCGACTCGGCGACGTCGCGGTGCGCATCAAGTACCTCGAATTCCTCTGCAAGCGCTCGATATCGGCGATGCTGCACGGCGGCGACGCGCTCGGCTCTGCCAGCCTGGCCAAGAGCGTGTGGGCCGAACTCGGCCAGGAGCTCGCCGAGCTGGCCTTCGACGTCTTCGGGCCGCACGGCAGCGGTGGCCGATGGATGGACCGTCGACTCTCGTCGCGCTCGCTGACCATCGCCGGTGGGACGACCCAGATCAACAAGGGCATCACCGCGACCCGAGTGTTGGGCCTGCCCAGGCGATGAACCTCGAACTCACCGACGAGCAGACCGCACTGCGAGACACCCTGCGGCGATACCTGGCCGAAAAGGCAAGCCTTGCAACGTATGTACGGCCGCTCCTCGACGACGAGGTGGCGGGAGCCGATTCGATCTGGCGCGGACTGGCGGCGATGGGCGTGACGGGCCTGCTGGTTCCCGAGGACTGCGACGGCGCGGGTATGACGATGGTCGAAGCCGGGGTGGTCGCCGAGGAACTGGGGGCGGCGCTGTACCCGGGTCCGTGGCTGTCCACGGCGGTGGCTGCGACGCGGGCGTTGGTGCGTACCGGAGCCGAAGGCAATGCCGCCGGACTGCTGACCGGCATCGCGGAGGGATCCGCCATCGTCACCGTCGTACCGCTGTCCGATCCACGGCCGACGGCAATCGAGGGAACGCGGCTGCACGGCACCGTCGCGTGTGTGCCCGACGCCGACGACGCCGACGTCATCCTGGTGTTCGCCGACGAAGAAGGCGGCATCGGGTTGTACTCGGTCGACACATCGTCGGCGGGACTGACGATGACACCGTGCGCCAACGTCGACCCGACGCGTGTGCTGGCGGACCTCGTGTTCGACAACGCACCTGCGCGGCGGTTGGCGTCGGTGTCCGAGGAAGCGATGAATGCGGTCATCGACGACGTCACGATCGCGTACGCCGCGGACGCGTTGGGGGCCGCGACTGCGGTTCTGAACCTCGCCATCGACTATGCCAAGGTGCGAAAGCAATTCGACCAGCCGATCGGAAGCTTTCAAGCCGTCCAGCATCTGTGCGTCGACATGTACGAAACGGTGGAACTCGCGCGCAGCGGCGTCATCCACGCGTTGTGGACGGCGGACGCAGGCGACCCCGCCGAGCACCACCTCGCCGCCCTGCGTGCCAAGGCCTTCGCCGGGCGGCTGACCAAGGTCGGCGATACCGCGATCCAGGTGTTCGGCGGTATCGGCTTCACGTGGGAACACGACGCACACCTGTATCTGAAGCGTCTGTTGGGCTGGAGCGGATTCCTCGGCTCACCCGACCGGTATCTGGAGGAAGTCGGGAAGGGGCTGCAATGACCGGAGTGCTCAGCGGTGTGCGGGTCGTCGAATTGGCCTCGTGGACATACGTTCCCTCGGCCGGTGCGGCGCTCGCCGACTGGGGCGCCGACGTCATCAAGGTCGAAGACGTCAAGGCGGGCGATCCGGGCCGGGCGCTGGTGATCGGTGGCTTCACGAAGGAGAACGCCCGCGCGCACATCGATTTCATTCTCGAGATCGGCAACCGGGGTAAGCGCAGCATCGCCATCGACATCAAGTCCGACACCGGTCGTGAGTACTTCGGGCGACTGCTGGCCACGGCGGACGTGTTCCTGACCAACTGGCTGCCCGGACCGCTCGAACGAGCGCGATTGACCGTCGAGGACATCCGCTCGTTCAACGCGAACATCATCATCGCCCGCGGAACCGGCACCGGCGTGCGCGGACCCGACCGCGACAAGGGCGGTTTCGACGCGGCCACCTACCTGTCGCGCGGCGGGGTGTCGTACACGATGACACCGTTCGGCACCGAGACACCCGCGGTGCAGGGACCCGGATTCGGTGATCTGCAGGGCGGAATCACGCTCGCGGGCGGTGTGTGCGCGGCACTCTTCCATCGCGAGAAGACCGGAGAGCCGAGCATCGTCGACTCGTCGCTGCTGGCGCAGGCGATGTGGACCATCGCCCCGTCGATCTCGGTGGCCGACCTGTTCGACATCGACGGCATCCCCGGCGCTCCACCGGGTCTCGCGATCAACCCGCTCGTCAACCGCTACAAGACGCGCGACGGCCGGTGGATCCAGATGGTGTTCCTGCAGCCGGACCGGTTCTGGGCGGGCTTCTGTGAGCGGATCGGGCTACCGGAACTCGCCACCGACGAACGTTTCGTCCCGTCGAGCAATCTGATCGCCAATGCCACCGAAGCCTGCGCCCTCGTCGGGGACCGCCTGGCGAGCGAAGACCTGGATCACTGGCGCAAGGTGCTCGCCGACGAACCGGGTGTATGGGCGGCGCTGGCCACGCCGAAGGAAACACTCAACGACCCGCAGGTCAGGCCGAACGGTTACGTCGTACCCAATACCGACGATCAGGGTAACGAGTACCAGATCGTCGCCGCACCAGTGCAATTCAACGAGACACCACCGGCGGCCGCACGTGCGCCCGAACATGGGCAGCACACCGAGGAGATCCTGTTGGAGCTCGACCTCGACTGGGATGACATCTCGGCGGCCAAGGACAGCGGAGCGATCCTCTAGGAGCGGCAATGGAGCTTGAAGCGGTCATCTACGAGCGCGAGCCGCCCATCGCGCGGATCATCCTCAACCGCCCCGAGAAGGCCAACACCAAGGACGCTCAACTCGTCCAGGAGGTCGACGCCTGCCTGCGCGAGGCCGACCGCGACAAGGAGATCAAGGTCGTCATCCTCAAGGCCAACGGCAAGGGGTTCTGCGGCGGGCACGTCGCGCGGTGGGGCCCGGACGAGAACCCCTACCCCGATTTCGGTGACACGTTCGAAGATCTCTACAAGGGCACCGCCGACCTGTTCTTGTGGCCGACGCTGTATCTGTGGGAGTTCCCGAAGCCGACGATCTCGCAGATCCATGGCTACTGCATGGGCGGCGGGATCTACCTCGGCCTGCTCACCGACTTCTGCGTCGCGTCCGAGGACGCGTATTTCCAGATGCCGCTGGCGCAGAGCCTCGGTGAGCCCGGCGGTCACACCATGATCGAGCCGTGGCTGCTGATGAATTGGCACCGCACCATGGACTGGCTGCTGTTGGCGCCCACGCTTTCTGCGCAGGAGGCGCTCGAGTGGGGACTGCTGAACAAGGTGGTGCCCCGCGATCAGCTCGAGGACACGGTCGAGGAGATGGCCCGCAAGATCGGCCAGATTCCGCTCACCACGTCGATGGCGGTGAAGAACAACGTCAAGCGGGCCTACGAGCTCATGGGTATGCGGGTGCATCTGCAGGTGAGCCACATCCTGACGAACATGGTCGGTGCGGCCACCGATGTTCAGGAGCGACGGCGACTGTTGATCGAATCCGGCAAGAAGCCGAGGGACTTCATCGACGACGCGTAGCGAATTCGGCGCGCAAATCAACCGTACCGGTGGGTCAGCGCGCCGAATTCCCCCTGGCGGCGTGGCGGGCGGCGACATAGCCGAAGATCATCGTGTTGGCGATGCTGCCGCCGGCCCCGAGATAGTTACGACCCATCACCGTCGCGGTGATATTGCCTGTTGCATAGAGACCTTCGATGACCTGGTCCTGCTCGTCGAGCACTTGGGCGTGCTCGTTGGTGATGACTCCCCCGCAGGTGCCGACATCGGCGGGGAACACCCTCGTCGCGTAGTACGGCGCTGAGTCGAGCGGACCGACCGCGGCGTTCGGTTTGTAGCCGGGATCCCCCAGGCAGACGTTGTACGCCGACTGCCCGCGCCCGAAATCGGGATCCAGACCCTGGGCGGCGAACTCGTTGAACCGCGTGACCGTGTACTCCAACGCCTCCGGTGGCATGTCGATCTGGCGTGCCAGTTCAGCGATCGTCGGCGCCCGCTTCACCACACCC
>Ga0075365_10000325_pt1 | contig 16900 bp, 13 predicted proteins | sample EndMetdeltDD1765_FD_71387 | JGI IMG/M metagenome (GOLD analysis project Ga0075365, IMG submission 71387) | Populus endosphere microbial communities from Tennessee, USA - Endosphere MetaG P. deltoides DD176-5 | ecosystem: Host-associated > Plants > Roots > Endosphere | place: USA: Tennessee... | reverse complement strand
TTTTCCTAACAGAGCTATTTGCTCTCTTTCTTCTTTCAAAGAAAGTAACCATGTTGCTCAGTCATTTATTTCACCGCATTACCAAAAGTACCACAACAACAATTCATATCCTGGCTTTTCTCTTCTTTCCAGGAACGCTCATTCATGAGCTGGCACATGCATTAATGGCAGGAATTCTGTTTGTCCCTGTGGGGACGATTGAACTCTTTCCAAAGATTGAAGGCAATGGCGTTAAACTGGGAAGCGTGCAAATTGCGCATACTGATCCTTTCCGAAGATTTCTCATCGGCGTCGCTCCGTTTCTTTTTGGGACATTGCTTCTTCTTGGTATTCTCTTTTACGCTGCACAAAATAATTTATTTACAAACTATTTATTTGTCATTTTTATTGCATATCTCGTCTTTGAGATTGGCAACACGATGTTTTCAAGTAAAAAAGATATGGAAGGAGCATTGGAACTTCTTGGCGTTGTGCTCTTTTTCAGCATTGTCTTTTACTTCCTCGGCGCTCGCATTCCTGTTTCTCCCTCGCTTCTTTTTGAGCAACCATTGGTAGTACAGGTCCTCCAAAAAGGTGTACTCTTTTTACTTATTCCCTTGGGAATTGATTTTGCTATTATGCTGTTGATGCGATTTATAACGAAGCGATCTTATTAATTTATGAAAACAAAAAGCGTAGAGACAGTACAAGAACTGACAAAGATCATCCTTGCTCTTCGAGATGAACGAGATTGGAAACAATTTCATACCCCAAAAGATCTTGCAATCTCGATAAGTCTTGAATCAGCAGAACTGCTTGAACACTTTCAATGGAAGAATGAAGAAGAGGTTAAAAAACACCTTAATGAGCACAAAAAAGAAATCGGTGACGAATTAAGTGATATCCTTTCTTATATTCTCATAATGAGTCATGACCTCGGGATAGACCTTCCTGAGGTGTTCATAAAAAAACGAGAAGCAGATAAGAAAAAATATCCAATCGCAAAAGCGAAAGGGAAATATACTAAATACAATAAGCTGTAATAGCTACGTTTATCGTTGTTATTTCCCCATTTCACTACAGGTTTTGCAGTCTTTCATGTGTGTAACCAATAAGTAAACACCAGCAATACCAACTAAGGTATAGATGATCTCTGCAATTGTTGGGACACCTCTAAAGATTGCTTCGATAAGATCAAAATTGAAAAGACCAAAAAGTCCCCAATTAAGCGCACCTACGATAACTAACGTAAATGAGACAATATGTAACCATTTTTTTGTTTCCATATAAAATCACCTCCTTTCAAATCTCTTGATTTGAAAGGATCCCGGAAATCCGCAGATTTCTGGGGCCCGTTCGCTTCGTTCCTTTTTGAAACGAATACTTATTTAGTGTAGATGGGATATTGAGGAGTCGTCAAGAGAGAGATTTACTATGGAGTATTGTGGTACTGTATAATAGTAGTATGAGCCAAGGAGAAACACTTATTAGTCTATTACTTATTTTGGTCGTTTATTTTCTCTATCAAATCGCGAAACAGCTTACATATGTTACGGGTAAAAGGATGAGACTGCCACAGTTCACTCGAACGATGTCTCATCGACTTAAAAAATCATTCACAAGCAAGACACCACGCGATAACAGCTCAGATACAGATTTGCCCACCAAACTTCCTAATTAAGCACTTATCTTTTCTTGTCATCCCGAACTTGTTTCGGGATCTTCTTACGTTGAACTAGATGCTGAAACAAGTTCAGCATGACAAAAATAGAAAACACAATTAATCTATAGCACTCCTCCGACAAGTTTGCTACAATAAAATTCTCCTATGAAAAACATTTTTCGGATTATTGCTATTTCTAAACCATTACATCCACTAGCAATTACCATTGCAGTGTTAATTGTCATTTCTGCATCATTGCAGATCGTGGCAGCGCTTTTTTCTAAGTTCATTGTTGATCAAATCGTCCTCAAAGTCCAAGGTAAAGGTGGAGAAATGCAAACCTTGATCATACTGATCATAGCAGCGTTTGTAGTAAGTTTTGTTAGCCTTGTAGCAACCGTCGTTTCTAATCGGCTTGGCGACCATTTTGCTGGCAAGTTGCGTAAATTCTTGACCGAGAAGTTTTACGATAAAGTACTACGCTTACCACAATCCTATTTCGATTCAGAAGTTTCAGGAAAGATTATTAATCAATTAAATCGCGGTATTGTTTCAATCCAAGGATTTCTTAATTCTGCAACAAACTTCATCTTACCAACACTTATCCAAAGTGTGTTTACGATTGTCATTCTTGCTTACTACAATCTACCGATTGCTCTATTTACCTTCTTCCTCTTCCCTATCTATCTTATTCTTAGTTACTATTCCACCGTTAAATGGGGCGAGGAAGAAGTAAAAAAGAATAAAATTGAAGATCGGATGCGAGGACGAATGCATGAGGTAATTGCCAACATGACTCTCGTCAAAGGTTTTACCAACGAACGAAGTGAATTCATGAATGTCGCTACTGGCCTTTCAGACAGTAATGTTATTTATGCCAGGCAAAGTAAAACCTACCACGTCTTTGATTTCTTCCGTGGTCTCTCACTTAATCTCATTCTTTTTGGGGTTAATATTCTTGTCTTTTATAACACCTTTCAAGGATTACTTACCATTGGAGAGATGGTCTTAATTTTACAACTCTTTAATCAAGCACGGATTCCTCTGTTTGCCATGTCATATATTTTGACACAAATCCAACAAGCAGAGAGCGGCTCTAAAGAATATTTTGAAGTACTTGGGCTTGAATCAACAGAAAATTACAAGAAAAATATTCCAGTTGAAAAGATCAAGAACCCAGTACTTGCCTTTGATAGTGTTTCGTTTAATTATGAACAATCCAAAGACGTACTGAAGGATATTTCTTTTACGATTAAAAACGGAGAAAGCATCGCACTCGTGGGCCATAGTGGCGCCGGAAAATCAACAATTGTTAACTTACTCTTAAAGTTTTATGAACCAACAACCGGAGAACTTTCGCTTAATGGCAAGTCATACCAAAAGCTCGACTACCATCATATTCGACAAAATATTGCCTTGGTATTTCAAGAGAATGAATTGTTCTCATCAACGATTAAAGAAAACGTCGCCTACGGACAATCTGACGCCACAGAGAAAGATGTTATCCAAGCCCTCAAACTGGCAAACGCATGGGACTTCGTCAGTAAATTACCAAAAGGCATCGACAGTGAAGTTGGAGAACGAGGAGTTCGTCTCTCAGGAGGCCAAAAGCAGCGGATTCAAATCGCCCGAGCAGTACTTAAAAACGCTCCTATTCTCATTCTTGATGAAGCAACCTCTTCTCTTGATGCCAAATCTGAAAAAGAAGTCCAAGTCGCGCTTGAGAAATTGATGAAGGGGAAATTAACCCTGATTATCGCCCACCGTTTCTCCACCATTCAAAATGTGGATAAAATAATTGTGATTGATAACGGCGTGATCGTAGATATGGGAGATCCAAAGGAGCTATCACGCAAACCAGGAGTCTATTCAGACTTACTGCATTACCAAATAGAAGGAAACAAAAAACTCCTCGCCTCGTTTGATCTTCACTAAGCTTTTTTCTTCTTACTATACCCAACCCAATCAATCTTAGGAAAGTGAACTCGTACTTCTCCCCAAAACTTATCAGCCAGTGTGCTTGAAAACTTTCCATATTTGCCCGACTCAGACTTTGAACACAGATTGTTCTCCCATCGCTGCACAACAGGAATTACCTTACTACCAACTTCATTAAATTCTTTCTGCCATTTTTCTGGATCCTTAGCGTACTTATCGTGAATCTCTTTAAACTCAACAAACATCTCTTTTTGAAAAGAAAGCATGTCCTGTACTTGTTGTTTGTACTTCACCATAGCGAGGAATTATTTAATCTTGAGAAGCTCTACTTCAAAAATGAGGGTCGCAAAACCAGGGATGTCTGGCTCAACACCGTATTTGCCATAGCCTAATTCATGAGGAATCGTTAACTTTCGCTTACCACCGATTTTCATACCAGGCACACCCATATCCCAACCTTTGATCACATACCCAACACCAATCGGCGTTTCAAAAGGTTGATTACGGTCATGGGAAGAATCAAACTTGGTTCCATCCTCAAGCCAACCAGTGTAATGCATGACAACCGTATCGCCTTCTTTAACAGCATCCCCTTTGCCCTCTTTCAAATCTTCAACTTTCACTTTGTGTTTCTTATCCATAGAAATATCTTATCAAATTTCCTGTGATTTTCCCATATCCAAAATGGCTCTAGTGCGATATAATCGTACAATGGTAAAAATGACAAAGCAAAATACACTCGAACTTGAAGAGCAAGCAATGTTGATTGCAAGCGAAATCTTTAGTCTTATCAATCAATACACGCATGACAGCAGCATCTCCAAATTCTTTTTGACTGATGACATTGCCAGAGTCTCCTATGGTCTGGCCGGAGGATTTGCTTCGGTGATGTATACGCCATCACTTGAACCAGAGGAGTTAAAAGAAAGTGCTATTTTGTCTTTTGTGTATGCGCTAATGACTTATGGCTTCAACATTTACTTAAAAGAACGTTCGTTAACAACCAATGCCGCTCCCTATTCATTACCAACCGATGTGCAAACCATTAAGAAATTACAAAAGAAGACATTAGAAATGACAGCAGAAGGCAAACTCGCCTCAACACCGCTTGCAGATAAAATTATTGCTATTTTGGTTACCAATGTTAAGAATCAAATTCAATTAGAAGAGTTTAAACTAAAAGGACATCGTTTTAGCAAGAAGAAATTCTATGATTACGCAAAACTCTCACTTTATTGGGGATATAATTTTGCTCGAGAACTCTTAACTGACACTGTCGTAAAAACGAAAGTCGCAACACCACAAGACGCTACGATTTAAATTTAAGAAATTAAGCTTTAATAACTTTTTCCCAAGGGAAGCCTTTGCGACCAAAGTGGCCATATGCCGCGGTAGGACTGTAGATCGGACGAGCAAGATCAAGGGTTTCAATAATCCCACGAACTGAAGTATCAAGCAATTTGTCTTTGAAATCGTGCAGTGCTTTTTCACTTACTTTTGCTGTGCCAAAGGTTTCAATTGTTTGCATTAAGGGGTATGGCTGACCGATAACATACGCCAAACCAACTTCACATTTTGTAGCAAGACCAGCAGCGACAATGTTTTTGGCAATGAAACGTGCAGCATAAGCACCTGATCGATCAACTTTACTTGGGTCTTTTCCACTAAACGCACCGCCACCGACCCGAGCATACCCACCGTATCCATCAACGACAATCTTTCGTCCCGTAAGTCCAGCATCTGACTCAGGACCAGGGATATGCCAAAGTCCTGTTCCATTAACGATGATGTCTGGATCATTAGGCAAATCTAATTTATATTTTCGAAGAACTGGTTTGAAAACCTTTTTAATAATATCTTCTCGAACCTGTTCAGCAGAAGTAGCTTCATCGTGAGCAACAGCAGCGACGAGTTTTTCTATGGAAACTGGGCGATCTTTTTCGTAACGAATCGTCACTTGTGCTTTTCCATCGGGACGAAGCCAAGGAAGTTTTTTACTTTCTCGCATTTCATCAATACGCATGGTTAAGGACTGAGCAAGTTGAATTGGTAAAGGCATGAGCTCAGGAGTTTCATCACAAGCAAATCCAAACATCATTCCTTGATCCCCTGCACCAATGATGCCATCTTGATCAACACCCATTGAGATCTCAGGAGACTGTGCATGAACATAATTTTGGAAAGTAGATTTTTGACTGAAGCCCCATGCTGGGACGGTGTAACCTAAACGCTTTACGGTGTCGCGAGCAACCTTTTCAAAATTAATCTTGGCTTTTGTTTTAATTTCGCCAAATAAGAAAATTTTGTCAGCACCCGCAACGGTTTCGATTCCAGTTCGTGAATAAGGATCTTTGGTTAATGCGGCATCAACGATGGCATCACTGATTTGATCACAGATTTTATCAGGATGACCTGCGCAGACTGATTCAGAAGTAAAAACAAAATTTGTCATATTTCGGTAAACACCCAAGGAAAATTAATTCTTTTATCCCTCCCTGGGATCACATCGCTTCTGGGTTGAAGCTAGCACCCATAAGAACTTGCGATAAGCAAAATTCAAGGGTTGCTGTTCTCTATGCTCGATAGAGAATCTCTTGATGCAAAAACTATTTAAACATAAAAAAAAATTGTTTGCAAGAGGTATTCTTGTTACAATAAATCTATGCAAAATGCATCAATGCGCAAATGGATTATTTTTCTTCTGGTCTGCTTAGGCGCACTGGGCATGTTGGCTTATTTTGGGAGACAAACAATTCTTAACCAACCAGCAAATCAACCAACCCCCACACCGATTACTGCAACTTCAGGCAATATTGTTATCTATGCACCGACACCAAATGAACGCGTCAGTCAGACCTTTCAAGTCAAAGGCAAAGTTCGTGTCTTTGAAAATACGTTTTCTCTCCGAGTAAAAAATAAAATAACGGGCAAAGTTTATCTCTCGGCTGCTACACAAGCAAACACAAAAGACGCCGGACTCTTTACCGATTTCGTTTATGATGCCCAACTTACCCCTGATGCTTCCTTAAGATCCGGAGACGCAATGATCTTGGAAGTTTTTCAGATCTCCGCAAAAGATGGCACAGAGATCGATAAAGTCACTATTCCATTACAATTTACTCCCCTTATTGAAGGTGAAAAAAGTCTCTTTTGATTCTCTTATCAGCCTCTTACACAATTTTGTTTGCTTTCTTTCTTGTAGAGCTTATGCTAATGATGGATTATGGTAAAAAGCAAAGGTACAGTTTTCTCGCCAGCGCTACTCGTGGGGAGTGGGTCTACTGAAGGAGAACTCCCAAAGAGAGATAAATTTATAAAAAAACATTCGAGCAGTTCTCAAGCGAGTCAATCGCAAACAGTCCGCACGCAGAAAAAAAATGATACGCTAACTGCGGAAAATAAGATGCGAGAACTCGCAAGAAAAAGCTCACAAGTGCTGTATCAATTAACCAGTGTTTTCCCTTTTGATTTTTTCCCCGATACGATAACCATTAATGCTAATAAAATTGATATCGTACAAAGCGACTTCTTTTTCTCACACCAAAGAACAAGTGTGCCAATCCGTGATATCGCCCATATCGAGGTAGAAACCGTTCCCTTCTTTGCAACGATCAAACTAATCAATATTCGCGCACCTATGAATCCGATCAGCGTCAGTTATCTCAAGCACGATGAAGCAGTCAAGGCGAAAAAGATTATCGATGGACTCTTGGTTGCCACAGAACAAGGAGCCGACATCTCAAGTCTTGAACCAAAAAACTTTCTCCCACACATCGAAGCCGTGGGGAAAAGTTTTGAATAATGCTCAAACTATACAATCAGCCTCTTATTTTCTATACTAAGGGCACATGATTATTTCAAAACATCTCCACTCTTGTCTCCTGATCCAAGAAAATAATACTACAGTGCTCATTGATCCAGGTATTTTCACCTACGAAGCAAAAGCACTCGATCTAGAAAAACTCTCTCAACTAGATTACCTCTTGATCACTCATGAACATCCTGATCATTTCCATCTCCCTTTTATTAAAGAACTTGTTGCCAAATTTCCAAAAGTAACAATCATCAGTAATCCTTCCGTAGTTAGTCTGCTACAAAAAGAAAATATCACAGCAACAACTGAAGGGAATGACATAATTAAGGTAACACCAGTTCCACATGAAAGAGTCTTTGATAACGAAGCTCCGCAAAATGTGCTGTTTGAAGTGTTTGGTAAATTAGGGCATCCTGGCGACTCGATGAGTTTTACGACAGACAAAGAGATTTTGGCATTGCCACTGCTAGGACCATCATGGATGATTACGCAAGCAGTTGAAAAAGCGCTAGCACTCAAACCAAAAATCGTTCTTCCCATTCATGATCAGCATTGGCGCGATGAATATCGACTTCAATATTATGATCGATTAAAAACATTTTTTGCAGCAAAAGGGATCCAATTTAAAAATATGGAGACGGCTGTGGAAACCACGATGTAGCTATTTCACTCAATACCCTCCTCCATTTCTCAACCAGATGGCAACTGCTATAACCTTACTAACGAGCATTCAAAGACTACAACACTAAACCAAATATGATAATAAACTTCCCCGACCTTTTTTAATACTATATAATGAATACTAGTATGGAGACGGACAATAAGGTAGGAACAAATGTCATTTCACCACAACAAGAAACAGATCTACAAAAAAGAATTGTTGAATTTGAAGGGACTCCAGAAAAAGAACTCAATCCAAAACAACGACTGCTTGAAGCGCTTCGCCCGTCGGAAGAAGTGGCAAAAAAGATGCTTATGGTTATTGAATCAGCTGCTCTTAATGCAAGTGAAGATAAGCCGGAATATGCGGAAGCGATCGAAATTGGAAAGAATATCTTTCTTTGGGAACTCATGATTAATGATACCGGGAAAGCATTACCCGAAGGACTTATTTTCGATCCTAGTACGAAATGGGACCATGCAGTCTCTCCCTACTGGGCAAGAAATGATGACATGATCTGCTTTGAAGCATCTATTTATAACTTCGATAGATATAAATATGTCATGAATACGTTTAAGAGACAAGGAGTGTTTGATGAAGTCGGCGCTCTCCAAACGGAATATCGCAAAGAGCACAGAGAAGAAATCGCAACAGCAATTGAAGACATCGTTAATCAATCTTCATTAACAGACTATCTTGACGCCTTTGGCGTAACTGCTGAAACAGAACAAGAACCGCGTGATCTTTTACCACATGAAGAACTAATCCAAAGAACAACACTGGAAAGCAAATTCGCGACCAAATGGTCGGGGCTTCTTCTTGGACAACCAGTTGATGAAGCTGTTAAGAATTACCAGAGGGTTTTGATGTCATACAAAGCTGAAGTAACTGATCCATTAAAAGCAGCCACAGGTGGTGATCCTGCCTCTAATCCAGATTTGCAAAAGGAACTCATTCATCAGTTTGATAAAAAATGGGGAAAGATAACGGGAGGTCCTCCTCCACTGGGATCACTTGTCGCGCCTAACGATACATTGCGTACTGCGTATCAAATTGAAGTAACGAATCAACTTCCACAGCAAGACGTTCCAGAAGATAAAGCTAATGAGACGAAAGCGCAACTTGAGGCTCGATTTGCCGATAAATGGCAGGCAGAGCTATCCATTATTTCACCTGTCCAGGGAAAGGCTCGTTATGCATTTGCACTGCTCCCTGAAGTATATAAGCAAGAAGTTACTCGCCCACTCGCCCTTGCCACCATTGACAAAAACCCTACGCCCAAATCAGACAATCAGCAAGATATCGCTCGTGAACAATTTCGAGAGTTTATTTCGAATACATATATCAAAGACGAGTCAACGCCATCAGCGAGCATCATTGTTCAAGACGGTAAATTTGCAACCCGTACTGTTGTTGACGGTGAAGTAACAATTGATACAAAAGAACCTGATTCATGGCAAAGATTTGCGCTTGATGAAATCCTTCCTTTGACAAAAGGGCTTCATTGGAAAGATGGATACCTCCCTTCCCATGCTTTTAAAGCCATTGGTGCTCAATTATATGATCCAAAAGACACGCGATCTTTCGACGAAATCATTAAGACCGGTATTCACAATTTTGCGCAGGAGCAAGCAGACATTATTATCACCGAAGGATTACTCTTTGATGCTGCCACTCCTAAGAGCGAACGACTTGCTTGGCTTACAGACGCGGTTTCACCAGTCTGCGAGAAAGATACCGTGATAAGCTATTGGCACGGTATTCAGCATTGGGAGACAAAAGCAGAGCTCACACAAAGAGAAGCCACCAGTAAATTGCTAAGCGAGATTAAAAGTTTCAATGGAGATCTAAAAGGGCTAGCAAAATTTCTTGAATCGTCTGATTTACTGAAGAAAATACAAAATGATCCATTGCGTCTTGAATTGGCCAAGGACTTGCTTGGAGCAATGCAGCAAGATGACCTTACTCGTGACAAATTGAAGCAAACAATACACGCGTTTGATGAGAAACATGCAGGAGAACTTTCAGTGTGGTTACAATATACCATTGCTGACCTCGATGGGTTATTAGTTCCTCGCGCTAAAAGAAAGTCACAAGATTATCTTCATCTCAGTTCAGCCAAGGAATTTGAAAGAGATGATCGTGTTGCTCTGGCTGAAGTACTTTTTGCCGAGAAAGGTGTCTTTAAAGAAGCCAATATGAGACTCATTTTTGACCGCAAAAGAGATGAGAGTATCCCCTCAATTGACGATATCGATATAGACCAGGTTGATGTCTTACTTGCTTTTTCTGACTATGCTAAGCGCTTTGGGATTACGACGGGAGATCCTGAAATTGCTGGAATGATCCTTGTTGGGCGTGATGATGAGAGACGTGAATATGCATTTAAATTAGATCCTGAGAGTACGATTTATCAACCTGTTCTTGATGAGATACCTCATGAAAAACGTCATGAAGTTGCAACGATGTGTAAAGATGTCGGCTTAGATGCACTAAGTGAAGAGATTGCTAATCAAGACTCATTAACCATTGAAGGGCTTAGATTACTTGTTCGGGAATACTGTCAATATTGGATCCCAAAAGATGAGGGCAAACCATCTTTTCCCGTTAATAGCTTCTATGATCTTGCTACCAATGGGTTGATCGACGAAAAGGGGCTCATCAGAGGAGCCTGTGACACATTTGAATTCGCAATGCGTTCTATGATTGAGGTAATAGATCCTGACGGGAATCCAGAATTGGCAAGTGGTCATACATTAAGTAATCAGGCTAAACTGAGTGTTATGACTCATGCACAAACTTTTTACAAAGGACGACTCATCGATGTTGAGCCTGCTTTACAAAACATTGCAGCAGAATTCGAAGAATATGTCCCCGCTCCTCATAAAGCACCCCCACGAGAACCCATGCAGGGAACGATACGAGCTCCAGAAATAAAAGTGGCAGAGCCAAATAGGAAAGACGAAGAAGCAGTTACCAAAGAAGATATGATAAACATACTTGCAAAAGTATTAGGTACGCGTTGGGGAGTAGAAGTGGAAGAATTGAAACCGCTGCAGGTACCTTATGAAAAACGAGAAAATGATGCTGAAACAATAGCAAAAGCGTTAGAAGTAGAAGCACAACTTGAGATGGACGGAGCACAGAGAATTTTTCTTCTTGATTTAATCTCTTACTTAGGAATTAAACGAAGCAAGGATGTGAAAAATTCAGCTACGGACATCTCTCTTTTTAAGAAATACCAAGAGCAAATCGTCAAGAGAATTGGTAAAGATGTCAAAAAATGGCCAAGTATGTCAAATGTACCGCATCTACAAGCATGGAGAATTGTAAAACATTATAATGAATGGCTCTCAGAAAAAGCAGAACAACCATATTCGTTACCTGACAATATAGATATCGCAGGCATTCAAGTATGGGTGAAAGCATACAAAGATTTTCAAAGCCAAAGCGGTCACCCTATGATTGCAGACATGATTAAATCAGGAAAAGTTCCTCATTATGATTCAGCTTTCATCAAAACAATGGATACTTTACTAAAAGCTGTCCTCAACTGGGAAGAAAAAAGCCAATCTCGATCAACCCCAGAAGAAGCAATTGCCAGTTAACTTATGGAAACAACTAATCGACCAGAACATCCTATTTCAAAAGAGACCTCCTCTGACCCAAAACGTCACTTGTATGAGACACTTCGTCCATCAGAAGAAATTGCACAGAAGATACAAAACCGTGTTGAAGCAACCGCACGAGATATTGCTGATAACGATCCCCATCCTGAGATGAAACGAGTTATGGAAGCAGCAACAGGCATTTTCCTTTGGGAACAAATGGTTATTGAAACAGGAGAAGCATTACCAGCAGGACTAGTTTTTACCGAAGAAAAAAGTTGGAACAATAAAAGATCAGTCGCCTTTGATACAAAAATTATCTCAGGACGAGAATATGCGTATGCTTTAACGCGTTTACAACAGGAAGGAGTCCTCGATGAAGTTACTGCGCTCCAAACAGACTATCAAAAAGAACATCATGAAAAACTTGTTGAGGCAATGGAAAACTTACTCCGCAATTCAGAAGCAACGGACTTCTTCGATTCGTTTAGCATTAAATCCCAACAAGAACTCTTACCACGAGATCTCAAACCTCATGAAGAATTACTTCCCAAAACGAGATTTGAAAGTACTTTTAAAGAAAAGTATGCTTCCTTACTGAAAGGACAGACACTTGAAGGAGCAATACAGTTATACGGCTCTGTCGTATCAGCATATAAAGCAGAAGTTGCGACACCACTTGCAAAAAAAAGGCATGAGACGACTCTCTCAGCTGAGGATGACGCAGCGATAAAAAAGGCCCTCATCCATGATTTTGATGAACGATGGGGGAAGCTCTCCGGAGGGACACTGAGAACAGCTATTGCCGGACAACCAAAACTGAGAGGTGCTTACGAAGCAGAAGTTTCTGATGCACTTACACAAATCCCTCAGGAGGAAACAGATGAAAAAAGAATGCAACTTGAAGGAGAATTCAGACAAAAGTGGGCAGATGATCTAGGATCAATCTCATCCGCATTTGAAAATGCTCGACAAGCACTCGGGATACTCCCCGAAGCATATAAAAGAGAAGTCACTCGCCCACTTGCTCTTGCTACAATTAATAAAGATCAACAAGAATCTGCAGCAAAAAATCATCTCGATCCAGCCCGCACGCGTTTCCGAAAGTTTCTTGGTCCCAATTTCTATGAAGCATCATCGAGCAAGTGGCTTTGTAAAGGCGAAGATGATTTTGAGAGACGGTTGGCTGTAAAAGATGGCAAGTTTGTCTTACGTTTTACTGAAGGTGAATGGAATGAAAATGATGAAGATGGAAAACAAACACCAGGGAAGGGTGAAAAACTTGTCGCTTCTGAGAAGTGGGAATACTTTGCAAGTGATTGTGTTTTTCCTTTACGAAAAGATCTCGATATCTACGCTAGTTATTATCCTACAAAGGCACTGTCTCTTCTTGGACCACGTCTTTATGACCCCAAGGAGACAAGAGACTTTAAAACAATTGTTGCTGAAGGCATTACCGAAACAGCAGAACTCCTTGTTAACGAAATTAATAACCCAAGCCATACGCTTGACGGTCAATACTGGATGCTGACAACCAGAGACAGACTCATTTGGTTAACGAATGTTGTCGGCCCTTCAGCAGACGACACGATGCAAACTGAGGGAAACTTTTATAAAACGAACCCTCGAGATGCAAAAAAACGGTATAATCATCTTTCTGAACAGACTCGATATAACGAAACCGTTGGATATATTGCATCGAAACAATCACCGGTTTCGGAGGTTCCCCAAAGACTAATTAGCATCACCCAACAAAATACCAATCTTCCCTCTCTCCCCCCTGAGCAAGCAGACCTAATCATCGATTTTAATAAAACATTTTTAACCCCGACCAGGTATCGCCATGAAAAAGAAATAACATTTGACCCTAAAGTTGAAGGGATGGTCCTTGTTGCTCGGAAAGATAATCAATGTTATTTCCAACTGGATTCAGAAAATCCTGAGTATCAAATACCCCCGGTTGAAATTCCATATATTAACCGATTAATGATCACTGACTACTGTCGAGAGATTGGTATGGAAGGATTGGCCAATCAAATTACACAGGGAGAGACATTAACTCTACCGCAACTCATTACCACTCTCAAACAACATGTGAAATTGTATACACCACAAGAAGAGAAACCGTTGGAAACAAATGACTCCGGATGGGCAATCGATGAGGAAGGACGATTGTTAGGTGATTCCAAAATATTTAATGAGTTTCTTCAATCAGTACTCACAAATGTCTATAGCAATATAAAAACAGAACATGGCAAAGCGCTCACAGACAAATCGACTATCACTGACATGGTAGCCTACCAAACAAGACTCCATGTCCCCCGTGAGGATATTAATTGTCTCCTGGATATCACCCCTGATCCGGCAGAGGATTTGGATGATAGAACCATTCCGAATGCACCTCGACCTGAAAATTGGGAGGGGAAAGAGATCAGTAATCGAGAAACTCCATTTGAGGAATCAATACACATGCAGCCTCTAGAACCGATGAGTGAAGCCAAATTTGAGGAGATAAAAGAACTGCTCCTAAAAAATCTGGCCAATACAGAATTAGAACAGTTACTCACCATGCTCCTAAAAAATGTTAAACATGAATCACTGATAAAATTGCTTGAGCAGATGCCCTCAGATGCTAACCAAGCAAGTACAGAGACAAACAAGTCGCTCGCAAAACTCAAAGAACGATTGAGCGACCAACAATGGACAGAGAACAAACTTAAGGTGTCATCTGTCGAAGAGACAGAGAAAGAGCAGGCAGTTCCACTTGCTGATGTGCTGTTTGCTGAACCGATTGTTTTTCAAGAAGCCCAACAGCGATTGATTACACCGACCCTTCGTGATTATGCTATCACAAATCTTGATGCAATTGATTTTGATACGGTAGACCTTTTACTTTCTTTCTCCGATACAAGACTAGTAGATACTGATACCGATCCTTCCATTGCGGGGATGGTCCTTGTGGGGCGTGATGACAAAACCCGTGAATACGCTTTTCGAGTTGATCCTGAAAGCAGGATCTATCAACCAATCCTTGAAGAAATTTCTCCAAACAAACGACAGGAAGTAGCTGAGCTTTGTCTCCAAGCAGGAATGAATGCCCTCGCGAAAGATATCACGGAACCAGATACGCTCACTATCGATGGGCTCAGATCACTTGTCCGAAAATATAGTAAACCATGGCAAAGAAAAGGCGTAGGAATTCCTCCCTTTACCGCAAATTCATTACAAGATCTTGCAGATAATGGACTGATTGATGAACAAGGAAATGTTCAAGGTGAATGTGACGCGTTTGAGTTTACGATGCGTCAGCTGCTTACCGTCATTGACCCTGAAGCAAAGCCCACACTCCAAGGAGGATACTCGTTACACGACTCCAACCAGCTTGATATTCAACTCCATGCGCAAACACTGTATAAAGGCCATCTCATTGATGTCGAACCAGATCAAAGTAAAGCCGAGATTGAATCAGAGAGAGAGACGATACCTGCACCACAACTCAGTAAAGAACCACAACTAGTTGATATACCAACAATGCCCTTTACAATTCCTGAACCCAAATCTGTTGTGACAGAAAAAGCGATAGTACAAGAAGAGCTGCTTGAAAAACATGCTAATGCTGCTTTTGGGCGTTTTACTCTTGAGCTGGACACATATTTAGAGCTACCTCACAATATGCGCAACCCGGCAGTACAAAGAGAGCACATTACTAAAAAATTAGGGGGAGAAATGAACAAATGGCTAGAAACGACAGTCCTTCATCGGGAACTGTGGAGAGTATTTGATAGCTACAATGACTGGAAATTTCCTAAGCATGCAAAAAAACCGACACAAGAAGTATTTATTCTTCCTGATACGCTTCCTACACTTAAGAAATGGCTCACTTTTTATAAAGAACGAAAGGCACCTCTCCAAGCAATGATTAAGCAAGGTAGAGTACCTGATTACGATCCCAAATTTGTCGATACTATGGAACAAGTAGTTATGGCGTTGGAATCATGGAAGAGTAGCAAATGAAATAGCGTGATTATTTAGGCACTTCCCAGGGACCTCCGCCTAAAAAGCTTTGACCGTCTGTCTGTCCTATTTCGCGCAAGAGTCTGTTGATGACACTCGTATGAATTGGCGTATCTGGACGAGTACCATTACTTATTTCTTTCCCCCACATCGCTAGTAGTTGTTCCGTATAATGAAGAGCGATATATGGCCTCTTCTTCCCAAAGATTCTTTCCATTCTCGCAGTAATTACATCTTTTAATGCCTCATCAGCGAGCATCCCACCATTACTTACTTCAGATGCACGGGGATCTATCATGAGCGATTCTAGGTCACCTTTTGCATCTAATTCTCGAGCCAATTCTTCAAGATTTTCGGGAGCACTTGTAGGAGCAATTTTTTTAACGTCTTTAACTACTTCTTGCCAATCCTTTGGCTCTAAGCCTTCTATCTCGCGAGCATAATCTACCAATTCCCTTTTGGTATTCGTAAATTGAGCAGGGTTGGTTAACAATCCACTCAGCGATTCTCCTAACATATTGGTCGATACTCCTCGCGTGGATCTATCAATAAGAGCTGCTTCAAATTGAGAGATCTTAAGTCCTTTCGCGATAAGTTCTTGAGCAGTATGCTGGTCTATAGGATTTTTCTTCAACTCCGATGCTGGAACACCAAGATTCTCCAAGATCCAAACCCGAACATCTTTATCACTCTCTTCGACTTTTACTACTCCCTCTCCTTCATTTGTTTTATTTTTTCGAGCAAGGAAGCGAGGCCGCTGCATCCGTTTCCTTTTATGATGAACTTTGTCAGATGAAGCATCCCCCTGATCCTCTTCTTGCCATTTTTCTGCGAGTTGCCCCGGGGTCATATCAGAGACTAAGTATTGTTCCAACGGGCTATCTGATCGAACTCGTTCATTTTCCGTAGCAAAACGATGACCTTGAAGTTTGCTCTCGTGACGCGACAATTCACTCATAATATGATTATTCCTTGAAGCTCTGTTTATGTCAATAAAGAAACGCCTTTCTTGTAATCAGTTTTTATATCTGATATGTTATACCTATCATGTCATTATTGAAAGAAGGAGGAGAACAAGCACCTAGCCGAGCAGATTTTTTAAGACAAAGACGAGCTGAACAATCAGGAAATCCTGTAGATAAGATTGGTGCTTTGGTTCAATCCGGAAAGTATGACGATGCACTTACCACCATTACAGGACTGGATCAAGGCACACGAGACAG
>Ga0075365_10000324_pt1 | contig 16910 bp, 15 predicted proteins | sample EndMetdeltDD1765_FD_71387 | JGI IMG/M metagenome (GOLD analysis project Ga0075365, IMG submission 71387) | Populus endosphere microbial communities from Tennessee, USA - Endosphere MetaG P. deltoides DD176-5 | ecosystem: Host-associated > Plants > Roots > Endosphere | place: USA: Tennessee... | reverse complement strand
CGACTACATGGCGGCGCAGAAGACGTTCTCCTTCGACTATGTCTCGTCGGTGGAGGCAGTAACGCCAGCTTTCGAGAAACTGCAATTCGTCAGCTCCGGCACTGCCACCATCAGCCGACCAGACAAGATCCGGGTAACGCGTGTCGGTGGCTTTGCTGACTTGGATGTCGGCTTTGACGGGACGAAACTGACCGTACATGGCAAGAATCTCGACGCGTACGCCCAGATCGACGCGAAGGGGAGCCTTGATGAGCTTTTTGATCGGCTGCAGAACGCCGGCGCAGAGATTCCCGGCTCCGATCTCCTGCTCTCGAACAGCTTCGATACGCTGATGGACGGCGTCACCGAGGCCAAGCACATCTCAAGCGCGGTCGTCGACGGCGTCGAATGTGAATACCTGACTTTCCGGAAAAATGACATCGACTGGCAGATTTGGATCGAGACAGGATCGACGCCGATCCCGAAGCGCTATGTCGTCACCAGCAAACATGTCGTCCAAGCACCGGAATACATGCTTGAAGTCCGGAATTTCCGCGCGGGAGAAGATGTGAAGGTCGCAAACGTCGCGATCGAGATTCCGGGCGATGCAAAGAAGGTTGATTTGAGCGAACTCGGTCAGATCGATGAACTGCCGGCGCCGACAGGCATGATGGGAGACGCACAATGAAAACCGTCGTAAGGATTTTCGCCTTTGCGCTCGCAGTCGCCTTCGCATCCCTTGACGTCAGCATGGAGGGCAGTGACCTGACGACCCTGACGTTCAGGGTATCTACCCCGGCCGAGGCGGTGATCGGGCATCCCCTGACACCGCTCTCCTACGCGGGTGTTGCCCGTCGGACCACCCGCCGTGTCGTCCGCAGAACGAACGTGTACATCAGCACTCTGCCGGCCGGTTGCGTCTACGGTGCGTACTACGGCGGATATTATTACCGCTGCGGATCACTCTACTACGCCAAGAGCGGTGCTACCTACGTTCAAGTGGTCATTGAATAGCAGGCTCACCGGGCTTCCTGGCAGCCGTCAGCGGAGGTATTAACAGTTACCATCAATGCATCGGAACCTACCGGGGGCAACGGCGTTTCCCGCTCACTGTGGACCAGAGAGCGACCTATAAATGCGAACTTGACGAGAAACTGGCGGCTGCGCTCAGCGAGCCACCGGCAGTCGGCGGTCTGGTCTTTGTCGCGAACCTGGAAACCGGCATAACGAGGCGAGCCGGCAAGAATGGATTTCTCTATTACGACACCAAAGGCACGCGCATCAGCGATCCGACGGAACTCGAGCGAATCTCGGCTTTAGCCATTCCGCCTGCCTATACCGAGGTTCTCATTTCCGCGGATCCGAATTCCCACCTGCAGGCCACCGGCCGCGACGCACGCGGCCGCAAGCAGTATCGTTACCATCGCGAATGGACTGCGGAGAGGGACAGAAGCAAGTTCGAGCGGCTTGCCGATTTCGGCTCGGCGCTCCCGGCAATCCGCAGGAAGGTGGATTCCGACCTCAGGCGTCGGGCGCCCGATTTCGACAAAGCGCTCGGGACGATCGTCTGGCTGCTGGATAATCTCTATATCCGTGTCGGCAATGCAAGCTACGCTTCGGAAAACGCCTCCTACGGCCTGACGACGCTGCGCAACAGGCATGTGAAAATATCGGGCTCGAGCATTCACTTCCGCTTCAAGGGCAAATCTGGGAAGGAATGGCGCCTCAGCCACAGCGACCGGCGCATCACGCGCGCCGTGCGCATGCTCCAGGAACTGCCGGGCCAGCAGCTGTTCCAGTATATCGACAACCATGGCGCCTCCCATCCCATCCAGTCGCAAGATGTCAATGCCTACATAAGACAGGCATCCGGAGCCGATTTCAGCTCCCGGCAATTTCGCACGTGGGGTGCAACGCAAATGGCTGCGATAGGGCTTGCGGCGCTCGAACCGGAGCAAAGCCGGCTTGGGCGCGCGCGACAGATGAACGAGGTCATCGATGCGGTTGCCGCACGCCTCGTCAACACGCGCGCCGTATGCAGATCGTCCTACGTCCATCCAAAGGTGTTCGAAAGCTTCGAAACGGGCGAGCTGGCCAAGCTCGCTAGCGCCCGGCCGAGCAGAAACGCCAGATTGCTGCGCTGGATGGATCAGGGTGAAATCGCCGTGCTACGCTGGCTGAAAGGCCTCAACGGCCACTGACAGCGACTATTTCCCTGTATGCGCACGCTTCGCGACGCTTGCAATGGAACCAAACTGCAGCTCACGCCGTTATGAGGAATTGCCGCGAATGCGGCCACGGGAGATGGCGCCAGGGCGCCAGGGCGCAAATGGCACGTCAGACCTATTGGAAGGGCTATCTCAAACTGTCACTCGTTACCGCAGCGGTATCGCTGACACCGGCGACGACAGACAGCAACCAGCTTCGATTTCATGTCCTGAACCGAAAGACGAAGAACCGCGTCGAAAGCCGCTACGTCGACAGTGTCACCCACAAGCCGATTGCCGATAAGGATCAAGCCCGGGGATATCCACGCGGCGAAGACGACTATGTCATTCTGGAGGACAAGGAGCTCGATGAAGTCGGGCTGGAAAGCACGAAGACGATCGACATCGATACCTTCGTGCCGCGCGGCTCGATCGACTGGATCTGGTACGACAAACCACATTTTCTCACCCCGGAGGACAAGGTCGGCACCGAAGCTTTTTGCGTGATCCGGGAGTCGATGAAGGCAAACGATGTCGTCGGTATCGCCCGACTTGTTCTCTACCGGCGCGAGCGGGCAGTTCTGCTTGAGCCGCAGGGCAAGGGCATCATCCTCTGGACGCTACATTTCGGCGACGAGGTTCGCCCGCCGGCAGCGACACTGGACAGCCACAGCAAAGTGGATGACACCGTGCTCTCCATGATGAAGAAGCTGGTAAAGGACCGGACCGAGGACTGGCAGCCTGCCATGGTGCAGGATCCGATTCAGAAACGGCTGAGGGCGATGATCCGGGCGAAGCAGAAAAACCTCGTCAAAGCCACACCGCCATCCGCCAAGCGGCCGGCACCGAGGCCGACGGGCAACGTCGTCAATATCATGGACGCTCTGAAAAAGAGCCTCGCCAAGGAAACAGGCCGTCCGAAATCTCACTGAGACATCGCAACTAGCAGTCCGTTATTTTCGCCTCTCGAGCGGGACGGCGGCAGCAAAGAAGTCCACCCACGGATCGCTTCTCAGAGTATCGAGACGCGCGGGCGCGTTGTCGACCGTGAAATAGGCCGGACCTATTTCCTCGGTCAACTCTTTCCACTCAAGCGGCATGGAGACGGCAGCCCCCGGCCGCGCACGCGTGGAATAGGCGGCGACTGCCGTGTTGCCGCGCCCATTGCGCAGGTAGTCGATGAAAATCTTGCCGGTCCGCTTCGCCTTCGTGGCGGTCGCGAGATATTTGTCCGGCTGATCTTTCGACATGCCATCGGCGAGTGCCTTGGCGAAGGCCTTGACCTGAACCCAGCTCGCCTTCGGTTTCAGCGGCGTCACGACATGCAGTCCCTTGCCACCGGAGGTCTTGACGAAGGCCGCGAGACCGGCCGCTTCCAGACGCTCCTTCAGCTCGTTGGCGGCGGCGATCACATCTGTCCAGCTGACACCATCGGCCGGATCGAGATCCATGGTGATCATGTCGGGTCGTTCCCAGCTGGCTGTCGTGGCACCCCAGGGATGGATCTCCAGCACGGCGGATTGGACAAGCGCAATCATCCCGTCGAAGTCCACTATGCGCAGCAATTTCTCGCCGCCTCTGTCCTTCGGATCGGTGATCTGTTCGATGCTTGAGTTCATGCCCTTCCAGGCATGCTTTTGGAAAAACCGCTGCCCGCCGATACCATCAGGACAACGCAGCAGCGCCAACGGCCGCTTGGTCACATAGGGCTCGATGAAGCGCCACACCCGCGCATAATAACTGGCCAGCCCTTGTTTTGTGATGCCCTCCTCCGGCCAATAGATGCGATCCGGGTGCGTGAGCGTGACCTTGGACTGAGGCAGTTCCTGAGCAGTTGTATTTGTTGCTTCGGGCATCACATCCTCTGGCGCCTTGTCTTCCCTTAACCCACGAAACGCGGCGTGCCGCAAATTGTGGTCCGCCGACCATGCCTGAAACTCGACCTCGGCAACAAGCTTCGGAGTGACATAAACAAGCCCGCGTCGTTCCTCTGCGGTGAGCTCATCGTCGAACGAACTCTCTCTCTGTTCCATCGCCGACAGCGTCTCATAGAGCTCGTGTGCGACATTGACGCTGAAACCTGTTCCGACCCGGCCCACATGCTCCAGCTTGCCATTGCGGTAGACGCCCATCGCCAATGAGCCGATCGCATTCTTCATCGAGGTCGAAGGCACATAGCCGCCGACTACGAATTCCTGCCTCTGCAGGCACTTCGATTTGACCCAGTCGCCGGTGCGCCCGGACACATATTCGCTGTCGGCCATTTTCGAAATAATGCCCTCGAGACCGAGCTGGCGGGCATGCTCCAGCACCACGGCACCCTTCTCGGCGAAATGCTCGCTGTAGCGCAGCCCTCCGTCAGCATCTGCCAGCAGCCCCTGCAGCAACTCCTTACGGCTGGTGAGCGGCGCTTGCTGCAGGTCGTATCCGTCGAGATAGAGCAGATCAAAGGCGTAAAAGACGAACCGATCGTGACGCCCTTCGCTGAGATCGTTCTGGAGGGCCGAAAAGTCGGAGGCGCCGCTTTCCCGCTCGACGACGATCTCTCCGTCCATGATCGCCGACTTGGCCGGCAGTGCCGCGAAGGCGTCAACGATCTCCTGGCCGAACTTTTCGGTCCAGTCGAGCCCACTGCGCGTCGAAAGCACGGCCTTGCCGTTGTCAAGCCGCACCTGCAGCCGGTATCCGTCGAACTTGATTTCGTGGATCCACTCTTCGCCCGACGGTGGTTTGGCCTTGAGCTTGGCAAGCTCGGGCTCGACAAAGGCAGGCATCGGGGCCTTTTCGGCGCCCTTCGGCCACTCATGTCGTTTCGGCTTCGCCCGGGCCGCTACAGGCTTCACAGAGGCCGGCTTTGATGTGCCCTTGGGTCGGGAGTTCCAGGTGGCGTCAGGGCGCTTGGCCACCTCTTCGATCTTGCGGCCGCTTTTCACCGATTCCGGCCGCTGTTTGAGAATGTCGCCTTTGTGGCGAGCCTCGGCGTCTTCTGCCTTGATGAGCAACCAGTTTTCCTGCCGTTCACCCGGTTTGCCGTGCATGCGCACGAGGTGCCAGCGACCGCAAAGCTTCTCTCCGTCGAGGTCGAACTCCATGTGGCCCTTTTTGTAGCCCTTGTGCGGATCGCCATTCGGCGTCCAGGTGCCCCGATCCCAAACGAGCACCGTGCCGCCACCATATTGCCCCTTCGGGATGATGCCTTCGAAGTCGCCATAGTCCAGCGGATGGTCCTCGACGTGAACGGCAAGCCGCTTTTCATCAGGATTGAGGCTTGGCCCGCGAGTGACGGCCCAGCTCTTCAGCACGCCATCGAGCTCAAGCCGGAAGTCATAGTGAAGTCTCGTCGCATCGTGTTTCTGAACGACGAAGCTGAGCGCTGCTGGTACTGGAGACTTGCCGCCACGCCGGCTCCCCCGCGGCTCAGGCGTTACCTGGAAATTGCGTTTTGCCTGATAGGCCTCCAGAGCCATGGTTAGCTCGCCTTCGTCTGCCCGCTAGCGGCGCGCTTGCCGGCCCGTGGCTTAGCACTCAGCTTGGCGCTCTGACGCAGGGCATCCATGAGATCGATGACCTTGCCCTGAGGCTTTGGCTTCGCTTTCGGCAGCTCCCTGCCCTCGATTTTCGCCTTCACCAGCTCCGAAAGCGCCATCTCGTAGCGATCGTCATACTCCTGTGGATTGAAGGCGCCCTTTTTCGTGCCGATGATATGGCCGGCTAGTTCGAGCATTTCCTCATCGAACTTCATCTCCGGAATATCCTTGAAGACCGCATCCGGCTTGCGGACCTCGTAGTCGAAGCTCAACGTCGTCGCGACGACATGGTCGTCCTGCGGCCGGATCAGGACCGTGCGGTTGCGGCGGAAAAGCACCGCCTCTGCGATCGCCGCAACCTTCTGATCGCGCATCGCCCGAGCGATCAGCCCGAGCGCCTCCTCGTCATCTTCGCCCGCCGGCGCCAGATAGTAGGGCTTATCGAAATAGAGCTTGTTGATTTCGTTGTAGGGCACGAAGTTCTGGACGTTCAGCACTTTGTCGCTCTCCGGCATGACGCCGGCAATCTCATCGCCCTCGATCACGATGTATTCGCCGTTGTCCAGCTGGTATCCCTTGACCTGATCGTCGCGTTCAACGGCCTTGCCGGTCTCGCTGTCGACGAACTGCCGCTCTACGCGATGACCGGTCTTGCGGTTGATGATGTTGAATGAGATGCGGTCCGATGTGGAGACGGCGGTATATAGTCCCACGCCGCACACGAGGTCCCCGACCTTCAGATGGCCTTTCCAGCTTGCACGAGCTGCCATGACATTCCCTCAGTTGTCGTTCTGCAGTTTACGCCGGCGCCTTTCGTCCAAGGCTATGATCTTCTCAACGGATGCGACGTCGTCGCTCGTCACCACCGGAACCGGGTCGGCAGCGATAGCTTCGAGCACATCCTTCGACAGTCCTCCGTTGCGGATCACCCATTCAAGAGTTTCGCGGGTCTGGCGTTCGGCCTTGAGCTGCGCGTAGAGCGCAATAATCAGCCGGTCTCGGGCATCTATCTGCCCGCTCTTGCGATCGATCTTTCGGATGTGAGGCACGTGATCACCCGCCCGCGTTTGCAACGAGAGGATTCAACAGATTGGAGGCGAAAAAGTTCCGGGACCCCGCGGCTCCGGCGCTCTTTTTTGCGTCGATGGCAACCCTGGAACCGCAGCACAGCAGATGAAACGATCTTTTCCTTGCCCTCTCAATGTTTTGCTGGCCCCCTCGAGATCGTGGAGCCGGTTGCCGAAACCGGATCGCTCGCCGGAAATGTGCCTTCCAATCCCTCATCGAGCTGTTCTTCTATGGCGTTGCGATCGCCTGCTGCACGGGCGCTCAACCGCGCCGTCGGTCCATCAGAGTTGACGTCACCGGCCTCGGCGGCAGCCATCTCCAACATGACCGCCTTGGCCAATTCGACTGCATTCCTTGAGTTGACGGATTGCGCCTCGTCATTGCGCAACAGCACGGAAACCACCTCCCCGCCGTCGCCTACGAATTCCACCGTGAAGCCCAGCTTGCCGCCCATTTCGGGAACCACCTGTGTGCCGACAACCTGCATGACGCTCTCCTTCAGCTCTTTCCTTCAGGGAAAACGGGAGCCACAAGCGAATGTTCCGAGGTGCTTCGGCAGGGCGATGGGCACAAAATACGGAACAATCAAATGCCACCGGCCATCTTGCGAGGCTGACGGCGGCCATTGCGCCGACTGCGGTCACTTACGGAGCGGAAAAGTCAGCTGGTCATACTACCTTTTGCGGCAATGTGGCGACGTCGTGATTTTAGTTTGTAGTGGAGCCACCTGTCTCTAAGTTGGTGATGTTGCGAACTCTGGTGAATCCAATGCCACAAGCTGTGATCGTCGGCGGAACGGGCCAGATTGGCCAAGCGGTAGGACAGAGCCTACTCCGAGAAGGATGGCGCGTCACGGCTTTGAGTCGTTCTCCTGCGGCTTTGATGCGCGACTGCAACCATGTCGAAGTTGACGCGCGTGATACTCAAAAGCTGACCGCAATTGTTGGCGACAGGACCGATTTGCTGCTCTCGTGCGTTGCATTCGACGAACGTGACGCCGAGTGCCTTATACAGGCGGGCCGCGCGGCAGGACGGATCGTTGCGATTTCAAGTGCAAGTGTCTATTGCGACAACGATGGGCGAACACTCGATGAGGCCTTCGAATGCGGATTTCCAGTTTTCGAGTTACCGCTTAATGAGCAAAGCCCAACCGTTGCCCCCGGTTCTAAAACCTACTCGACACGCAAAGTCGCGATGGAAAATAAGCTTCTAACGGGCGCGTCATGCCCGGTTACTATTCTGCGTCCTTGCGCCATTCATGGACCTCAAAGCAAGCACGCACGGGAATGGTGGTTCGTGAAAAGGTTGTTGGACGGTAGAGCCGTTATTCCGCTGGCGTATCAGGGACGTAGCCGTTTCCAAACCACATCTGTTTCCGCCATCGCTGACGCGATTTTGAAAGCGATGGCCGGAAAATTGCCAGCCGTTGCAAACGTCTCCGATGCGGATAGCCCTGCCGTTTCAGAGATCGGTCGCGCGATCATGAATGTGATGGGCGTGCAGGCAGAGCTAATTGGTCTGCCTGAGACGGCGTCATACCCTCCAGAGCTTGGCGCGACCCCTTGGTCAATCCCTAGCCCTATGATTTGTTCAGCGGCGGCAACAGCGGCGATGACCTATGCCCAGTCTGTTGAACCGACGGTAAGGTGGCTTGTTAACACCGTAGACAGCAATAATTGGCGCGAATACCTGCCACAGTTAGCAGCATATCCAAGAGACCATTTCGACTACCAGTCAGATGAAGATGCCTTAAGGTTACAGGGTACCAAATCGTTGGCCGACTAGTATTTCTGCGATAGCCGGGAGACCGCTTGGTCTACGATCTGTCTCTGCGGCACTTGCGAACTAATGCCAAAAAAAAGCCACCGCTTTACACGGTGGCTAGAGTATGAAGGTCAAGAACCTCCAGAGGGAACAGTTGCTCCTCGACCGGGAGGATGGCCGACATGCGTGAGCAACCGTTGTCAATATGCGGTTTTGGCGCCGTCCGCTCAATCAACCAAGCACCGAAATTCCGCTGACGCAGAAATCATCTTTCCAGCGTTTCGGAAAAACGCGCGATATTGTACCTGCAGCCCGCTCCGTAAACGCAGCATCCGGATATTAACATCAGGACAAGGACTGCCTCGCCGGCCCCGTCGATTCGCGCAGGATCAGTTCGACAGGCCACAATTCGTGGATCTCCAGCGGAGACCGCCCTGACAACAGCTGCAGCACAAGATCGGCGCATCGCGATCCCGCCGCACGCATCGACGACCGCGTTGCCGAAAGCGACGGCACCATGTTGTCTGCAGTCAGATATGGAAAGACATCGTCATGCGCGATGACCGAGACATCCCGACCAATCTGAAGCCCCAGCGACCGAGCCGCACGATAAACGCCGAGCGCCGTCATCATTGATCCCGCAACGAAGGCCGTTGGCGGGTTGGGCTGTTCGAGGAAAGAGCGTGCGAATCGGAAGCCAAGCTCGTCGGTGAAGTTTCCACTCGCCATCAGCTGCGGATCAGGCTCGATACCGTGGCTCTGGAGAGCCTTGCGGAAGCCACTGTCTCGATGAAGGGCATAGGTCGCGCCCGGCCGCCCGTTGATCATGGCAATGCGCCGATGACCGAGATCGATCAAATGCGATGTTGCCCGCTTGATCGCACCTTCGTTATCGATGTCGAGCCAGGCATGCGGCACGTCGATGGCAGATCGGCCATGCACAAGAAACGGCATGCCGAGTTCGTGGAGCAGCGCAATGCGCTCATCGTTGGGCTTGGGCGAGTGGACGATGATCGCATCGACGCGCCGGCTCTCCACGAGTCGCCGGTAGAGCTGCATCTCGTCTTCATGATTCGGATCCGCCATCGGGATGACGAGAATGTCGGTCTCATCCGCGACCAGTCGCTCCGCCATGCCGGCCATGAACTCGGCGAAGTGGAATTCGCCGGCACGCCCCATCACCACGCCGATTGCCCCGGCCCGGCCGGTCTTCAGCCGCACAGCATTGACGTTCGGACTGTAACCCAACTTGACGGCGGCTTCCGCAACACGCGCGCGTGTCGTCTCACTCACCTCGGGATAGCCACTCAGGGCACGACTGACTGTTGTGGGGGACAATCCCACCTGTTTCGCGAACTCTTTAAGCTTCATGCGACATTGCGTCTTTCGTGCTGATCCAGCCGGCTGCGCCAGCAAATGCTGTCTTCCCTTATGGCCTAAGCATAGCAGCATACAAACAGCCAAACCGTTTTCAATTTTAGATATTCCTCGGCCGGAGATCCTGCTCTTTTCCCACAACCGAATTCAGCGGCATCCCTATGATTTTGCTTTGTTATCAATATTTGATCGCGGTTGTACGACTTTGACACGAGCACCCGCTTGACTCAATATCGACCTTCTGACAGTTTTTTCCAGCCAAACCGTTTTCAATTTTTCCAATGTTTGGTTCTTTTGGGAGGAAGATATGACGTTTCGTTTCACAGCGGTCGCCGTCGCGGCCGCGCTGATCGGTATCGCACAGCCCTCGTTCGCGGCCGATATCAGCATTTCCGCAAGCTCGACCGGCAAGAATCTCGACCTGTTCCGCAAGCAGCTCGATGCCTTCGAGAAGGCGACCGGCAACAAGGTCAGCATCGTGACCATGCCGTCGTCGTCCACTGAACAGTTTTCGCAGTATCGCCTCTGGCTCGCCGCCGGCAACAAGGACGTCGACGTCTATCAGACGGACGTCATCTGGGCGCCGCAGCTTGCCGACCAGTTCGTCGATCTGAAGGATGCGGCAAAGGACGTCGTCGGGGATTTCTTCCCGTCGATCATCGCCTCGCAGACCGTGAACGGTCGCCTCGTCGCCATGCCGCTCTATACCGATGCGCCGGCGCTCTTCTACCGCAAGGACCTGCTCGACAAGTACGGCAAGCAGCCGCCGAAGACCTGGGACGAAATGGCGGCGACCGCCAAGGAAATCCAGGAGAAGGAACGCGCCGCCGGCCAGAAGGATCTGTGGGGCTATGTCTTCCAGGGCAACGCCTATGAAGGCCTGACCTGCAACGCGCTCGAATGGGTGAAATCGTCGGGCGGCGGCCAGATCATCGAAGCCGATGGCACGATCTCCATCAACAACGAAAACGCAGCAGCAGCGCTTGACCGCGCCAAGGGGTGGGTCGGAACGATCTCGCCCGGCGGCGTGCTGGCCTACCAGGAAGAAGAGTCCCGCGGCGTCTGGCAGACCGGCAATGCCGTCTTCATGCGCAACTGGCCCTACGCTTACGCTCTCGGCAATGGTGGAGACAGCGCCGTCAAGGGCAAGTTCGATGTGACGACGCTTCCGGTTGCCAAGGAGGGCGACACGCCGTCCTCGACGCTCGGCGGCTGGAACCTTGCCGTCTCCAAGTACTCGCAGAACCAGGACGCCGCGATTGCCCTCGTCAAGTTCCTGACCTCCAAGGAAAGCCAGAAGCAGCGCGCGATCGAACTCTCCAACCTGCCGACGCTGGTGGCGCTTTATGATGACAAGGACATCGCGGCCGCACAGCCGTTCATGCCGAACTGGAAGCCGATCTTCCAGAACGCCGTTCCGCGGCCGTCGGCATCCGCCAAGGTCAAGTACAACGAGGTCTCCTCGAAGTTCTGGACCGCCGTTCACAACTCGCTTTCGGGCAACGGCACCTCCGCAGAAAACCTCGAGCTTCTCGAGGCCGACCTGACGACGCTGAAGGGCGAGAACTGGTAATCGACGGCATCGGCAGCGGCGGACGTCCGCCGCTGCCTTTCCCTGAAGACGCCATCGTCAAATCGCCTCAAGAAGCGGGTACCTCATGACAGAAGTCGCAGTTTCCCAAAGCGTCGGATCGCGAGCGCGCGCCGTCAATACCTCGTCGGACTTGCGCGCCGAGCGCGTCCGTTCCGCCTGGATGTTTCTGGCCCCCACCCTGTTCATTCTGGCCGTCGTTGCCGGATGGCCTCTCTTCAGAACGATCTATTTCAGCTTCACGAACGCATCGCTCACGAGCCTCGGCGACGCGCAGTTTGTCGGCTTCAAGAATTATCTCTCCTGGATCACGTTGAAGAGCGGGCGAACTGTCTATAGTGGCCTGCTTGCCGACCCGAACTGGTGGAAAGCGGTCTGGAACACGATGAAGTTCGCGTTCCTGTCGGTGACCATCGAAACGATCCTCGGCCTTGTTGTCGCCCTGGTGCTGAACGCGAATTTCCCCGGTCGTGGCATCGTACGCGCCGCCATTCTCATTCCCTGGGCGATCCCGACGATCGTTTCCGCCAAGATGTGGGCGTGGATGCTCAACGACCAGTTCGGCATCCTGAACGATATCCTGCTCGGCCTCGGGCTGATCAGTCAGAAGATCGCCTGGACGGCCAATCCCGACACCGCGATGGTCGCGGTCCTCATCGTCGACATCTGGAAGACAACGCCCTTCATGGCACTGCTTATTCTCGCCGGGCTGCAGATGGTCCCCGCCGATATCTACGAGGCGGCCAAGATCGACGGCATCAACCCGATCCGCGTCTTCTGGCGGCTGACGCTGCCGCTGGTTCGCCCGGCCATCATGGTCGCCGTGATCTTCCGTATGCTGGACGCGATGCGCATCTTCGACCTCATCTACGTGCTGACGCCGAACAATGCGCAGACCAAGACCATGTCCGTCATGGCGCGCGAAAATCTCTTCGACTTCGACAAGTTCGCCTATGGGGCGACAGCCTCGACGGTGCTCTTCCTGATCATCGCGACGATCACCGTGCTCTACATGTGGCTTGGTCGCGTCAAACTCGGTGGGAGCGATCGCTGATGCTGCTGACCCTGACCAAGAACACACTCTTCTACCTGCTCGTCACCGTTATCGTCATCGTCGCGGTCTTTCCGTTCTACTATGCGATCCTGACGAGCTTCAAAGCCGGCACCGCCCTCTTCGAGGTCAACTACTGGCCGACCTCGATCTCGCTCACCAACTACACGACGGTCCTCACCACAGGCAGCTTCATCCGCAGCCTCGGCAACTCCCTACTGGTTGCCATCCTCGTCGTCGCAGCCTCGCTGCTGCTCGCCGTCACCGCATCCTATGCGCTTGCCCGCGTCAATTTCCGCGGCCGCGCGCTCCTGATGCTGACGATCCTGTCGGTCTCGATGTTCCCACAGATCGCGGTGCTTGCCGGCCTTTTCGAGCTGATCCGCTGGATCGGCATCTTCAACACGCCTTTCGCGCTGATCTTCTCCTACATGATCTTTACCCTGCCCTTCACGGTCTGGGTGCTGACCACCTTCATGCGCGATCTGCCGATCGAAATCGAGGAAGCGGCAATCGTTGACGGCGCCTCGCCCTGGGTCATCATCACCCAGGTTTTCATGCCGCTGATGTGGCCGGCTCTGGTGACGACGGGGCTGCTCGCCTTCATTACGGCCTGGAATGAATTCCTCTTCGCCCTAACCTTCACCTCATCGGACGCTCAGCGAACAGTGCCGGTTGCCATCGCCCTGCTTTCGGGCGGCAGCCAGTTTGAAATCCCATGGGGCAACATCATGGCAGCCTCCGTCATCGTCACGGTACCTGTCGTTGTCCTGGTCCTGATATTCCAGCGGCGCATCATCTCCGGCCTGACAGCCGGCGGCGTCAAAGGTTGAAGAAAGCACGATATGGCACAGATTCGACTCGATAATATCCGCAAGAGCTTCGGTGCGCTTGACGTCATCAAGGGCGTCTCGCTTGATATCCGCAAGGGCGAATTCATGGTTTTCGTCGGCCCGTCCGGCTGCGGCAAGTCCACGCTGCTGCGGTTGATCTCCGGATTAGAGGACATCACCTCGGGCACGCTTTCCTTCGATGGCGAGGCGGTCAACCGCTACGCTCCTTCGAAGCGCGGCATTGCCATGGTCTTCCAATCCTATGCGCTCTATCCGCATATGACCGTGTTCGAGAACATGGCCTTCGGCATGAAGCTGTCGGGACGCACCAAGGACGAGTGCAAGGCCCGCGTCGAGCAGGCAGCCGGCATGCTGCAGCTGTCGCCTTATCTGGAGCGTCTGCCACGTCAACTGTCGGGTGGTCAGCGTCAGCGTGTCGCGATCGGTCGCGCCATCGTCCGCGACCCCAAGGTGTTCCTGTTCGACGAGCCCCTATCGAATCTAGATGCCGCTCTGCGCGTCGCAACGCGGCTGGAGATTGCAAAGCTTCACCGCAGCATGCACGGCACGACGATGATCTACGTCACCCACGACCAAGTCGAGGCAATGACGCTTGCCGACCGCATCTGCGTGCTCCGCGACGGCGTTGTCGAACAGGTCGGCACCCCGCTTGAACTCTACGAGACGCCGAATTCCGTTTTCGTCGCCGGCTTCATCGGTTCGCCGAAGATGAATTTTCTGACGGGCGAATTTTCGGCACCTTACAACGCCCACACCATCGGCGTGCGGGCCGAACACATCGAGATCGTCCAGCAGGCGCCCGCCTGGACGGGAACCGTCATCCATTCCGAAATCCTCGGCTCGGATAGTTTCGTCTATCTAGACATCGGCATACCGGAACCGCTCGTCGTTCGCGAAACGGGCGTATCGAGCCATCAACCCGGCCAGAAACTCGGCGTCGCACCGGTTCAGGGCTACGTTCACCGCTTCGACCAATCCGGACGCGCGCTCGAGAGGATGTCCCTCAAAGGCGCGGCCTGACACCAATCAAACCACAGGATCCGACCGCTTTCCCATCGGTTTCGGTCCACTATCGCATGAAGGAGCAGCAACTTGGCTATTCGCACCATTGTCTGGGGTGAAAACATCCACGAAACAACCAATGCCATCGTTCGGGGCATCTATCCCGAAGGCATGCACACCACCATCGCCAATGCGCTGAACACCGATCCTGGTATCAGTGCGACGACGGCGACGCTGCAGGAGCCGGAACACGGTCTGACCGAGGCGCGCCTCGCCGAAACCGACGTGCTCACCTGGTGGGGCCACAAGGACCACGGCGCCGTTTCCGACGTCGTCGTCGAACGCGTCGCCAAGCGCGTCTGGGAAGGCATGGGCCTCCTCGTGCTGCATTCCGGCCACTTCTCGAAGATCTTCAAGCGCCTGATGGGCACGCCCTGCGCGCTGAAGTGGCGCGAGGCCGGCGAGCGCGAGCGTCTTTGGACGATCAACCCGCGCCACCCGATCGCAGCCGGCCTCGACGAAAACTTCGTGCTGGAGAACGAGGAAATGTACGGCGAGCAGTTCTCGGTGCCGGAGCCGCTCGAAACGGTCTTCATCTCCTGGTTCCAGGGCGGCGAAGTCTTCCGCTCGGGCCTGACCTGGCGCCGCGGGGCCGGTAACATTTTCTACTTCCGCCCTGGCCATGAAACCTATCCGACCTATCATGATGCCAACGTGCAGAAGGTACTCATCAACGGCGTGAAATGGGCCTATAACCCGCAGGGCGATCTGAAGAGCATCACCGATGCCCCGAATGTTCCGGTCGAAAAGGCCCTCGAGCCCATCGTCGAACGCGGCCCGCGACTGCATCAGGCCGGCGAAGCCGGTTACCGCTGAGGAGCACACATATGCGACTACTCGTTCTTGGCACAGGCACGATGGCCAAAAACCAGGTTACCAACTTCCTCGCCATCGATGGCGTGGAAGTGGTCGGCGCCGTCGATACTGACCCGGCGCGCCTTGCCGAATTTGCCGATCACTTCCACATCGAGAAGCGTTTCCAGACGCTCGAGGAAGCGATCGCCTGGGGTGAATTCGACGCGGCCACCAACGTAACGCCGGATCGTATCCACCACCCGACCAGTCTGGCGCTGATCGCCGCCGGCAAGCATGTGTTCTGCGAAAAGCCGCTGGCGGAGCACTACGCCGATGCGCTGGAGATGACGGAGGCCGCGGAAGCTGCCGGCGTCATCAACATGGTCAACCTCACCTATCGCAACGTGGCTCCGCTGCAGCGCGCCCGCGAAATGGTGCTGGCCGGTGAACTCGGCACCATCCGTCACGTCGAGGCCTCCTACCTGCAAAGCTGGCTGGTCTCGCGCGCCTGGGGCGACTGGCGCACGGAATCGCGTTGGCTGTGGCGTCTGTCGACCGGCCACGGCTCGAACGGCGTGCTCGGCGATGTCGGCATCCACATCCTCGACTTCGCGGCCTATGGAGCAGCGACCGATATCGACCACGTCTTTGCCCGCCTGAAGACCTTCAACAAGGCACCGGGCGGCCAGATTGGCGAGTATCTGCTGGATGCCAACGACAGCTTCACGATGTCGGTCGATTTCACCAACGGTGCTCTCGGCGTCATCCACGCCACCCGTTGGGCGACCGGCCATCTCAACGAGCTGAAGCTTCGTATCTACGGCGAAAGGGGCAGCCTGGAAGTGATCCATCGTCCGGACGGTTCCGAACTGCGCGGCTGCTTCGGCGAGGACATCGAGAATGCTATTTGGCGCGATATCGAGGTCCCTGCAGTGCTGACAAATTACCAGCGCTTTGCCGAAGCGGTCAGAACCGGAAAGCAGGACGACCCGACCTTCCGCCACGCCGCAAACCTGCAGAAGGTCATCGACCTTGCGATCGTGTCGGAGAAGGAGCGGCGGGAGCTCAATCTGCTGGAGGCCTCTGAACAGGATAACCCAGCAGACAAGCGGATACCACCGCTGACGGTCGTCGTTTGACACAAGGCAACCAGCCGGAAGCAATGAAGGCCCGCTCATGCGGGCCTTCATCATTCGAAGTTACCGTAGGCGATCTGCGAGCAGACCGATCGAAGTTGCATCGGCATTGGCGAAAGCGAGCCGGAGATAGTGCTCCTGCCCTTCCCCGAAATAGCTTCCCGGCAGGCAAACGACGCCCGCTTCCTTCGCCAGACGCTCTGCGACAGCGGCTGAGCTGAGATCCTCGAAGGGATGGCGGATAAACGCGAAATAGGCGCCGACCGCGCCGATCTCCCAGCCTGGCAGTCCCGACATCACGGCCCGCAAGGCATCGGCACGGCGCACGATCTCCAGGCGGTTTTCCGCCCGCCAATCCGCAAGGATCGGCATCGCCGCGGCAACGGCAACCTGCGCCGCGCGCGGCGCGCAGATCTGCATGTTGTCCATCACCTTGGTGATCTCGGCGATGACGTTGACGCCAGCCGTAATCGCTCCAAGACGATGGCCGGGAATGCAG
>Ga0075365_10000323_pt1 | contig 16911 bp, 18 predicted proteins | sample EndMetdeltDD1765_FD_71387 | JGI IMG/M metagenome (GOLD analysis project Ga0075365, IMG submission 71387) | Populus endosphere microbial communities from Tennessee, USA - Endosphere MetaG P. deltoides DD176-5 | ecosystem: Host-associated > Plants > Roots > Endosphere | place: USA: Tennessee... | reverse complement strand
CGTCATGCTCCTCAGCTACAGCTATCTGCCCGATCACCATGAGCATCCGGGGACGAGCGGCAACTACTCCTACTTCATCACCTGTCAGGTCGAGACCACAATCACTACGACACTTCAGACGCTTCACTTCCAGCGTTCCCAGCCTATCAGGACACTGGATGATGTGCGCGGAGTAGAGGCGTGGCTGCGCGAAAAGACGGGTGCGGTAAGAGCAAACCTGTTCAACTGCATACCGCTCAAGTCAACGTGAGCCAACCAGCAGTACAACCCTCGACGGAGCCACCCGGCCCTCGGGGGTTTCGTCATATCTAGACGTTATTTTTCGGCTCAATTGGCAGTGATTGCTGTGGTTTTGGCCCAGTACCTGGTGCCGGCGTGTGGTTGTAAATCTTTGGAAAAAGCACGCCTTTATATGTCGAAATGGTGCCGCCTTCAAAAATCTTTGCAATCGTCTCGCTGGTTGTGGGTAGCAGCGGCCACAACATTTGGGCAATCTGCGTCAGCGTGGTTGCTGCATGAGCCAGAATCTCTTGAAGGTGCTCTGTATCGCCTTTTTTTGCAACTTCCCATGGCTTGACTTCTTCTAGGTAGCCGTTCAGGCCACGCACGCGCGCCCACACCACATCAAAAGCGCGGTCAAACCGCAGTTCGTTCAGCTCATCATAAAACGGCTGCGTATCATGACGAGGCCGCGGCAATTCGCCCAACACGCCGTTTTGGTAACGAGTGGCCATACTCACCACCCGCTGCACCAAGTTGCCAAGTTCATTACCAAGCTCGTTGTTGTATGCGGTTTCAAACTTCTCCCAGGTAAAGTCACCGTCATCAACAGTCGGGATATGGCGCAAGAAGTAATAGCGGAAGGCATCAACGCCGTATCCGTTAATTACCTCAATTGGGTCAATAACATTCCCAATACTTTTGCTCATTTTTGTACCGCCAGTCAGCACGTGGCCATGCACCAGAAGAGTTTTTGGCAGCGGCAAATCAAGTGCAATAAGCATAGCCGGCCAGATTGCAGCATGGAAACGCAAAATATCTTTGCCAATAACCTGAACATCAGCTGGCCAAAACTTTTTGAAATTCTCGCCATCTGAATAGCCGAGTACGCTGATGTAGTTCATAAGCGCCTCAAACCACACGTACATAACGTGGTCTGGGTCGGTTGGCACTTCGATACCCCAGCTCAGATGCTTTTTAGGGCGAGAGATACTAATGTCCTCGAGACCTTTTTCGATCAGGTTGAGGATTTCGTGCTTACGGAATTCGGGGACGATTTTTAGCTCACCGGCCTGCAAGGCTTCTTTGATTTGCTCGCCAAATGCACTGAGCTTGAAGTAATAGTTTTCTTCACTGAGGCGTTGGTATGGACGCTTATGGACAGGGCATTCGCCGTTTGTCTCGGCGGCCTCGCGAGCTGTTACAAACGATTCTTCGCCAGAGCAGTACCAGCCTTCGTATGTTGATTTGTAGATGTATTTTTCAGAAAGCTGCTTCCAGATAAGCTGCGCAGCTTTTTCGTGACGCTCATCGGTCGTGCGCACAAAATCAGTGTAGGTTACGCCAACGCGCTTCAAAAAATCATGCCAGGCAGGCACAACTGAGTCGGTGTATTCTTTGGGAGATTTACCGACTTCTTCGGCTTTGGCAGCAATTTTTGTACCGTGCTCATCAACGCCCACCTCAAAGAAGACATCGCTACCCATTTGGCGATGATACCGGGCCAAAACATCAGCCAGCATGTAGTCCATGGCGTGTCCGATATGTGGTTTATCGTTGACGTATGGAATCGCCGTGGCGACGTAGAACTTCTTCATTTTATGTGAGCTCCCTTGAGCTTTCTTTAGTTATAACAGTTTATATTGTACCAAACAGTTGACAAAGTCATAACAGAATTGTATATTTTGCATCACCACGTCATTTCTTGGCGAGGAACAGGCAACGATGCCAACTGGGGAGTCAACAATGACACAGCGCATGCCCGACACCGAGCCCTTGCTCACACCCGCCGAGGTCGCCACGATGTTCCGGGTGGACCCGAAGACGGTGACGCGGTGGGCGAAGGCCGGCAAGCTGACCTCGATCCGCACGCTCGGCGGCCATCGCCGCTACCGCGAGGCCGAAGTGCGGGCCCTGCTCGCCGGCGTCCCGCAGACAGCGGTCGCGAACCAGGTCCGGCAGTCCAGCTGAATCATCTGCCCGCGTCTAGTCCGCGGCGCCGCCACTCACGATGAGTGGCGGCGCCCGGGCTTTCTTTTTTGCCCTGCGAATGATATAAAAAGCTAGCTACCTTCAATCGCGAGAGGTGAAACCGTGCCCCAATACGACCCGATTTTGCTCATGAACAAGCATGCCGGCGTCCGGCTGGGCGTTGGCGAGACCGGAATGACCGCCCTGGCGCGCGACCGAGCGCTTCCCTTTGTGCGGATCGAGCGCGGTTCGACCACGCTCTTTCCCGCCCAGTACGTCACCGGCCTGCAGTACTTTATGCAGGTCCACGAGTGCACGCGCATCACCAAGGAACTTGTCCAATGCTTTGGGCATACCCCGTTCGCCATGCAGCTCCAAGGCTATCTGCGCCACCTCTTCTGGGAGATGTTCCGCGACGTCGATGGCCTCGATATTTCGCTGGTCGAAATGTTGTTTGGCCTAACCACAACGCCCGGCGCACGAACCATCCAGCGATGGGGAAAGAAAGGAGTGTTTACGCTCCAAAACGGCAAGATCCCCGCGTCGCAGCTCAGTGCAGCCTGCGTATGGTGGGATATGGACTACCGCTAGCACGTCAGAATGGAGACGTAAATGCCTCCCCTGCCGACCCGACTTTTCGTCGGAAGCGATGTTGTGCAAAGGATGGTAGCGCGAGTAAATGGACGCATGACAGCACGTGGCGAAGCACGGCTACTCCACATCGAAGTCACCAAGAATCTTTACCCGGTTGACTACGTGCGGTGCGTGCTCAAGGCCAATCGCGCAGTAAGGCGCGACACCGTGGATCGCTTTCATGCCAGCGTTGCCGGCCAACGCGCCATCGCCGCAGCAAAGGCCGAGCTCGAAAAAAGGCTGCACACCCCTGGACCATACCATGACGCCGAGCGTCCCCACCTGGTTACGGTCCGAGCGTTGGCAAACACCTTCTACACCGAGCCCCAGACCGTGGATGAGTGGTGCGCCAACGGTCTACTGCCCTGTGGGATCATCGACGACAAATATTACTTCGACCCTGACCAGCTGTCTCGACATCTGGCATGGTCGCTGTAATCCGCTGCGGTTTCCGCCCTGACGCGAGTCACGGGCGGAAACCGCACGCAGCAACCCAAGGAACTTATATCAACTGCGCAAACAACGCAAAGCGTCCGTCAAATTCACCCGTGCGCACTGCACGATAATGCGAAAAGTAATCCCCGGAGGTGGCAGTGTTAACCGGACATATTTCGATTGAGTCAGCCGGCACACCGGCATCGATAAAACGTTGGCGATTATAGCCGGGTAGATCGATCCCTACTCCCTTTTCTGTTTTATGCAAAAAAGGTTGCCAGGCGGAGTCATCACCCTGCTTCACTTTGTCAAACACGTACGATTCCGAACGGATAGATGGGCTGACGTAAATACGCAAATCGCTCGGATTAGAACCGTGATGATTTACCAGATACGTGATGATTTTAGTAGCCAACTCAGCCTCGGTGCTTTGCCACCCTAAGTGCACTAATGAAAGCACTTGTCGCACCGGGTCGTGAATGGCCACGGCATTGCAGTCGGCCACCGGCAACATCAAAACGACGTCTGTCCGCGTAGTTACCAGCGCATCGGCTGGGATACGATCAGCAATCGAGACCATGGCGCGGCCGGGCGAACTTGTAATGTCCACAATGTCATCCCAAATATCTGGCGTGCCAACATTCATAGCAACAATACGGTCATAAGAGAACTCACCCTGCTGAGCTACGGCCTCAATAGCAGCACTTACCTCTTGAAGATCATCGGCATTATTGCTTTTCATGGTGCCGTCTTGTTTACTCGAAACCCACGCGCGCAGCTTAGTTTTGTCAAAAATATGCGGTTGATTGGCTTTAATCATGTTGTGTTTCCTGTTTCTTGAATGCTTTTGTAAGCTCATGCCAGTCGTGCAAATCAAGCTGCTCGGCACGCATGCCTGGTTTAATATTTGCCGCTGCAAGTAGCTGTTCGACAATTGGCTTTTCCAAATGTAGTCCGCCGCTTAAACTGTTGCGGAGTGTCTTACGCTTTTCGCCAAAGCCGGCGCGCACCATGCGGAAAAAGTCGGCTATTTCGACATCGCCAAAAAGCGGCTCTGTGCGTCGCTTCAGGATAATAATCTGCGAATCAACTTTTGGCGGTGGCGTAAATAATGCAGCCGGCACAATTGGTCCCAGCGTGGTTTCGGCGTACAGTTGGGCCGAAATAGCCAAAATGCTCATATCCCCCGGCTTGGCCGCAATACGCTGAGCAACTTCTTTTTGCACCAAAAGGGCAATCTCGCTAGGCGGGTTTTTTGACTCCAAAAGCAAACGAACAATTTTGCTGGTGATATAGTACGGCACGTTCGCCGCAACTTTGTAGCCAACTGGTAGTTTTGTGAGATCAAACGTCAAAATATCATGATGCACAACTTCTAAATTCTGGGCCGGCACCCGAGTTGGGAGCTCCCGCGCGAGGTCAGGGTCGAACTCGACGGCGACTACCTGCTTGGCGCGCTGCGTGAGCTCAATAGTCAGAGTGCCCAAACCTGGACCAATCTCGAGTACAGTATCTTCCGGCCCAACAGATACGCCGTCGCACATAGCGTGCAAACTCTGCAGGTCGTGTAGCCAGTGTTGACCGAGTGATTTTTTGGGCGTACTCATGACAAATCCAACAGGCTCAAACCAGTATCGGCATCGTGTGCCCGTTTGAGCGGCTTAAAAGTTCTGTGCAAAAACAACTCGCACGTCCCGCCAACTACCAGATCTTTAACATGGCCGCCAATCACTTGGTAGTTTTGATCGCCAAACGAACCATGCAAGTGAAATATCGGCTTGCCCTGCTCATCGGCCGCAATTGTGCCAGTCAAACTAATAATTTCAAAAAACTGCGAAACTGTTTTCCAGCGATATTCCTGCGCGTCGAGATCGTAAAATCCGAGTGTTACTTCGGTTGCGGCGCCAACGCCTGTCACTGCCGCACCGGGCAGGTCAGCCTTCTGCAAAAACTCGGTCAGAGATTCAGCCAAATGCTCGCCACGGTTCAAACGGACCGTGTAGTTGTAGCCATCAAATAAAAACGTCATGCCTTTATGCTAGCACATCTCTGTTATTGACGGGAGAAGCTTGATCTTTTATAGTCTCATGCGGCCCATCAAAAAAAGGACACGCCATGAGTGATGAAACGGCGCGGATCGCCGTACTACGAGCCATGCTCAACCTGCCCCAGAATTCGTTTTATGTCTATCAGATCGTCAACGAAACCGGCTTGGCGCGTCAGAGTGTCACTCGCATACTCAATTGGCTGGTTACCGATGGATTTGCCGAATACGAGCAAAGTGGCGACGGCCGAGAAGGGTCCAAGCTCTATCGGCTGACGCATGCGGGCAAGATCGCGTTCAGTCACCTGTAGGGCGCCAAATGGCTGGCGGAGCACAACACTCCGCCAGCCTAAAATAAGACCTTATTTTATCTACCGTCGTAGTTAGACCAGTCGGTAGCCAAGTCAAAGCCATCAGGATGAACACTTGCAAATCCACCAGTATCATAGACCTTGCCTGCGCCGAGGCTCGTTTCGACGATAGAACAGCGAGGATATCGGCTTAGGTTGGCAGCTATAACTATGTAGCCATCTTGATCAACTTTAACTCCGTCAGAGCGTACGCTATAGCTACCCCCACAAGACTTCATCACAGAACTCATTGGCAGGTCATAGTAAGTCTCGCGGTGCACGACGCCTTTACTGTCGGTAAACTGAATAACCCCTTTTGCTTTAGACAAGCCATTGTTTGGATTTGGCTTAGTACCGACGACCTCCACCTGCTCCTTCGACTCGCTAACTACAACGCTTTGAATTTCTTTGCGTGATACTTCCTGGCCGTTTTTAAGCTCAACCTGATAGGTGACGATCTTTTTGCCTTTTTCGCCAGGCGTCTGGACCTTTTTGTAGCCAACTGGCTGGTCGGCGTCTTGAATTTGCTTAGTTGTAAATGCTACTTCTTGCTCAACGCTCACGGTCTGTTCGCCATCACGATATACATCAACTGTCATGCCGTCGGTAATGGCTGCCTCGGGCGTTGGTGATACGCCGTCTTTAGCGCCCATGGTAATGCCTTTTTCTTTCAAGAGGTCGGCTACGGTCGTGGCCTGCGTGCGCACGTCTACCATTTTGCCGTATAACATCATATGAATTGGCACGCTGCGGTCAATGGTCAGCATTAGCCCTGCGCCGCCCTGACCTACAAAGTCGTCAATACGGCTCATGGTCAAAATATCTTCATCATAAATAGATAGCCCAGCAGATTTAGCGATTTCTTTCGCGCTCTGATATGGGCTCATAATTCGGTAGCGCTGGTTGCCGTCTACCACTGTTACAGGACGGGCACGGTACACGTTCACATCGTAACTTTGTGCAATAAGTTTTGTGTCTTTACTTGGTTCAACGGCGTCGTTCTGGTTAACAGATACGTGGGCTCGGTCAAGCGCCTCGCCAACAGTAGCGGCGTCGGTGGCGATAACCTGCTGCTCGCCATCATGATAAATCGTAATAATACGCCCATTTTCGGCATGCGCCTGCGAGCGTGTAAGTGGAGACAACAGGTAAACAGCCGCGATTGCAGCCAGGATACCCACTCCCATAAACACCTTTGTAATAAGTCGACTTCTCATGTGTATTTCGTAATCGGCAATGAAACCAGTATACCAAACTGTGGTTAAAACAGAAAACGGCGCCTTTTTACTTCTTTACATATAGTTTGAGCGCCCGAGATACGATGACGCTTCGACGCGCCGGCAAATGCGCGATCGGAAACCAGGCTACATCCAGCATCTCAAGCCGATGGCGAGCCGCGATATGTGCCGGCTGCTTTTTAATGGTGACGTGCCAGCAGTCAACAATAAACGGCGCATTTGAATCGCCGTTTTTAAATTCCCCTAACTGTTTGCACTTTCGCTCATCGAGCGTGACGCCTGTTTCTTCAAAAACCTCACGTACAGCCGCCACGACTGGCTCTTCGTTTCGACGAATTCCCCCGCCGGGCAGGCTCCACCGCTGATGACCAAACCAGCTTCGCACCAAAAGAATCTCGTCTTTTTGATTCACGACCAAGACTCGTACGCGGCGTTGACCTTTGCCATACCACTTTAAAAGTGGCGTCGCTGCTGCGTGCGCTACCCTACCAAGTCGTGCATACGTTTTGTGCGTCATAGCTTACCCATTATTTTACCCCACCAAGCTGAAGGGGCAAATAAAAAACCGCCACTTTGGCGGAAAATAGTTTCGTTTGACTGATTGCGAGGCCGCGTTCCGGAAGGGCTGGTAAGCCCTGGAACGCGGCGCCCGCAGTGTCAGCTCAGGATGCCGAAATCTCCTCGTTCTCGGGAGTGTAGGCCATGCACTCGACCTCCACGCCGGTCGCGACCGGAGAATCCAAGTCGGTCGACGTGACGGTGACGCGCGTGGCGTTGCCGACGGGAGCACCCCGCACCATGCTCAGCTTGTTCAGCTGGTACCAGTTGTTGGGGTCGCTCAGGTCGAACTTGTCGGCGTCGGCCTTGTCGGCGTAGCAGATCGTGCCCCGGCCATCCGCGAAGTCTTGCGCATAGGCGACCAAGTCGCCGTCGTTCGAGGCGTTGGTGTTGGCCAGGAGCACGCGGTCGGGCTTGATGCCCGGCTGCGGCGTGGAAACGAGGTTGACGTTGTCGCGGTTGCGGAACATCACGTAGGTGCCCGTACGGCCGGTGAAGCCGTCCAGCCACGTTGCGATCTGGCCGTTGCTGCCGGGAGCACCGGCGGCAGGCGCCAGCTCGTACACGGCGGCAGGCTCGTAGCCCTTCTCCTGCAGCTGCTTACCGTTGGTGGTGTTGGCGGCCTTGTTGAAGTACTCGATCCTGGGGTCGGTCGAAGCCGACGGCGACGGAGACGGAGATGCACCGCTGGTGCCGCCCGTAGATCCGCCGCTGGTGCCGCCACCAGAGCCGCCGGGAAGCGGATTGGTGAGGCTGGGACCGGACGGGCCGCCGAACGGCGACAGACCGGTGAGCCTTACAAACGGGCAAATCACGAAGACGATGGCCACGTACAGCGTTGCGAGCGCCGAGACAGTGCTGACGCCCCACGACGCTTTGGGAGCGGAAGTTCCGGACATTAGGTACTCACCTTCCCTTTCAGGGGTAGATGTGGTGTCTGAGTGACTGTATATTTATATCACAAAATCACTAAAAAAGCAATACTTACTTTACTCATCACCTCTGTTAATTGACAAAAACAAAATATAGTTGCAATATAGTATCACGCCCGTAGTCCAAATCAGGAGGAAATGTGAGTAAAAAGGCACCCCCAGGGCCTTCTCGTAACGGCTCCCGACTCATGATCTTTGCTGGAATCGTTGCTGCAGCGTATGGCGCCTACCTGGTGCTCGACAGCTACAGCAACAAACCGGCAACCTTCTACGGTGGTGCCGCCCTCATGGGAATCGGCGCGCTCGGAGCACTTATGGTCAGCTTCCGTATGAGTAGGCGCGACCGCCGCAACGGCACCTCCTAAAACACGGTGATCGACCTCACCTTGCGCACCTGCGCAAAACCCTACTGCCCCATTCGGAGGGCGGTAGGGAGGTCGTTTTTTCTTACGTAAAAAATAAACATAAGCATTGCGCACTGGGCCAACTCTTGCTACTATGTGGCCTGTACTTCGTTAATAGAAATCTTATATTCTTAATAAAATAAAGCTTTTGCGTTATACTACAAACAAAGAGGGTTAGGGCATGTCACGGTTACCACAACCAGGTTCAGACAACGGTATTTGGGGAGATATTCTCAACGATTTTCTACTACAAGAGCACGCCACTAGTGGTGCACTTAAAATACGAACCGACGGCACGCTCGATGCCTATTACCAAAAACCAGGCAGTGGTATCCCTAAAAGTGACCTAGCTTCAGCAGTACAAACCACGCTCGATGCTTCGAACTATCTTATTAATGTCAAAACATACGGCGCCAAAGGCGACGGCTCTACCGACGATACCGCCGCAATTCAAAATGCGCTTAACGCCGTCCCAGCGAGTGGCGGCACAGTTTTGGTGCCTGCTGGCACGTACATTGTCTCGTCGACGCTCACTATCGACACCGACAACACTACTCTGACTGGGGTTGGGGCTACATCTGTTTTGCAGATTCCTAACACTGCGCTTGGGATTAACGTCATAGTCGTCGGTAACGGCTCAAGCACTCGTGCTCAATGTGCGATTCGCGACCTGCGCATTAGCGCCAATGGGCAAAAAACAGCTGGGGTGGGCATTCATTTACAAAAATGCTTCAAGATTTGGCTGCAAAACTTACTTATAGAAAAACAATTTCGATCACTCCAATACACAAATACCACTGAGGTGTGGCTGACGGAGTGTGATATTCGAGACACAAAAGAACACGGTCTACTGCTCAGCAATGACCTCATGAGCGGTTTTGACTGGTACATTAGCAATTGCGTCTTTGATAACCCAGACGTCACCAATGTCGGCAGCGGCATTCACTGGGATGGCGGCGAAACATTGGTTGTTAATAATGCCGATATCTTGCGCTTCAACGTTGGGCTATATGTTAATCCAACCAATGGTCGCGAGTCGCGCTTTGGGTTCCTAAACAATCTCATTCTCGACACCTCCCTTGACAACAACATCCGCATCAGCAATAACGGCACCGGAAATACCATTGGCCTCACATTCACCAACTGCTGGTCGGGAACAGCCGGAAATTATGGTGTACTCATAGATAAGGCCGGCAGCGGACTTGTACAGGGCGTGCGATGGGTGGGCGGTAAAATCATGCACAATGGCTTGGCGGGTTTTCGATTAGCAGGCGGTCAAGACGTTCATATCTCTTCTTGCGATATTATTGGTAACTCGCAAACCGTTTCTGCTGCACGACACGGCGTTGAGATTGCTGCCGGCGTGAGTGAATTTTCAGTTCAGGACTGCCGCATTGGCGGTGGTTACCAACAAGGCGATACACAAGGCTTTGCCATTCATATCGACGCTGGCGCATCAGACCACTACATGATTATTGGTAACGATTGCCACGGCAACAACAACTCGCCAAAGATTGACGATAACGGTTCGGGCAGCAATAAAGTTGTTGCAAACAACTTAACTGCGTAAACTATTTTGACTACTTAGTATCTTTTATTTTATAATATTCATAGCTTTTGTCACACCTTAACATTTTGAGGGAGGTTTTTAGATTGGCCGAAAAAGGCCGCCGACGTGCCGGCCGCAGTAAATTGGGATGGCTCCCGTTTGGACGGCAACGCCCCAAAACGTTCCTGCCCAAGCTACCCGACCATTCCGAGTCAGGCGTTATGGCACGGCTCACTCCAGAAGATCTGGAGCGTCGCGGCATTGACCCCGACGACATCCCCCGCCGACGCAAGCGGGTGGTAAGTCGTACGATCTGGGCGTTCTTGATTCGCTGGCGCTACCTCGTGAGCACCAGCGTGATACTGACGCTCGTGGTATCACTCGTTGCAGGCAGCATGGTTACATTCCGTGACGCCTTCAACGACGAAGACAAGCTCCCCACGCAGAGCGCACCAACGCTCGCCGAGCTCAACCAGTCCATCAAGCTCGCCAAACGCTACGTCAATGCGCTGTACAAACCGCTCCACGGCGGTCAAGCAGTACAAAGCGAAGCATCCGGCGTGCCCCTACGCGCCTACTTTCCCGAAGAAAAATCGTGGGTGCTTTTGGGCGAAGACAAGCAAGAATGCGACCCCAGCGAAAAGGGTTGCCAGCTGACAACATCGCTCACAAGCAGCGATGCCCGGCCCAAGTCAGACGACTACGCGGTCACATTCAGCACTCAAAACACTCGCCGGGCGCTCGTGGCGGACGTACACATCAACTGGTACGCCAGCCCAACGACATACCAGATAAGGGTACGCCCCAAGCGCGTGATTGGGCCCGTTGAGCTCTGGCTCGACACCACCAAAATCGCCACGTATCAAACCGGTGCGCGGGGCGCCACCACGCGCACCTTGTCCGGCGCGGACCAGTCTCGGCTGCGCATGCTACGGTTTACCGTACGTCATGCAACGCAAGAGGCCTATCTGTACTGGAGCACGTACGGCCACGACCCCAAAAAGGCCGCGGCTCTGCGCAAGTTCCTGCGGTCCAATGGATACGTCGCTGGCTTTGATCTGCGTGCGCCGCTGTTCAACAATGGCAGCGCTATTCCGGATGACATGCCTATCAACGGCAAGGCCTACCCGGACTGCGACCACATTGCCCGCAGTAGCGCCGATTCGTATGCGTACCACAGTAAGGTGTGCCTCTACGAAGACGCCTATCTGGCAAGTGGCGAGCGCGATCCATTCCTGCAAGCCTGGACCGCCTTAACGGTTCTGGTACGGCACGGTAAGCCCAACCAGCACCAACCCGGTTGGGACTGGTGGATGCAGGGCGATACGCCCTCGGAGGTCTCAAAACATCTCCGAGGGCAATGGAACCGCTCTGGTAAGGGCATTCCAAAGTGCACGCCGTTCAGCTGCGCCGAGCTCAGCAGCATCCGGACTTCCGTGTTCGGTGCGCTCGAGACAAAGCTCGGCTATAAGTACGGCGACGAAACAGCAAAGCGATTCGCCGACGCAGCCGCAGCGGTGCTCATCCAGACGCAAGTCAAGGTTGACGGCGGATTCGAATTCGACAATGGCAAAGTGTACGGCAGGCCCGGTCAGGCCGGGAGCTTTTTGAGTGCTTGGGACACCCAGTTCCGATTCACCCAGCCTAGCACCCCCAAACTGCCGATCGCCGCAGCCTTGTGGTGGAAGAACGCACACCCCACGCCGCTCGAGTTCGACAGCATCATTCCGAGCAACAGCGAGACAACGTTCGACGCGCTCGGATTCCTAGAAATGCTGCGCTGCGCCAAGTACAAGGTGTGCGCTCTCTCGTAAGACCCGCTCACGGTCACTGACAAAAGCCGCATGGTGGCGAGTGGTACAGAGAAATCTGCGCCCTCGCCACCCGCGACATTCACTTTTTTATGAAATTATTTTATAGTTACAAAGTCCGAAACGAACACCAAAGGATTGGATCACGTATGCGACTGGCCCTCTACATCGAAATGTGCCTAGGGCTGCGCCGCCCGTGTCTTCCGAAGCGCTGGCACAAGATCGAAGGCCATCATCAGTCCATCGCCGGCAATTTCGGCCTAGCGCGCACCTTCCGCTACCGCGGACAACGCTACTGGCTGATGCGCGGCTACGACAACACCACGACGATGAATCGGAGCAAGCCGAGGAAATCCTGGTGCGTCAGCACAACGCGCCCCACCTATGCGGTGCCCGGCGGCAGCCCCCACAACAGCGGTGAACTCTGGTACTTCACCATCCCGGCTGCGCTTCGAGCCTTCAGGCGACCTGCCAAGTAACACATCGGACGGGCGCCCTCTTGGTCATTCTCCGGTGACCGGAGGGCGCTCCTCATATTTCTACAGTCGCTCGAGTGGCGCAAACTCAACATTTAGCTTCTTAATACCGCGTCCTGCAAAACTTATAGACACCGTCGAACCATCGATGCCCACAACCTGACCGGTACCAAACACTTTGTGGCGAACGCTATCACCAATTTCAAGCTCACTGTCTTCGGGGACATAGCGAGGTTCGTCATCGACGTTCATTGGTGCAAAGGGCTGCACCGGCACATTCATGCCATAGCCAAATGCCGGCGCTGTTTCTTCGCGGGCACCACCATCAATGTCTGCCAAAAAGCGCGACGGAGGATTGTGCTGCACGCTGCCATACAGCATGCGGCCCGCAGCGTGCGTTAGATATAATTCCTCGCGAGCACGGGTCATACCCACATAGCAAAGGCGTCGCTCTTCCTCAAGCTCGTCTTGATCAAAAAACGCGCGGCTATGCGGAAAAATACTTTCTTCGCAGCCAATCATAAACACAACAGGAAATTCCAACCCTTTTGCCGCGTGCAGCGTCATAAGCGTGACGGAATCGGCTTTATCATCAACCGAATCGAGGTCAGAAATAAGCGCAACTTCCTCTAGAAATCCGCTCAGCCCCAATGCTTCGTACTCGCGCGCTACTGAGCTAAGTTCGCGAACGTTTTCTTTGCGCTCTTCGGCCTGCAGACTGCCGTCATCCAGATACGCTTCGTATCCTGTGCGCTTTAAAACAAGGTCGATCAGAAGGGGCAACGATACCTTGTCGAGCTGGTTTGTCATGTCCTGCAAGAGTACGCCTAGCGTGCCGAATGCAGCGCGCGCTTTGGGTGTAAGCGTAGTACAGAGGTCAACCTGCAAAAGCGCGTCCACAATATTCATACCGCTACTTGTTTGCCAGTCCATAAACTTTTGCACACTCACCGCACCCAGCCCACGAGCTGGCACGTTAACAATCCGCAGGAAACTCGCGCGATCAGCTGGTTGATACAGCATTCGCAAATAGCCAAGCAAGTCTTTAATTTCCTTGCGGTCATAAAATCGCACGCCACCCACAATGTGGTATGGCACGCCGTATCTGATAAATGATTCTTCCATTGCGCGCGACTGAGCGTTTGTACGATATAAGATAGCATAATCGCGCAAGTTGCGAGCCTTCATATCAACTGCGGTCTTGATACGACCGATAACGTACTCGCCTTCGTGCGCTTCGCTCTGCACGCCAACAATTGATACCGGTGCGCCTTCGCCGGCGTCGGTCCATAGCTTTTTGTCGGATCGGTTGGTGTTTTTGGTGATAACATTGTGCGCGGCTTCAAGGATACGCTTAGTGCTGCGGTAGTTTTGCTCCAGTTTTACCACCAGCGCATTTGGGTAATCACGCTCAAAGTTCAAAATGTTTTTAAAATCAGCGCCACGCCAACTATAAATACTTTGCCAGTCATCACCCACTACGCAAATATTTTGATTTTCGTTGACGAGCATTTTGACCAATTTATATTGCGCGGCGTTTGTGTCTTGATACTCATCGATCAAAATATACTGGAACTGACGACGCCATTTGGCGCGCACCTCGGGGACGGTCGAAAGCATACGAACGGTTTCGCTAATAAGATCATCAAAATCAAGCGCGGCAGCATCTCGGCGGATTTTCTCGTAGTGTGCGTACACATCTGCGGTCACATGCTGCTGAGGCATGCGCGCAACAGACTTGTACTCACTAGGGCTCACGAGATCGTTTTTGGCGCTGCTAATCATGTTAGCGATGTTACTGGGGCTGTACTGCTTTTCCTGAATGTGCAAATCGCGCATTGCTTGCTTTACCGCTGCTTGGCGGTCGGATTGATCAAAAATAACATAATTTTTAGGCACGCCAATAGATTCTCCGTCAAAACGGAGCAATCGCACGCACATGCTGTGGAAAGTGCCCATAAAGGGCATAAAGCTGCGGTCATCGCCAGCGCGCCCTACTAGTTTGCCCAGGCGTTCGCGCATTTCCTTTGCCGCCTTGTTAGTGAATGTTACAGCCAAAATATTTTCGGGCCGCACGCCTTTATCAACGACCAAGTGCGCTATGCGGTGCGTCAGCGTTTTTGTTTTGCCCGAACCAGCGCCAGCAAGAATAAGCACTGGGCCATCGGTTTGCTCGGCAGCGCGTTTTTGTTCATCATTCAGCTCAATCAGTAAATCAGTCATTGCTTTTTATTCTACCGGAAAGCGGGGTGCTTTGGGGGTTGTGTAATTTACTGCTGGACAAAATATAGATATGCAAAGTAGCCAGCAACGCCCAAAAGTACGAGTGTTGCAAGCGCAATAAACAGTTTTGACCACATAGAGCTACCACCACGGTGCTCGTGGACGGCCGCCTCTAAAAGCGGCGGATGATATTCTTTGGTGTCAAAAATAGGCCGAGTGGCAGTGTCTGCGGGTTTTTCTTTGGTGTGGTATTGCTTTGGAATCGACATCATGGCCGCCCCGTGTAGATCTGGCTTGGCAGTCTTCTGGTCTTTTTCTTTTGGTGCGTCGTGCATAGTGGGAGCCTTGGGCGTTTCTGGCTGCTTGAATGTGCCGTCTGCTTCGGGTGTTAGCTCGTCCTCCGCCTTCAGTTCTGGCGCATTTGCTGGCATTGCGGTCGCATCCTGTGCATCTGCTGGCTTAGCCCTAAAGCCCGAAAAAGCACCAAGCGGACGCTTTTCTACTTTTGCTTCGGGCAAAAAAGGTGACGTTGGGGCTGGTTTTTCTTCTTCGTGTGGCGCTTCGTCGGCGTGAGAGTCTTTTGGCTGCGGCTCATCTCCGTGGAATCCGCCATCGAAATCAAGTGGGTCGGGCCAGGCAGGCTCGTCAGGCTTGGCTGGCGAATGCTGTGGCTCGGCCTTAGGTTCTGGTTCGGGAGCCTGCAGCGTGTCAGTCATGATTTCTGGCGCGTGGTCTTCAAGGTTTTTTGCCTCAATTGGGGCTTTGTTTGGCGTTTGTTCTGGCTCGCTCAACGGGGTTGGAGCTTTGGTTACGGCTGGTTGCGGCGTTTGCTGGTCTTCGGCGGGAGCTGGCTTGGCATCCGCCGGATTGTTCATAGGCTGCAACGTTAGCCCCGTGCGGTGTGCGGCCGCCTTGCGTGGCGCCATGATGTCCATAAAAGCTCCGCGCTGCTTGGGCTGCGTTGTCGCCAGGCGTTTGGCATGCTGAACCACAGGCTGGGCGTGAGCCGCCGGTTGGGGTTGCGGCGAAGCGTCAGGCGCAGATTGGTCATGAGACGAAGGTGGCTCTGTAGAAACCGAAATACTCGCAGGTGCCTCGCTCGCCGTAGGACTTGTGCGCCGGGCGGCTGGCGTAACCGTTACGGGGCTTGGCGCGCTCGAAAGAGGCAGGTTATTATCGGTTTTAGTTTTGGCCGCCAAGGAACTCACCGCCTTATCAAGTTCTTCAAAATCAAAATCGTTCATCGCCCCACCTTTTTTATTCTTGTCCATGAGCGCTCTCTATAATGTCGCTAAAAACTGGTGCCTTTAGGCTAGCGCCGCCAACCAAAAGCCCGTCGATACCATCTGCCTGTACATACGAGCCAGAGTTGTGTGCATCAACGCTACCGCCGTACAATACGCGAATCGTGCGGGCAGCTTCATCGCCAAACAACGCCTTAACGTGTTTACGAATAAGCTTGGCGCCAGCCACCGCATCGGCAACGTCGGCGTTTTTACCAGTACCAATTGCCCAGACCGGCTCGTAGGCAATAACGATATCTTGCACTTCTTCGCTCGTAACATTACGCAATCCTGCAACTACTTGATCATGGATAATATGCGCCGTTTCGCCCTCAGCACGCTGCTGTTTTGTTTCGCCCACGCAGAGGATAGGTTGCATGCCGTTGCGCACGACTGCCTGCACTTTTTGCGTGGTGTCTTTGTTTGTTTCGCCAAAAATATGTCGGCGCTCAGAATGGCCCACAATAACATAATGCACCAAGCCGCGCATCATCGTAGCAGACACTTCACCGGTAAAGGCACCTTCGTCACGCCAATAGCAGTTTTGAGCACCCATGCGGAATTTACGATGATTAATCTGTAAAGAGAGTGACTGCAGCGCCAAGAGGTTTGGACACAGCACAACCTCTACGTCGCGGTAGTTAGGCGCACGTTGCTCTAACCGGTGCAAGTATAAACTGGCCTGCCCTGTTGTAAAGTGCATTTTCCAGTTGCCGACAATTAGTTTTTTGGACATTAGCGTGCTCACCCGAATTATTCTTATGTTTATGGTACTATGTTTTGCC
>Ga0075365_10000322_pt1 | contig 16913 bp, 17 predicted proteins | sample EndMetdeltDD1765_FD_71387 | JGI IMG/M metagenome (GOLD analysis project Ga0075365, IMG submission 71387) | Populus endosphere microbial communities from Tennessee, USA - Endosphere MetaG P. deltoides DD176-5 | ecosystem: Host-associated > Plants > Roots > Endosphere | place: USA: Tennessee... | reverse complement strand
GTCCTCGGCGGTCAGCGGCTCGAAGTACAGGCGGTCCGAGGTGTCGTAGTCGGTCGAGACGGTCTCCGGATTGCAGTTGATCATCACGGCGTCGCGCCCCGACTCCCTGACCGTCATGGCGGCGTGAACGCAGCAGTAATCGAACTCGATCCCCTGGCCGATGCGGTTCGGCCCCGAGCCCAGGATCACGACGGAGGCCCTGTCCCCCCGGCGGACCTCCGACTGCGGAGCTCGCTCGTGGGCCGAATAGAAGTACGGCGTCTCGGCCTCGAACTCCGCTGCGCAGGTGTCAACCGACTTGAACGTGCGCTCCTGCCCATCGGTCCCGTCGCCCTCGAGCGCGAGCGCCTGAAGCTCGTCCAGGAACCAGGGGTCGATGGACGTGCGCTGGTGGATCTCGGCCGGTTCCGTGCCGCGGCGGAACGCGGCGAGGATCAGGTCGTAGCGATCGGGAGCCGGCGTCACTAGCCGGTTCAGGAGCTCGCCGGTGTCCTCCGGGACGTCCGGCTGGGAGTCGAGCTCGCGCGAGCGCATGGCCTTGGCGAAGGATTCGCGGAAGGTGCGGCCGATCGCCATCGCCTCCCCGACCGACTTCATGTGCGTGGAGAGACTCCCTTCCGCGCCTGGAAACTTCTCGAAGGCGAACCGCGGGATCTTGGTCACCACGTAGTCGATGGTCGGCTCGAAGGAGGCCGGCGTCGCCATCGTGATGTCGTTGGGAATCTCCTCCAGCGCGTAGCCGACGGCGAGCTTCGCCGCCATCTTCGCGATCGGGAAGCCGGTGGCCTTGGACGCCAGCGCCGAGGACCGCGACACGCGCGGGTTCATCTCGATGACTGCGATCTCGCCGCTCTGCGGGTCGACCGCAAACTGGATGTTGGACCCGCCCGTCTCGACGCCAACGGCGCGGATGACCCGGATCGCCTGGTCGCGAAGCTCCTGGTAGAGGCGGTCGGTGAGCGTCTGCGCCGGCGCGATCGTGACGCTATCGCCGGTGTGAACCCCCATCGGGTCGACGTTTTCGATCGAGCAGATGACGACGACGTTGTCGTTGCGGTCGCGCATGAGCTCGAGCTCGAACTCACCCCAGCCCAGGACCGATTCCTCCACAAGAACCTGGTTGATGGGGCTCGCGGCGAGACCCTCCGAGACGACCTGCCGGAGCTCCGTGGGGGTCCTCCCCACGCCTCCGCCCTGACCACCGAGCGTGTAGGCGGGTCGCACGATCGCGGGCAGGCTGATCTCACCCTCCGCGAGCCCTCGCTCGACCTCGCTGACGCTGCGCACGATCTGCGACCACGGCACGCGCAGCCCCGCGTTCTCCATCGTCTCGCGGAAGACCTCCCGGTCCTCGGCGCGGCGGATCGCCTCGTAGTTCGCTCCGATCAGCTCGACGCCCAGCCGGTCGAGGACGCCCTCGTCATGAAGCGCGGAGGCGAGGTTGAGCGCCGTCTGACCGCCCAGCGTCGGCAGCAGCGCATCGGGCCGCTCGCGCTCGATCACCGCCGTCACCGACTCGACCGTCAGTGGCTCGACGTAGGTGCGGTGGGCGAACTCCGGGTCGGTCATGATCGTCGCCGGGTTGGAGTTCACGAGCACCACCTCGTAGCCCTCGGACAGGAGGACCTTGCAGGCCTGCGCGCCCGAGTAGTCGAACTCCGCCGCCTGGCCGATGACGATCGGCCCGGAGCCGATCAGCAGGATCTTGTCGATGTCGTCGCGCCTAGGCATCAGCGCGCAGCCAGCTCCACGAAGCGGTCGAACAGGTAGCGGGCATCGTGCGGGCCGGGACCCGCCTCGGGGTGGTACTGGACCGTCGCGCCGGGGACGTCCTGAAGGACGAGGCCCTCCACCGTGCGGTCGTACAGGTTCAGGTGGGAGAGCTCCGCGGCGCCGAACTCCGTGTCCCAGCGCACCGGCTCGTCGCCCTCGATGCGCGGCTCGCCCCCGGGACCCTGGACCGCGAAGCCGTGGTTCTGCGAGGTGATCTCGATGCGCCCCGTCTGGAGGTCCTTGACCGGGTGGTTGGCCCCGCGGTGCCCGAAGGGCAGCTTGAACGTCTCCAGGCCGACCGCCCGGCACAGGAGCTGGTGGCCGAGGCAGATCCCCACCACTGGCCGCTTGCCGACGATCTCGCGGACCGTCTCCACGACGTAGTCCAGCGCCGCCGGGTCTCCGGGACCATTGGCCAAGAAGACCATCTCCGGATCACGCTCCAACACCTCCTCCGGGGAGGCGGTACATGGGAGCAATGTCAACTGGCAATTCCGCTCGCGGAATTGCCGAATGATGCTGAGCTTGATGCCCGTGTCGATGCCGACCACGTGCGGCCCATTGCCGTCGAGCTCGATGGGCTCGACGGGCGTGACGGTTCGGGCCAGGTCCGCCCCCTCCATCGACGGCTCCGCCTGCACCCGCTCACGCGCCTCGGCCTCGCCGAGCTCGCCGGAGAAGATGCCGCCGCGCATCGCCCCTCGGTCGCGGATGTGGCGGACCAGCGCACGGGTGTCGACCCCGTGGATCGCGAGAACGCCACAGTCCCGCAGCCAGTCCACCCACCCGCCTTCGGCGTCGGCGGCGTGCTCGGCGTTCTTCGCCTCGCGCATGATCACCCCGCGGGCGTGGATGCGATCCGACTCCATCGCGGCCTGGGCGACGCCGTAGTTGCCGATCAGCGGATACGTGAAGGTGATGATCTGCCCGGCATAGGAGGGGTCGGTGACCGCTTCCTGGTAACCGGTCATCGAGGTGTTGAAGACCACTTCTCCAGTGGTGCCGCCCGCCTCCGTCGCGCCGCAGAGGAGACCGTCGAATCGCGTTCCGTCCTCCAGCAGGACGTATCCGTGCGTGCCGTAGCCGTTTGTGACGAGAGCGCTCATGACGGATTGGGCGCGTAGTCCAGGACCACCCTCTGGATCTCCTTGAACTCGTCGGTGCCAGCGCGCCCGACCAGCTCGAACAGGGCCGTCTCGACGTTGGTGATCACGGCGCCGGCGCGCCGAGCCTTCTCTATCCCGACCTCCTTGCTCTCGGGAAAGCGCGACCCGACGGCGTCTAGCGCCACGTGGACGTCGATGCCCCGGTCACGGAGGTCCAGCACTGTCTGGTTGACGCATACGTGCGTCTCGATGCCGCACACGAGGGCCTGGTCGCGGTCGCCGAGGTCGAAGCCCTCGGCCTCCGGTGCCGAGAAGCAGACCTTCTCGATCGGCTGGACGTCGTGAGGCAGCCGGTCGGCGACCTCGGGGACCGTCCTGCCCAGCCCCTTCGGGTACTGCTCGGTGACGACGATCGGGAGCCCGACCGCCTCGGCTCCCGTGATCAGCGCCGCAGTGGCGCGCGCCACCTCGTCGAAGCTCGGGACCGCCTTGCGGAAGGCCTCCTGAACGTCGATCACGATCAGCGCCGCTCGCTCGCGGTCGAGCTTGCCCGCGCTCACGCGACCCCCATCGCGAAGCTTCGCTGCCGGTACGTGACCTGGCCCGCCACGACCGTCGCCAGCACCCGGCCGCGCAGGCGGCGTCCGGCGAAGCAGGAGTTGTCCGATTTGCTCTCCCAGCCGTCGGCGCCGGCCTCCCATTCGGCCTCGGGGTCGAACAGCACCACATTGGCCTCGGATCCGGGCGAGAGGCTGGGGAGCTCGAGGTCGAAGGCGCCGGCGCCGGCGCTCATGCGGTCGACGAGGACGCCCAGATCGAGCACCCCAGGCAGCACGAGCTCAGAATGCAGCGCCGCGAAGGCCGTCTCGAGGCCGGTGACGCCCATCGCCGCCGCCTCGAACGGCACCTCCTTCTCCTCGGCGACGTGCGGCGCGTGGTCGGTGGCCACGCAGTCGATGAGGCCGGAACGGAGCGCGTCGATCAGCGCCTGGCGGTCGTCCTCGGAGCGGAGCGGCGGGTTCATCTTGAACCGCGAGTCCAGGCTCCGAACCTCCTCGTCCGTGAGCAGCAGGTGGTGCGGCGTCGCCTCGCAGGTGATGCGCACGCCCGCGTCCTTGGCCGCCGCCACCGCCTGGACCGATTCGCGGGCGGAGAGGTGCTGGACGTGGATACGGGCGTCCTCGTAGGCGGCAAGTGCGGCATCGCGCGCGATCATCGTCGACTCGGCGACCGATGGCACGCCGGCCAGTCCCAGTGCGGCGGAGACGATTCCCTCGTGCATCACCCCGCCGAGGTGCGGGGCATGGGCGCCCGCCGGCCGCGAGAGGTCGTGGTCCTCCTCGTGGAGGGCGATGTTGGCGCCCACGAGGTGCTGGTACTGGAGGGCGCGGCGCATCAGGCGGGAGTTGGATATGGGGAGACCATCGTCGGAGAACCCGGCGGCTCCCGCCTCGCGCAGCTCGGCCATCTCGGTGAGCTCGGCCCCCTCCAACCCCCGACTCACGGTGGCGAGGAATCCGGCGGGAACCGATGCCTCATTCGAGGCTCGCTCGCGCAGTGCGAGGACGTCGGCGGCGGAGTCAACCGGGGGGCTCGTGTTCGCCATGGCCAGTACGCCGCAATAGCCACCCGCCGCCGCCGCGCGGGTCCCGGTTTCGATGTCCTCCTCGTCCTCGTCGCCGGGCACGCGAAGGTGCACGTGGGGATCGAAGAAGGCGGGGAAGAGCTGCTTGCCCTCGGCCTCGATGACCTCACCGCGGCCATCGGCGCTCCCCGGGGCCGCCAGTTCGGCGATCTCGCCGCCGGCGATGACGACGTCGTGGTTGCCCTCGATGCCGGCGCGGGGATCGACGACGAACGCTCCGCGGATGACGAGGTCACCACCGGTGCTCCCGGCGCCGCGCCAATCGAGCGAGGAGATGCGCCTGGGCGCGCTCACGCGGGCTCCTTGATCGGCGTCGGATCGGTCACGTCGCCGGAGTCCCCGGCGCGCTCGTCCGGGCGCGGCCGCCCACCCGTGAGGAGCTCATACAGGATCGCCATGCGCACCACGAGCCCGCTCTCCACTTGTTGGGTGATCAGCGAGTTCGGGCCGTCGATCACCTCGCCGGACAGCTCGACTCCGCGATTGACCGGTCCCGGATGCATCAGGAGCTGGCGCGGGCTGAGGCGCCGCGAGTCGATCTGGTACTTCGCGGCGTATTCGCGGATCGACGGCACGAAGGACTCGCGCATGCGCTCGCGCTGCATGCGGAGCGCATAGACGACGTCCGCCTCCTCCAGGCCGTCCAGCTCGTAGGAGACGGCGCAGCCCAGGGCGTCCTCGATCCCGCGCGGGATCAGCGTCGGCGGACCGCACACCGTCACCTCGGCGCCCATGGTCCGGAAGGCGAGAATGTTCGAGCGCGCGACGCGGCTGTGGAGCACGTCGCCGACGATCCAGATTCGCTTGCCCTCGAGCGAACCGAGGCGGCGGCGGAGCGTGTAGACGTCGAGTAGTGCCTGGGTGGGGTGCTCGTGCTTGCCGTCGCCCGCGTTGATCACCGCCGCGTCGCTCCACCGGGCGACCAGATCGGCCGCCCCCGCATGCGGCGAGCGGATGATGATCGCCTCGGGACCGTAGGCGCCGAGCGTCGCGATGGTGTCCTTGAGCGACTCGCCCTTGTCGACCGAGGATCCGGCCGCCTTCACCGAGACCACGTCCGCCGAGAGGCGCTTTGCCGCCAGCTCGAATGAGGAGCTCGTGCGAGTGCTGGACTCGTAGAAGAGGCTCACGATCGTCCGCCCACGCAGAGTCGGCACCTTCTTGATGTCGCGCCGTCCGACCTCCGCGAAGCCCTCGGCGCGCTCCATGATCCGCTCGATGTCGGCTCGCTCGAGGTCGCCGATCGCCAGCAGGTGCCTCACCGGGCCGCCTCCACGCGGTCGGCGATCATGACCTCGTCGACGCCGTCGGTCTCCTCGAGGCGGACGTACACGCGCTCGGATCGGGCGGTCGGGAGGTTCTTGCCCACGTAGTCGGGGCGGATCGGAAGCTCGCGGTGGCCGCGGTCGACGAGGACGGCGAGCTGGACCTTGTCCGGGCGGCCGTAGTCGAACAGTGCGTCGACTGCGGCGCGGACCGTCCGGCCCGTGAAGAGGACGTCGTCGACGAGCACCACTGTGCGGTCGTCGAGGTCGAAGTCGAGGTGCGAGGAGTGAACGACCGGCTGCGCGCCGGGCTCGCGATCGTTGACGTCGTCGCGATAGAAGGAGATGTCGAGGTCGCCGAAGGGCACCTCCGAGCCGGTGAGCTCGCCCACCAGCGCGTGGAGCCTGCGGCCGAGGATCGCACCGCGCGTGTGAATGCCAACCAGCGCCACTCGCTCGGAGCCGGGGTTCTTCTCGATGATCTCGTGCGCGATCCGCACGAGCGTGCGACGCAGATCGTCACGGTCTAGGACGACCTTGTCCGTATCGCTTTGCAACTCGCCCCTTCCTGGCCTCTCCGGACCGGGTTAAAGGAACCGACGCGGTGAGAGTACCAGCCGCCCCCGATCCCACTTCGGGGCCGATGCGTTACAAAGGCGCACGATGCGAGTTCCGGATGCGACACGCGAGGCGATCGCGATCCACCAGGCTGCCGGACGCCGCTTCGAGGCCGGCGGCGTGGTGAGCTTCGTCCGCGACCAGCCCCCATCGGTGGGCACGGGCGAGGCCGTCGTGCTCGTGCATGGCGTTCCCTCGAGCTCGTTTTTGTACCGAAAGATGATCCCGGCACTCGCGCAGCAGGGCCTGCGAGCGATCGCGTTCGACTTCCCGGGTCTGGGACTTGCGGATCGGCCGGAGGACTTCGACTACTCGTGGTCCGGGCTCGCGCACTGGATGGACCAGGCCATGGACGCGCTGGGAATCGACCGATGCCATCTCGTGGTTCACGACATCGGCGGCCCGATCGCGTGCGAGTGGGCGGTGCGGAACCCGGATCGGGTGATCTCGCTGACCGCCCTCAACACGATGCTCGGCGTCGCGGGGTTCCGCCGCCCGTGGAGCATGCGCCCGTTCGCCATGCGCGGGGTCGGCGAGGCGTGGCTCACCTCGCTGCGGCCGTTCCCGATGTCCCAACTCCTCTACCTGCAGGCCATCGCCAACCGCGCGGCGACGCCGCGGCGTGAGGTCTACGCCTACTACTACCTGCTGAAGCGCGTCGACGGCGGGCGCGCGTTCCTGCGGATCATGCGCGGGTTCGAGCTCACGGCCGAGAAGCAGCGATTCCTGTGGGAGGGGTTGGCAGAGCGCCCCTATCCAGCAAGGATCGTGTGGGGCGAGCGGGATCCGGCGCTGGGGCTCGACCAGCTGCGCCTCGTTCAGGAGGCGCTCGAGGTCAGGGACCCGATCCTGCTGCCGGCCAAGCACTTCCTCCAGGAGGACCAGGCCATCCCCGTCGCGGGTGCGGTGGCCGACCTCGCAGCACCGCTGGGCTAGCACTGACGCATTGGTGCTGAGTACGCTCGCGCAGTGGTCGTTTTCGGCAAGTGGTCGCTTTGGGCGGTAATCGTCCTCACCACGCTCGGCATCGCGGTTGCAGTCGCAGTCGCAGGGAACCTCGTTATCGCTGTCGCACTCGTCGCGGTCGTGGTCGTCGGGGCGATCTACAACCTGCGCGACAACACGAACATCTAGGAGAGGGCGTGCGCCCTACGCGTCGATAGTGGGCGGTCGGGCAGGGGCGGCGGATCGCGCGCCGTTCTCGATCAGGGTCGGTTCGCCCCGCTCGGGGAACGGGATCTCCACCACGTCGAAGTCCCGCGGCGCCTCGGCGGTCGCGAAGACCTCCCGGGCCTCCGCGAGCACATCGCGCACGTCGTATCGCGAGGAGATGTGAACCAGGGTCAGCAGCTTCACCCCCGCCTCACCGGCCAGCTCGGCCGCCTGGCGGCCGGTTGAGTGGCCGGTCTCCGCGGCGCGCTCCAGGTCGTCGTCGGCGAAGCTCGCATCGTGCACCAGGAGCTCGGCCTCGTGCGCCGCGACCCGCGTCATCTCGGACGGGCCGGTGTCGCCGGTGATCACGACCTTCCGTCCCCGCCGGGGAGCTCCCATGACCTGATCCGGGGTGACGAGCCCGGATGAGCCCTGGACCTCGCCGCCCTCCTGCAGGCGGCTGAAATCGGGACCTGGCTGAACGCCCAGGCGCGCTGCTGCGTCGGGATCGAAACGCCCCGGCCGCTCGTCCTCGACCAGCGCGTAGCCGAGTGCCCGCATGCCGTGCTCGACCGGAAAGGACCGGATCTCATACCCCTCGTGCCGCACAGCGTCGCCCTCGGCGAGCTCGACCAGCTCGACGTCGTAGCTCAGCTTCCCGAAGATCCGGCCGAGCACTGCGAACAGGTTGTGGAGGCCCATCGGCCCGACGATGCGGAGCGGACGCCGGCGATCCTGGAGGTCGTACGTCTTCAGGAGCCCGGGCAGCCCTAGGTAGTGATCGGCGTGGTAGTGCGTCAGGAAGATCTCATCCAGCTGCACGAGCCCCGTCGAGCGCTGCATCTGCCGCTGGGCCCCCTCCCCGCAGTCGAACAGGATGCGCTCGCCCCCGATCCGCACGAGCAGGCACGCGGTGGCCCGCCGCGCCGTGGGAACGGAGCCGCCGGTGCCGAGGAAGACGACCGAGAGGTCCATGCCCGACACGGTATCCGCGGCCCCGGCCTGGATTGGGCGAGGCTCATCAGGCGCTCTAGACTGACCCGAGCCGGCGCCCGTAGCTCAGTGGATAGAGCGCTCGCCTCCGGAGCGAGAGGCCGCAGGTTCAAATCCTGCCGGGCGCGCTGGGCCCCGAGGGGGCGCATGCAGGGAAATGGGGCCGCGCCGCGCGCGAGGCCATGACGGAAGGAGAGACGTTGAGAAGGAAGGGAATCCTGGTGGTTCTCGCGCTGGCGGCGACGATGCTCGTCGCCGTCTCGTCCGCGTTCGCCGCCAGAAGCTTCACCACGCACATCGCGTTCCTGGGCAACAGCGGGCCGAGCGCGCAGGACCAGACTTTCACCGGCGATCTGAACACCAACGCCAAGTGCCGCGGCGCTCGCAAGGTTGGCCTCTTCAAGGAGACGAGTAGCGGCTTCAGGCTGGTCGACATCGACCTCTCGAGCTTCAACGGCGCCTGGGCTCTGCGGACCGACGTGACCGGATCGCCGAACCTGCTGGTTCGCGTGGCACGGGAAAAGCGAAGTCGCGGCCGGGTGGTCTGCAAGCCGGCGAAGCTAAGCCTGTCGGCGACGGCGAGCCCGGAGACGTATTCGCCGGCCGGCTAGCTAGGACCGACATCTCGGTGGAACGCGGCGCCGGGCGATGAGTCTCGGCGCCCGCTTCCGCTACTTCTTGCGGCGGCGCTTTCGAGAGAGATCGCGAATCGCGTAGCCGGCCTGCGCGGCGATCATGGCGTCGAGAGCACCAAAACCGAGGACAACCGGAGACATGCGTTCCTCCTTGGTGGACCGCTTCCATTATTCGCCGCCGACCGGCGAATTCGGGGCCTCCGAGCCAGCTTTTAGGAACTAATTAAGAGGGCTCCGGGGCGGCTGGGTGACCGCCGCGGGCGCGCGCGTCTCGGGGTGCTCGCGGTACCACTCGATCGTGCGCCGCAGGCCCTCCTCGAGGTCGACCCTCGGCTCCCACCCGAGCACCGAGCGGATCTTCGCCGGGTCCACGTACTGCCGGTCGATCTCCCCAGCGGGATTGCCGGCCCCGAGGATCTCCGGCTCGACGTCGGTCCCGGCCAGCCGGGCGATCATCGCAACCACATCCCCCACCGGGTAGGGCCGGCCCCCGCCGGCGTTGAAGGCCTCGCCGCGCACATCGCTTCGGTCCAGGCCATCGGCGATCGCCAGGTACGCGGCGGCGGCATCTTCGACGTAGAGGAAGTCGCGCTGAGGCGAGCCGTCGGAACGAAGGACGGGCGGGCGTCCGTCCACCGCCGCGCTGACCGCCTCGGGAATCAGCCGGCTGAAGTTGGTATCGCCCCCGCCATAGATGTTCGCGAACCGCGTCACCGCCACCGGCAGTCCATAGGACGGCCAGTAGCTCCGCGCGAGCAGGTCGGCGGCCGCCTTGCTGGCCTCATAGGGCGCCGTCGGGCGCAGTGGGAAGTCCTCGCGGTAGGGGAGCTCCTCGTGAGCCCCGTAAGCCTTGTCCGATGACGCGACGACCACGCGCTCGACCTCGGTCTCACGGCACGCCTCCAGCACGATCCACGTGCCGCGCACGTTCGTCTCGAACGTCGCAGCAGGGGATTCGGCCGCCGGGCCCACCAGGGTCTGCGCGGCCAGGTGGAAGACGGTGTCGACCTCGTGCTCGGCAAGGGTTTGAGGCACCAGCTCGCCATCCAGCAGATCGCCCTCCACCTCCGCGACGTCTCCCGCAATCCCCAGGAGCTCGAGCGCCGAACGGCGCCCCTCGCGGGCACCCCGGTCGAGCGATGCGACCTGGTCTCCGCGCTCGAGGAGCTGCCTGCAGATCCAGGCGCCCACGAACCCGTGGCCGCCCGTGACCAGCGCCCTAGCGGGCACCTGCGTCCGCCGCCGGACTGCGCTCCCAGACTGCCCAGGGCGCGTCCCCGGTCGCCCAGAGATCGTTGAGCGTCACCGCGTCCTTGTAGGTGTCCATGCAGTCCCAGAAGCCGGTGTGGCGGAAGGCATGAAGCTCCTCGTCGGCGGCGAGGCGGCGAAGCGGAGTGTTCTCGAGGACACTGTCCTCTTCGAGGTACTCGAGGAAGCCCGGCTCGAAGACGAAGAAGCCGCCGTTCACCCAGTGGTCCAGCCGCGGTTTCTCCTCGAAGGCCAGCACCCGGTCGTCGTCGTCCAGCTGAGTTACGCCGAATTGCGCCCGGGGCCGGACGACGGTCACGGTGGCAAGCCCGCCGTGACCGCGGTGAAACGCGCCCAGGGCCGCCAGATCGATGTCGGCGACTCCGTCCGCGTACGTCAGTGAGAAGGCGCCGCCCTCCAGGTGGTCCGCCGCCAGGCAGATCCTTCCTCCTGTGGGCGTGTCCAGGCCGGTGTCCAGGCACTCGATCTGGACCGGTTCGGGCCACTCCGTGGCGCCCACGAACTCCTCGATCGCGTCACCCAGGTAGCCGGTGAGGAGCAGGAAGCGCCCGAACCCCTGGGCGGCGTAGATGCGGATGACATGCCAGAGGATCGGCATGCCCCCAATCTCGACGAGCGCCTTTGGGATCGCGTGGGTGCGCTCCTGAAGTCGCGTCCCTCGCCCCCCGCAGAGAATGGCCACCGTGCCGCCGTCGCTCACGGCGGCAGCCTAGGGAATCGCGCGGGCGGAGGCGGAGGAGGTGTCAGCCGCCGGCGACGGCGGGCAGGATCGTCACCTCGTCGCCGTCTGAGAGCTCGGTCTCGAGCCCATCCCTGAAGCGGATGTCCTCACCCGACACGTAGACGTTCACGAAGCGGCGCAGGCCGCCGTCCTCGGTGATCCGCTCACGCAGGTCGTCGTGCTGGTCGAAGACGGCGTCGAGGGCCTCGCCCACGGTCGTGCCGTCGACCTCGATCTCGCCCTCGCCGTCCGTGACGGCGCGGAGCTGAGCTGGGATCTTCACCGTGACAGCCATCGGGTCCGGCACTTTAGCTCGCGGCCGCCACCGGCTCCAGCTCGGCCTCGAAGTCCTCGAGGGTCGGCTCGATCTCATGCATCTCGAACCCATCGCGCGTCGCATCGAGCGTCTTCAGGCCCTCGCCGGTGATGTACGCCACCACGCGCTCGGCGGGATCGATGTCACCGCGCCGAGCGAGCTTTGCGAGCGTCCCGATGGTCACGCCGCCCGCGGTCTCCGTGAAGATCCCGGTGGTCTCCGCGAGCAGGCGGATGCCATCCCGGATCTCGTCGTCGCTGACGGAGTCGATCGCCCCACCCGTGCCTCGCGCGAGATCCAGCGCGTACGGGCCGTCGGCCGGGTCGCCGATGGCGAGGCTCTTGGCGATCGTGTCAGGACGCTGGGGCACGCAGAAGTCGCGGCCGTCGGCGAACGCCGTGGCAACGGGGCTGCAGCCCTCCGCCTGTGCGCCGTTGAACGCGGGCAGGTCTCCCTCGACGAGGCCGAGCTCGATCCACTCGGAGAACCCGCGGCCGAGCTTGGTGAACAGGGACCCGGACGCGATCGGGCCGACGATCCGATCGGGGAGCGACCAGCCCAGCTGCTCGACGGTTTCGAACGCGAGCGTCTTCGATCCCTGTGAGTAGTAAGGCCTCAGGTTGACGTTCACGAACGCCCATGGCCGGGTCTCGCAGAGCTGAGTGCAGAGGCGGTTCACGTCGTCGTAATTCCCCTTGACGCCCACCAAGCGGGTCCCGTAGACGCCGGTGGCGAGGAGCTTCTGCTCCTCGAGATCGCGCGGCACGAAGACGTAGGAGTCGAGGCCGGCCGCTGCCGCGTGAGCTGCGACCGCGTTCGCGAGGTTGCCCGTGGACGCGCAGGCGACCGTCTTGAAGCCGAGCTCGCGAGCCTTCGCGAGCGCGACCGCCACCACCCGGTCCTTGAACGAGTGCGTCGGATTGGCCGCGTCGTTCTTGATCCACACCTCACCCAGGCCGAGCCGCTCGGCGAGCCGCTCCGCGCGGATCAGCGGCGTCAGGCCGGGCTCGAGCGGGTCGCGGGGGCGCTCGGCGAACGGCAGGAAGTCGGCGTAGCGCCAGATTCCGCGCGAGCCCGCCTGGATCTTTCGCCGCGCCTCGGCGGGGTCGAGGTCGCTGAAGTCATAGGCGACGTCGAGGGGGCCGAAACACTGCTCGCAGACGTATCGCGCCTCCAATGGGTAGGTCGCGTCGCACTCCTTGCAAACCAGGGCCTCAGGAGCCATCCGCTTAGCCTCGCTTTCGTGTCGTCGGAGTAACCACTAAAAAACCTCTGCCGGGCTATGAGCAGAGGTCCTGATGGAAACTCCGCTCACATCTCCCAGGATTTCCACCTGCTGGAATTGGCACCTTCCCCTCGCGGGGGGGTTGCCGGGGTTTCATCGGGCCAGTCCCTCCACCCCTCTGGATGTGGCAGCTATGTGGCGCGCAATATACAGAAACCCGAAACGGCACCAGCCAGTTTCGGGGCTAAGCCCCTCGCTTACATAACTTGCCTGCACCGTTGCAGGCCGTGCCTGGGATGCGGGTACTCTTCGTCGCAGAGGCAACGTGGACGAGCGACCGAGCGAGATGGTGACCGATGCCGAACCTCCCGAAGCCAAGGCTGCGCCGCGCAGGCCGCGCCCGCCAGCTCGTCGCGCCCGCGCCTGAGCCCGCCGAGCGCAAGCCGAACGTCGAGACGATCACGGCGGAGGGCCTGCGCTGGGTGAACATCGAGCGCCCGTCCCCTCTCGAGTGCGCCTGGCTCGAGGAGCAGTTCGGGTTCCACGCCCTCGACCTCGAGGACGTGCTGTCGCGCAACCAGCGACCGAAGATCGACGAGTACCCGGAGTACCTCTTCATCGTCCTCCACTTCCCGGTCTTCGACCGCAACGTCGGGCGTCTGAACGCGGGAGAGCTCGACATCTTCGTCGGGCCGGACTACCTGGTCACGATCCCGAACCAGCCGCTCCAGCCCGTCGCGTACCTCTTCGAGCGCTGCCGCGCCAAGGAGGAGCTGCGCGACCAGCTCTTCTCGAAGGGCTCCGGCTTCCTCCTCTACCGGATCATCGACGACAGCTTCGACTACTGCTTCCCGATGCTCCGGAAGATCGGGAACAAGCTCGATGCCCTCGAGGAGGAGATCTTCTCCGGCCGGTCTGAGGAGGTCGTCCGCGACATCTTCAACGTCAAGCAGGAGATCATCAACTTCCGCAAGATCATTCGTCCGCAGCGCCCGGTGCTGCGCGACCTGGAGCGCACGAAGCAGCGATTCCTGGCCGCTCGCGAGGGCGATGACCTGGAGATCTACTTCGACGACATCGTCGACGCCCACGAGCGGATCTGGGACATGCTCGAGAACGACAAGGAGGTCGTCCAGGGCCTCGAGGAGACCAACGAATCGGTCATCTCGCACCGCGTGAACGACATCCTCCGCGTCCTTACCGTCATCAGCGTGATCCTGCTTCCGCTCACGCTGCTGGCGAGCATCTTCGGCATGAACGTCCGCGTGCCCGGCCAGGGGACGATCGGCGCCTTCTGGATCGTGCTGGGCGCGATGGTCGTGATGCTGGTCTCCCTGCTGGCCGTGTTCCGCCGGCGCGGCTGGCTGTAGTCCTCGACTGCGTAGCATCCCGCCTCGGTGGCCGCGCCCATACGATGCGCGGTGTGGCCAACTACCGGATCTGGGCGCCCTGGCGGCTTGCTTACGTGAAGGACGCGTCCAAGGACTCGACCGAGGGGTGCATCTTCTGCACGGCACCCGCCGAGGGTGACGATCGCAAGAACCTGATCGTCCATCGGGGCGAGCGGTGCTACGTGATTCTCAACAAGTTCCCGTACACGAACGGGCATCTGATGGTCGTGCCGTATGACCATCTGGCGACGCTGCCCGAGCTCGATGCCGAGACGGCGACAGAGCTGATGGCGCTGGCCCAGCGGGCGATCGCCGTGCTCGACGAGGCCTACGGCCCGCAGGGCTACAACGCCGGCCTGAACCAGGGCCGAATCGCGGGGGCGGGCTTTGCCGACCACATCCACCTCCACGTGGTGCCCCGCTGGGCGGGCGACACGAACTACATGCCGGTGGTCGCGGACACGCGGGTCATGCCGCAGTCGCTCGAGGAGAGCTACGACGCGCTGGAGGGCAAGTTCTGACCGCCGTCGCGCCGGGAATCTTCAAGGCCTACGACATCCGCGGCCTCTACGGGACGGAGATGGACGGGGAGACCGCCTATCTCGTAGGTCGGGCCTTCGCGCGCGTGCTGGCCGGGCTCCGCGAAAAGGAAACGACCGAGCTCCGGGTCGGCCTCGGCCGCGACATGCGAAACGAGGCCCCTGAGATGAGCGGGCGCGTGCGGGAGGGGCTCGTCGACGAGGGCTGCGCCGTTCTCGACGCGGGCCTGGTTGGAACCGAGATGCTCTACCACCTGGTCGGGTCGCGGGACCTGGACGGCGGGGCGATGGTCACCGCCTCGCACAACCCCAAGGAGTACACGGGGATCAAGCTCGTTCGCGAGGGGGCGCTGGCGCTCTCGGGCGACGCCGGCATCGGGGACGTTCGAGACACGATCGGGGCCGGGCTGCCCGATCCCCCTGGCGGCGGGACCGTCGAGGCTGTCGACGTCTATGACGACTACCACGAGCGAGTCCTCCGCTTCATCGACCCCGGCCGGATCAAGCCGCTCAAGGTGATCGCCGACGGGGCCAACGGGATGGCCGGCCCCATGGCCGGGCCGCTGCTCGAGCGCTTCGGGCTCGATCTGAAGACCTTCTATTGGGTGCCGGATGGCGATTTCCCAGATCACGACCCAAACCCGCTGGTCGAGGAGAACCGCCGCTTCATCATCTCCAAGGTGCTCGAGTCAGGCGCCGACCTGGGGATCGCCTGGGACGGCGACGCCGATCGCTGCTTCTTCATCGACGACACCGGGGAGTTCGTCGACGGCGATTTCCTCACCGCCCTGCTCGCCCAGCAGCTTCTGCGCAAGGAGCAGGGCGCGCGGATCGTCTATGACGTGCGCGCGAGCCGCGCGGTGCCCGACACGGTTCGCAAGCTGGGCGGCACCTCGTTCGTCAACCGCGTGGGACACGCCTTCTTCAAGAAGGCCCTCCGCGAGCATCAGGCGGCATTCGGCGGCGAGGTGTCCGGCCACTACTACTTCCGCGACTTCTGGTGCGCGGACTCGGGAACGATTCCGGCGCTCCTGGTGCTGGAGCTCCTCTCGACTCAGGATCGGCCCATGTCGGAGCTCGTCGGCGAGTTCCGATCGCGCTACTTCATCTCCGGGGAGATCAACTCCGAGGTCGCCGACCAGCAGGCGAAGATGGAGGAGCTCGCCGAGCGGTACTCCGGCGGCGAGGTCTCCTGGCTCGACGGTGTGTCGGTCGACCATCCGGATTGGCACTTCAACGTCCGCCCGTCGAACACCGAGCCTCTGCTCCGGCTGAACCTCGAGTCGCTCGTCTCGCGCGAGGACATGGAGCAAAAACGGGACGAGGTTCTGGGGCTGATCCGAGCATGAGATCAACCGCCACCCCGACAGGAGCTCGCTCCTGGCGGGCAGTGAATTGACCCCGGACGAGGCGCTCGAGCGGGCGCGCGAGGCCGGGATCCAGCGTCTTCAGATCCCGACCCCGTTCGCGGTCGGGCGGGTCAACTGCTACCTGATCGAGGACGACCCCCTCACCCTGGTGGATACCGGCCCGAACTCCGGGAAGTCCCTCGACGAGCTGGAGCACCAACTCGCCGACCTGGGCCGTGCGATCGCGGATCTCGAGCTGGTGATCCTCACCCACCAGCACATCGACCACCTGGGGCTCGTGGAGATCATCGCCGACCGCTCGGGGGCCGACGTCGCCGCGATCGACGTGGTCGTGCCGTTCGTGGAGAACTTCGGCGAGGACATCGAGGCGGACGATCGATTCGCCGCGTCGCTGATGCTGCGTCACGGGATCCCCGAGGACGTCGTGGTGGCACTGCGGTCGGTGTCAAGGAGCTTTCGCGCGTGGGGCGCCAAGGCGAGCGTGACCCGGCCGCTTCAGGACGGTGAGCAGCTCCGCTTCCGCGACCGGACCCTCGAGGTGCAGCACCGCCCCGGTCACAGCCCCTCCGACACCGTGTTCTGGGACGAGGAACGCAAGATCCTGATCTGCGCCGATCACCTGATCGGGCACATCTCGTCCAACCCGCTGATCTCGCGGCCGCTGGACGGAAGCGAGGAGCGCCCCCACGCGCTGATGATCTACATGGACTCGCTTCGCCGCACCCGTGAGCTGCCGGCCGAGATCCTCCTCCCCGGCCACGGTGATCCCATCACCGATCATCAGGCCCTGATCGACGAGCGGTTCGCGCTGCACCGGCGCCGCGCCGAGAAGATCTATGGCCTGATCGCGGAGCGGCCGCGCAGCGCGTACGAGATCGCCCAGGAGCTCTGGGGC
>Ga0075365_10000321_pt1 | contig 16961 bp, 18 predicted proteins | sample EndMetdeltDD1765_FD_71387 | JGI IMG/M metagenome (GOLD analysis project Ga0075365, IMG submission 71387) | Populus endosphere microbial communities from Tennessee, USA - Endosphere MetaG P. deltoides DD176-5 | ecosystem: Host-associated > Plants > Roots > Endosphere | place: USA: Tennessee... | reverse complement strand
GTGGTTTGCGATTACATTCTATACTTATCTACAGACACGCTCGGTTTTTGCCACGGCCATTATCGCTGGCATCTTCTTGGTCATGACCGCCGGGACGGGCATTTGGTTTGGCAGTCTTGTCGACCATCACAAAAAGAAAACCGTCATGCTGGCCTCAACCGCCTTTTCGTTTATTGTGTATCTGATATGTTTTGCTATTTACCAAACGACACCGCATGAAACGTTTACCGATGTTTCTAGTCCGATTTTATGGACGTTCGTTTCATTACTGATGTTCGGCGTCATCGCCGGCAACATCCGTACGATTGCACTGCCGACGCTCGTCACTATTTTGATTCCCGAGGACCGTCGCGACAAAGCGAACGGACTTGTCGGTACGGTTTCAGGCATGAGCTTTTTAGTCACCTCGGTCATTAGTGGTCTGTTGGTTGCACGCCGTGGCATGTTTTATGTGCTCATCCTCGCCGCGGCCATACAAATTCTGGCCATCCTGCACCTATGGTTTGTAAAAGTGCCTGAAAAAGGCATAGCTCACGCCGAAGGCGAACCAAAGCCTTCGAAAAAAGTCGACCTTCGCGGCACGTTCAAGCTTGTTCGTAGCGTGCCGGGGCTGACAGCACTCATCCTGTTCTCGGCCTTCAACAACTTCTTAGGCGGCGTATTTATGGCGTTAATGGATGCCTACGGATTATCACTGGTTTCAGTGCAGGTTTGGGGGCTTCTGTGGGGTCTGCTGAGCACTGGCTTTATAATCGGCGGCCTGGTCATTGCGAAAGTCGGTCTTGGCAAAAATCCGGTACGGGCGCTATTGCTCGCAAACGTTGTGATGTGGACCATCTGTAGTTTGTTCACGATCCAGTCATCGATCGTCCTGCTAACTATCGGCATGTACATCTATATGCTCTTGATTCCGTATGCCGAGGCAGCCGAACAAACAATTTTGCAGAAAGTTGTGCCGTTTGAGCGCCAAGGCCGCGTGTTCGGTTTCGCCCAAAGTGTCGAGCAGTCCGCTTCACCGCTTACGGCATTCTTTATTGGCCCTATCGCGCAGTTTATTTTCATTCCGTTCATGACTACGGGCGCCGGAGTGGGGTGGATTGGCGGCTGGTTCGGCACGGGCGCCGACCGCGGCTTGGCCCTGGTCTTTATTCTCACCGGCATCATCGGACTTGTGGCGACGCTCATTGCATTCGGATCCAAATACTACCGTCAGTTGTCCGCCAAATATCTTGAAAAGCCAGATGGAAATGTCCAACCACCACTCGACGACCCGATCAAGAAGGGCCTGGTTACGTAGTTGCTAAAAACTGGTTTTTATAGTATAATAGTGAGTGATTCGGTAGAGTAATTACTCCCGAATAGTACTTGGGAGCGGCGTATCTACGACTTGCAGACAGTCATAGGTATGCCGTTCTCAAGAGAGATTGAGGCCACAATACCAAATAGGTACCTGTGGAGTTCTCGGCAGAAATGGTGCATATAATGCGCTTGTCCCTGAAAATGTCGCCGTGGGTGCTCATCGTATCAGCCCTGCTGATCGGAGGTTGCACCTCGCAGCCCGAGCCCGAGCCTGCTTCGACATCATCTACCCCTCCTCCGGTAAGTGCTACGTCGTCCACCGCGCCAACCACCACCACGACCACCGCGCCTGACCCGTACACGTACCAGAGCGATCCGCAGCGGGTTGCACGCATCTCCGCCGCGCTACAGGGATTCGGCGCCACCGTGCTGGAACAAGACCGCACCCGTGGTCCATGGGGACCCTTCGACATCTATTGCGCCACCCAAGGCTCAACCGAGGGCGGATGGCGGTCCGAAGGTCGCGGGCCAACGCCCGGGGACATCTGTGCGGTACAGCACAACCCCTCGTACGGTGGTCCGAACATCCGGATCGCTGTCGATGTCGTCATCGGTCCGAACGGTGCGTACACCGATCAGTTCGTCAACGCGACGATCGACACACCGGCCTGCGCGACCAGCGTCCACTACTACGCGCCCAGCGAGAGCATGGATGTCACCATCGGCGAACCGCCGAACATGCAGACATCGTACCGAGCGGCCACCGTCGCCGAAGTCGATGCGATCGACAACCAGGCTATCGCCTGCCTGAACACCACCCGTCCCTGACTCAGGAACTACAACCTCAATCCACCCCCCGGCCCGGCAGCGGGAGACCCTCAGCGTTCAGCTGAGACTCTCGCTGCCGGGCTTCTTCACACATAGCCTCGTCGTAGGTAAACTCATAATCAATCATTCAAAATTTCCAAAAGATAAAGCGCACGCTGTGCTCAAACAATAAAACCTCCAACAGGAGGTTCTTACTAATTATAATTGGTAGCGGCGAGTGGACTTGAACCACTGACCCCAGGCTTATGAGTCCTGTGCTCTAACCAGCTGAGCTACGCCGCCGTACAAGCTGTCAATATACCAGATTTTATCTCTGTTGGCTAGTACGTGTTGCGGGTTCGTGGTGAAAGTATTCTGGATGTTGGACGAATAGTTCGTACAGCTCTCGGTAGTACTCGTTGATTACAGGGTGGGTTTTCATTTTGTCTTTCTTAAGCGAGTGTATTCGATCAAGTGTGATCTCGTGTTTGCGCCAGCCATGTCCGTCGCTGATGACGTTCAACAGAAGCGGCATGAGCTTGTCGAGCGCATAGACGAATTTTGCTTCTTCGGTCGATCGAGTCTTGTAGGCATGCATCGCCTCGGCTAGTTCCGGAAAGTCGTGCCACTCGTCGACAAGCTTGCCTAGGGCGGCATTTTCACGGGATGGTTTGCTTGCCAGCTTCTCGGCGTCGGCGAAGACCGAGGTGTCGCCAGAGTAAATTTCTACTAGATCGTGTGCAAGTGCAATACGGATGACCTTGTTGGTGTCAAGCTTGGGAAAATATTCGCACAAAAACCAGGCGGTCATCGCTAAGCTGTATGAATGTTCGGCGTCGTTCTCGGAGCGGCCCGATGACAGTGGTGTGACATAGCAAACATGGCGTTCGATTTCCTGAAATGCCAGCAAGAGCTTGTGTAGCTCTACTAAGCGGTTGAGGCTAGGCTTTTTCATGGACGTTCCTTGGTGAGCCATTCGCCAAAGTCGTGCCAGGTCGTCCGAAAGTCGTTGATGACGGGCAGCTGCTGCACCAAAAGTTCGGCAGCGCTGGTCTTGCCGCCATCAAATGAAATAATGGTCATGTTAGGGGAGCCGGGGTACTCACCACGGATTTCGGGAAGCAATGTCCCTTCGATGTCGCGCCTGAAAAGCTGCTGGCTGTGCTCGTCCTGGTACATCGTGTACTGCGCCAAAATGACACGCCGGTCAGTCAGGGGTTTTGTCAGCCGCAGAAAATCTTCCGCGTTGCCGGTGACAAAGGTAATCTCTTTTTGGGACATAACGGTATAATTATTGCATATGAGTACAGGTAAGAAGCAAGCGGCTTTGTATGTAGTGGCGGTAAGCGGCGGCGTGGACAGCGTGGTGTTACTGGACATTCTGCATAGGCAGGGCGGCTTGCAGTTGCTGGTGGCGCATTTTGACCACGGCATTCGTGAGGATTCGGCTGCGGACCGGCAGTTCGTAGAAGACCTGGCGGAGACATACGGCCTGGGGTTCACGTATGACGAAGGTCATCTGGGCGCCGGCGCAAGCGAAGCAGCAGCTCGCGACGCCCGCTATGCATTCCTTCGGCGTGTCAGAGAGGCGAGTGGTGCGGCGGCAATCGTGACGGCCCACCACGAAGACGACGTGTTCGAAACGGCGATTCTGAACTTGCTGCGTGGCACTGGGCGGAAAGGACTTAGCTCGCTACGGAGCACGAAAGAGCTCTATCGGCCGCTATTGGCAACGCCCAAGGCAAATCTTCTGGCTTACGCTCGGAGTCGCAACCTCAAGTGGCACGAAGATAGCACGAACTTAAGCGACGATTACGCGCGCAACTATGTCCGGCATACTATTTTGTCCAAGTTCGATGACAAAGCTCGAAACCATCTCAGGGAACTTATTAGGACAGCCCGCGAAACAAATATACAAATTGATCGGATGCTGGCCGAACAGCTGCACCTGCGGCCCGACTTCGACGTACTGGACCGTCACTGGTTCATCATGTTGCCACACGCTGTAGCGCGGGAGATTATTGCTGCCTGGCTGCGCGATCGCGGTGTCACGGATTTCGATAAACCGCTGCTTGAGCGTATTGTCGTAGCCGCCAAAATGTACGCGCCCGGCAAACGAATCGACATCTCCGGACGCTATAGCATGTTGGTGCGTAAGGACGACCTGGTGCTGACGGCGCAGACGAAACCTGCGTAGATGCTTGGGGATTGGCACTCTTCGTCCGTGACCGCTAGCCAAACAGATTTTCGGTCTGTATAATATTTTCCACATATGGATAAAAAACCGTTTCGATCTACAAAAGGGAAAAATAAACCGCGCAACAAAGGCTTCCGCAGCTTTGGCTTCATAGCCATTCTGGTGTTACTAGTCCTTGTCATTTACTCTGCATCCAACCAGTCAAATAGCCTTAAGGACATATCAATCACGCAGGCTGTCAAAGAAGCCAACGAAGGCAAATACGAAAAGATCAGCGTAACCGGCAATGAGCTGGCTATCACCAAAAAAGGTGAGAAAAAGCCAACGCTCAAGGCGTATATGGAACAAAATGCCACGCTGAGGGACCAAGGCTTCAACTACTCCAAAGTCGAAATTTCGCCAAAAGCGGGTTCCTCCACCGGCTCCACTCTCATGACGATCGGCCTGCAGTACATCCTGCCGGTATTACTGCTTGGTCTACTGTTCGTTTTCCTTATGCGTAGCGCGCAAGGCCAGGGCAATCAGGCGCTGAGCTTCGGCAAGAGCAAGGCTCGCTTGTACGGCAACGAGAAAAACAAAGTCAGTTTCAAGGACATCGCCGGCTCCAACGAAGCCAAGCAAGACCTCGAAGAAGTTGTAGAATTCCTGAAGTTCCCCAAGAAGTTTGCCAACGTCGGTGCCAAGATTCCAAAAGGCGTGCTGCTGGTCGGCCCTCCTGGAACTGGTAAAACCATGCTCAGCCGCGCAGTCGCTGGCGAGGCCAACGTGCCGTTCTTTAGCATTTCGGGTTCAGAATTTGTTGAAATGTTCGTCGGTGTCGGCGCCAGCCGTGTCCGTGACTTGTTTGCCAAGGCCAAGAAGAACTCGCCGTGTATTATCTTTATTGACGAAATTGACGCCGTCGGTCGACGCCGCGGGTCCGGCATGGGTGGCGGTCACGACGAGCGCGAGCAGACCTTGAACCAAATCTTGGTAGAGATGGACGGCTTCGAGCAGGGGCAAAACGTTATCGTACTGGCCGCAACCAACCGCGCCGATGTACTTGACCCAGCCCTGCTTCGCCCCGGCCGCTTTGACCGCCGTGTCAATATCGGTCTGCCGGAGCGCAAGGACCGCGAAGCAATCCTGAAAGTCCACTTCGAGAAAAAGCCGGTGGCCAAAGCAGTCGACCTCGATGCGCTGGCTGCAAAATCAGCAGGTTCATCAGGTGCCGACCTGGCTAATATCGCGAACGAATCGGCGATCATTGCCGCTCGCAAGAACCGAAAAGAAATTACCAACGCTGACGTAACCGAAGCCTTTGAGCGCGTCGCCATCGGCCCAGAGCGCAAGAGCAAGGTCATGAGTGAAAAGGAAAAGGAATTGACCGCGTACCACGAAGCTGGCCATGCCCTCGTCGGTCACGTTTTGCCAGACAGCGACCCGATCCACAAAGTGACCATCATTCCACGTGGCGGCACTGGCGGCGTTACGTGGTCAATCCCGCCAGAAGATAAAAGCTACCACAGCGTCGTTGAGTTCAAAGATGTCCTGGCACGTATGTTGGGTGGCCGTATCGCCGAAGAACTCGTCTATGGTGCCGATAAAGTCACAACTGGCGCTGGCTCCGACCTGCCTGCCGCGGCCGACCTCGCCCGTGATATGGTCGTCAACCAAGGTATGGGCAAGAAGTTGCGCAACCAAGTCTTCAAAGTAGACGAAGGTTTGATGATGGAGCGCATCATGCACGAGCGCCAGTATTCCGAAGAAACTGCCAAGATCATTGACGATGAAGTCGAAGCGCTCATTACTGAGGCAGCTGTTCGCGCCCGTGCTGTTATCAAGGCCAATATGGACAAGCTCGCTGCGCTAAAAGACCGTTTGCTCGAGAAAGAAACTGTTGATGCTGACGAAGTGGCGGAAGTGTTGAAGGGCTCTACCATGCCCAAAGAAGCTGCCCTCTACTAGCAGCGGGCTATGTAGTTGTATCCTCGGCTCGCTAAAGCCACTACATTTTGTAATGAATTTGGGGAGCTGCGGATGGGAGTGGCGATGACGGTTTGTTGGGCGCGGGCGCGTCCAGCTCGTCATGCCACCCCATCCGGGAAGCTCTCTGTTACTGACTGAGCAGTCGGCGACGATACCCCGCGGGCAGGAGGTGTGCGGTGAAGTCGTCGAACGGCGGCTCCGTGTGGCCACCCGCGATGGCGCCGTTGATGAAGACGCCCGTGGTGCGGACGAAGTCCGGGACCTCGACCGGGAAGGTCTCCTTGTCGATCTGGGACTGCGTCGCGTCGGCGAGCCTGTTGCCGGCTTGGAGGATCGCCTCGGTGTTGGTCGGGTCGGTTGCGACGAGTTCCTGCCAGGCGGCGAGCGCCTGTCGCAGGTTCTCGAGAATGGTGTTCATGACTTCTCCTTCATCGTTACTTGCGTAAAGTTCTGGCTTCTCCGCGTGCGGAAACTGCTCGCAGTGCTCAACGTGCTCTTCCGCGGTGTAGTCTGAAGGTGGCGCATTTGTTGCCACTTATGAGTCGTTGCCGTTGCTGGGTTGCGCCGCGGTCTCGGCACAGTCGCTGCACAGACCGGTCGCACTGTTGATGCCGACACCACATGAAGCGCAGTGGTTCGTCGGGGGCTTATCCCAGTCGGTCTCTCCCTCGGGAGGCATTATCCCCTTCCTTTGAGGCTAGGCGTGGACTATTTCTTCGAACCAGCTGCCTATCAGGATGATCTTGGCCAGATCCGTTCTGTGATAGAACCGGTCTGCGCACCGTTCGTGGTTCGGGTCGTAGTCGGACAGAGTAGGGAACTTGCAGTGCTCGCACGGCATGAGACCGGTACCGCCGCTCAGCAGGTATGCCTTCGCGGTCTCCAGTAGCTTGCCTCGATTGAAGAAGTAACGTACGAGGTTCGCGACCCGTACGGCCATCTTCTCGAAGCCGAGCCGGTACAGACCAGTCAGAATCCAGAACAGCACGCGACGTCCTTTCTCGGTGAAGTGGGTAGGGTGACTCAGCCGCTGGGGCGGTGGCCGCGGCATGATAGATGCTGGCGGTAAACCCACCAGAGTCTACGGGCGCAGACGTCGCAGTACCGACGCTTGAACAGATGCCACACGACGGCGAAGGGACTTGCGAGTTTCATCGTTTCTCCTTGATAGGGCTAGGCGGCTTGCTCGGCGAAGCGTTGCAGTTGCCTGCGACACTCGCTGTGGGCCCTCTCGGTTGTCGAGACGACGGGGAAGGTGCAACGCTCGCACTTCGGGAAACCGGTGTTTCCGCTCAGCAGATAGTTGTACGCCACCTGTGTCGTCTTGTACGTGGGGGCGTGGAGGAGCATGAAGTTCGCGATCTGCACGGCTTCCTTCTTGAGGCCGCTCCAGTAGAGCAGACTCAGCAGGAGGGCGAGCCCTCGTGCGAGCGGTGTACGGGTGAGTCGCATGACGTACTCCTTCTTGTCGGTGGTATGGTCGGACATAAACATACGAAATTCATATGCTCATATCCGACCGTACCATAGGTGTCGTAACAGAGAGTTGTTAAGGTGCTTCGGAATGAAAAACCACTCAACGAAACAAGCTAATTTTGCCATAAAAGCTATAGAATTACAATACCTCTGTATTTCTTGAGGTAAAAATGCGACAATTATAGAAGCCGCTAACGTTTGTTGGCGATGCTGGTAATTCAAGAAGTTATGCCACAATCTACTACAACAACTGACGAACACGATAGCGACAATGGCGTCGTACTGCTCCTTCAGGTGCCGCGAACCAATGAGAAAAAAGAGCTCGCTGCCGAGCAAATGTTCGCAGCGCTGCACGGACTTCTGACTATTCCGCTGGCCAAAGGCAGTATGTTCGCGCCAAAGGCCAAGCGCGAGCGCGTCGGGTTTGAAATCGCCGTGCTCAAGAAGCGTATTGGCTTTTATATCTGGGTGCCGAAGTACCTGGAAAGCTACGTCGAAGAGCAGATCTACGCGCAGTATCCAACCGTGCAAATCTCGGTAGTCGAGGATTATGCCTCCATTCACGAAAAGGATTTCTCTACGACGCTCGTAACCGAAATGAAACCGACGGTCAATGACGTGCTGCCCATCAAAACATTCCAAAGCTTCGAGGTCGACCCACTGGCAGCTATCACAGCGACGCTTGCCAAGTTCGAGGACGACGAAGAGGCGTGGGTGCAGCTAATAATCCGCCCCGCCGACGCGCAGTGGCATCGCAAGAGCGAACGCTACGTCTCGGGCATGCGCGGCGGTGGCGGTAAAGCCAGCTCCATGACGATGCTCAAGGCACTATGGACGCCGCCGGAACCAGGCAAAACCGAGGCCGTAAAGTTGGCCGAACACGAGCAGGCACGAGTGAGTGCCGCCGAAGAAAAGAGCCACAAGCTGGCGTTCGAAAGCAGTTTGCGCATCGTGTACCGAGGCAATACCGCCCCGCCGACCGCCAAGTTGCGCATGCAGTCCATCATCGCTAGTTACAAGCAGTTCAATACGACCTATCTCAATGGTTTCGACTCCCGGCAGGTTGGCGAAAACCCGACACTCGTTGGGTTGTACCAAAATCGCCACTTCAGCAAGAGTAGCTTCACGCTCAACATCGAAGAGATCGCCACCCTCTACCACTTGCCACACACCAATGTCGAGACGCCATATATTTTGTGGGCTTCGTCGCAGACCGCGGAGCCGCCGGCCAACTTGCCAATTATTACCGATGCTTACAACGGCGAGATCAGCCCAATCGCAGCCACCAATTTCCGCGGCCACAATACGATGTTCGGCCTGCAACGCATAGACCGCAGTAGGCATCTGTACATCATCGGTCAAACTGGTGTCGGTAAGTCGGGTTTGTTGGAGCTTCTGACTATTTCGGATATTTACAGCCCTTACGGATTTGCGGTTATCGACCCCCACGGCGATTATGCCCAGAACATTTTGAGGCGCATTCCGGCCGAACGGGCGCAGGATGTGATTTATTTCAACCCGGCCGATACCGAATATCCGATGGCGTTCAACCCCATGAAGTCACCGATCCGAAACTCCGCACGCACACCGCCTCGGAACTAATCGGCGTCCTCAAACGAATGTTCGACAGCTGGGGTCCGCGCCTGGAGTACATTTTGCGCTATTCGCTGCTGGCGCTCCTGGATTACCCAGATGCCACGATGCTCGACATTACGCGCATTTTGACCGACAAAAAATTCCGGAACGAAGTTTTGAAGCACGTAGTAGATCCGGTAGTGCGCAATTTCTGGACAGTAGAATTTGCCAGCTGGAACGACAAATTTGCGTCCGAGGCTGTGGCCCCGGTACTGAACAAGGTCGGAGCCTTTACTGCCAATCCTCTAGTGCGCAACATCATTGGCCAGCCCAAGAGCAGCTTCAACATCCGGCAAATCATGGACGAGCGCAAAATTCTTATCGTCAACCTCAGCCGCGGTCTGGTTGGCGAAGACAATGCGGCGCTCCTCGGTTCGCTGCTAGTCACCAAAGTCCAGCTGGGCGCCATGTCGCGGGCTGATATTCCGGCCGAGCAGCGTTCGCCATTTTATCTATATGTAGACGAATTCCAGAACTTTGCCACGGACAGCTTCGCCACGATTTTGTCCGAGGCTCGAAAGTATGGCCTGAATCTCACGGTAGCTAACCAGTACACCGGCCAGATGTCCATCGAAGTCAAGGATGCCGTGTTTGGTAACGTCGGTTCTATCGTCGCATTCCGTATGGGTGCCGACGATGCGCGCGTCATGCAGCGATACTTTGAGCCGAAGTTCCTCGAGTATGATCTGGTGCATATGCATAACCGCCACTTCGTCGTAAACCTTACAATCGAGGGCGAAAAAGCGCCGGCGTTTTCCGCTATCAGCCTGAACTTGCCGCCAATTGAGGGCGACCAAACAACTGACATTATTGCACGATCGCGGGCCCGATACGCCTCAAGTCGTGAAGTTGTTGAGCACTACGTCGGCGACCGGTATCTGGATATGGGCAAACCGAAGCAGGAGTCAGCACCCAAGGAAAAGCCAGTAGTAGAAGCTCCGTCAAAACCTGCCGTTGAAACGCCTGCGCCCGAAGTCGCGCCACCAGCACCCGAAGCAACTACACCAAAACCTTCGCATTTGTCGCCAAAAACGATTGTACAAACTATCTTGTCAGGAACAATCGGCACCAGCGAGCCGCTACTAGAAGACAACATCGAACCGGCGAAACCAAAACGCAAACGCACGCGCCGGCGCAAACGAAAAAGCACCGCTTCTCCCCCGGAAGCGTCCAAAACAGAAAACTCCTAAAACACAAAGCTAATCCAAAACAAAAATGGCAAAACCCCTTACCCGACCCTATCAACAATTGAAGCGCTGCATTATACTAAATGAACAAATGGCACTTCTAGGTAACCACTGCATGCATGTCCTGTCCGTGAACTACGGTCGTGCTCATGTACTCCTAGATGGGGACGAACCGCGATGAGCAGCGCAGTGACAACCACACCCCCTCCTGCTGCCACGCCGTCAAAGCCACGCCGTCGCCGCATAATTCCGCTGAGCGCCGTCGCTGGCCTACTCATCGGTACTGCACTGATTGGCCAGGTACTTGGCTTTTTGCGAACCAAGCTAGTCAACGCTAACTTCCCGGCGGCTGGACCTGACAGCACGGACGCGTACTTCGCAGCGTTCGCCATCCCAGATTTCTTCTTCTTTACTGTAGCAGCAGGTGCACTGGGCGTAGCTTTTATGCCGATCTTGGCCGACCATTTGCACAAGGGTGACCGTAAGGGCGTATGGGAACTGTCAGCTTCACTCATGAACTTCCTGGCGATTCTCATGGCGGTCGTTGCGGTCGTCATTATCATATTTGCGCGTCCATTGATTCACTATATTGTGGCGCCAAGCCTGGATGGCGAACAGTTGGACAATGCGGTGATGATCATGCGCCTGATCGCCCTAAACCCGCTACTGTTCACCATCTCCGGAGTGCTGACGGCAACACAGCAGACCATGGGGCGGTTCTTTTTCTACGCTATCGCACCGCTGTTTTATAACGGATGTATCATTATTTCGGCGTTGGTCTTTAGTACGGCACCTGGGCATCACGGTGGGCCGGGAGATCTGGGGCTGGTAGGGCTTGGTATTGGTGCATTGATTGGCGCGATCCTACAGTTGCTAGTCGTTATGCTGGGGCTGATCGGTACAAAATTTCATTGGCATCCAAAGATTCTGTGGAAAAGTGCGGACTTCCGCCAAATCCTCAAGCAGCTACCGCCGCGATCGCTGGACCAGGGTATCGACCAAGTACAATCCGTCGTTGAGATCAACCTGGCTAGTCACTTGGGTCCTCGGTTCATTACTTTTTACGCCAACGCCTATACGCTCCAAACCGCGCCGATATTGTTGATCGGTACGGCGATTTCCACGGCCGCGTTTCCGCGCTTGAATGCCCGTTTGAGTCAAGGGCGCCCGGATTTGTTCCGCCGCGATTTCCTGCGAATTTTGCGTGCTATGATCTGGCTGACCATGCCGGTCGTAGTGGTCTGTTACTTTGGGCGTGGCTATTTGGCGCGTTTGATCTTTACGCAAAATTCAGCGGAAATTGCAGCCATCTTCGGCTTCCTGACAGTCGCTATATTGTTCCGTATCATGTATTCCATTATCTCGCGTTGGTTCTATGCCCAAAAAGACACTAAAACACCACTGTTTGTGTCTATCTTCACCATTGGCCTGAACATCGCTCTGGCCATAACATTGGTGAAAATATACGGAGTGACCGGTCTTGCGATGGCACAATCGGTCGTGGCGATGATCGAGGTGATTATCTTATTTACGATTATGCTGATTCGCGACCACAAGCTCATCGATCCGGCATTCTTTGGCGGTGTTATGCGGATTATTTCGGTGACGGGCTTTACTGTTCTGACGGCATCTACCGTCGTCGCACTCTATCCATTGGGTGCAAATGATGGCGGCCTTACGGTCATGACCAAACTGGCCATTATTTCGACCGTAGTCCTGGGCGTACATATCGCGCTTTCAGCTTTGTTCGGCCTGGAAGAGATCAAGCCGTTGTTCTATCGCCTCAAGCGGCTTATCCTCAAACCCATCAAAATCCAGCAATATTGGCAGTAAAATTTTCACATTTGTTGGTACGTCGCGTCAAAATCTGCGTATAATATGGTTATGCCTACGACCGTCACTGACTATCAGCTCCGAGATCATGACCTAGTTATTGCCGAGGACCCGCAGTACGTCCTGCGAGTTAAAGATCTTGCCGAAGAAGACCGTCCTCGCGAAAAACTGCTAAGTGCCGGGCCGCAGGGACTGAGCCTGGCAGAGCTAGTTGCGATTGTCTGGGGTGTCGGGACGCGCAAAGAAGATGTGCTAGCTATGGCTAAGCGCACGCTCAAGGAGTATGGCGAGAAGGCAATTGGCAACGAACTGAATGCCAAGCAGCTGGCCGAAGTCGCTAACATTCCACTGACCAAGGCGTGCCAGATTGTCGCTGGATTAGAGCTTGGCCGGCGTTTCTATGCAAACCAAGCTGGCCGGTCCGTGCACGTGCGCAGCGCCAAACAAGCCTGGCAATACCTGCGCGACATGGGCCGCTCGCAAAAGGAACAGCTCCGTGGCCTGTACCTGAACAGCCGCTACCAAGTCGTCCACGACGAAGTCATTTCTGTCGGTACGCTGACGTCAAACGTCGTCCATCCGCGCGAAGTTTTCCAGCCGGCCCTTGAACATGGCGCCGTCGCAGTCATCGTCGCCCACAACCATCCGTCCGGCGTGGTAGAGCCAACGGCGGCCGACATTGACGTGACCGAGCAACTGCTGCAAGCTGGTGAAGTGCTCGGTATCGAGCTGCTTGACCACATCGTCATTACGAGTACCAAGCATAAAAGCATATTGGAGTATGTCGTCCGATGAACGCCACTTACGCCCTTCGCTCGCAAGATACCATACTGAACCACGCGCCGTTCCAGCGCGTCCGGCGCGTGCATGACCTGGCCGACAACTTCGAGGAGCTTGAAATCCAAGCGCTGGTCGCAAGCGGCGATTGCTTCGAAATGCTCGCTTCCGACCTTGACCGCGTCAACCACGGACTTGAACACGACAGTCTCGAGTACCTTCGCGTCGAGCATACTATCCGGATTTTGCTCTACCTTCAGCGCCACTACAAAATCACCAAAAAGCTCTGGCTCTCCTAGGCGTAGGTTGCATTCAAGGCCCAGTGTGTGTTAATAGTAAGTGTAGGAGGAACACTTACTATGAGCGAACGAATCCAATCACCCGAAGAACATGATCATTCGTGGGCTGACTACGTATACAGGCCAATACAGTCACAGCCTACTGGTGAGCCGCGAAGAATGTACAGCCAAGAGGTAGACGGTAGGGTCGTTTTCAAAGTAGACACGCCGCGTGTTGGCACCGATGGCCTCCGCGAAGCCCTTATAGCGCGCTATGGCATAATGCCCGACAGTCCAAACGAACCTCAAGGTTAGGTGTACCAGGGGAAGAATGATATAATCACCCCTGAAGATGAATCAGGGAAACATTCGAAATTTTTGCATTATTGCTCATATTGACCACGGCAAGTCGACGCTTGCCGACCGTTTGCTGGAGCTGACCGGTACGGTTGAGAAGCGCGAAATGCGTGCACAGTTGCTCGACAAGATGGACTTGGAGCGCGAAAAGGGTATCACCATCAAGCTCGCGCCAGTCCGCATGGAGTACAAAGGCTTCGAGCTAAATTTGATCGACACGCCCGGACATGTAGACTTCAGCTACGAAGTGTCACGGAGTCTCGAGGCCTGTGAAGGTGCACTACTCGTCGTCGATGCCACGCAAGGCATCCAAGCGCAAACGCTTGCCAATGTGTATCTGGCAATGGCCGCCGAGCTGACCCTTATTCCGGTGCTTAACAAGATCGACTTGCCAGCTGCAGATGTCGAAAAAGTCAGCGCTGAAATCGTCAGCCTTCTTGGCTGCAAAAAAGAAGACATCTTGCACATTTCCGCCAAAACCGGCCAGGGCGTCAACCAAGTTTTGGAACGCGTCGTGGCAGACATTCCGGCACCTAAGCCGTCCGAAACTTCTGCAACCCGAGCGCTCATCTTTGACAGTTATTACGACGATTACCGCGGCGTTATCCTGTACGTCCGCGTCTTTGATGGCGAAATCAAAAAAGGCGGCTCGATCAAAATGATGGCCACCAATGCGTCCGGACTTGCGCTGGAAGTCGGGGCACTCAAACCAGAAATGACGCCGAACCAAGCCCTAAATACTGGTGAAATCGGCTACATCGTCACGAACCTAAAATCTACGCGCGAAGCAAAAGTCGGCGACACCGTCACGCTCACGAGCAATTCTGCAAGTAGCCCGCTGCCCGGCTACCAAGACGTCAAACCGTTCGTCTACGCCGGCTTTTTCCCGGAGAGCAACGAGTTTTATCAGGAACTCAAAGATGCTATCGAAAAGCTGTCGCTCAGCGACTCAGCGTTACAATTCGAGCCAGAAAATTCGCCCGTGCTCGGCTTTGGCGTACGCGTCGGTTTCCTCGGATTGCTCCACATGGACATTGTCCGCGAGCGTCTGGAGCGCGAGTACAACCTCGATCTCGTTGTCACTAACCCCTCGACCGATTACCAAATCACGCTTGTAAATGGCGAAGAGATTGACATCAAGTCCGCGGCCAACCTGCCTGACCCGGCGAAAATCCAGGAAATCCGCGAGCCATGGATCAAGGGTGAAATCGTCATGCCGCAAGATTATGTTGGCGCAGTCATCCAGCTGATTGCGGGTAAGCGCGGCCTGCACAAAAACCTCAGCTATGTTGAAGACCGTGCGCTGCTGAGTTTTGAGGCGCCGCTCGCGAACCTTTTGACCGACTTTTACGATCAACTAAAAAGCCTCACTAGCGGCTACGGCTCGTTCAATTACGAGCTTGATAATTACCGTGCCGAAGACCTCGTGCGTCTGGATTTTTATGTCGCCGGCGAAATAGTCGGCGCACTTTCCGTGATGGTCCACCGCTCGGAAGCACAAAAACTCGGCCGTGAAACCGTCGAGAAGCTCAAGGAAGTCATTCCGCGCCAGAACTTCCAGGTCGCATTACAGGCGGCCATCGGCGGCAAATTCATCGCCCGCGAAGACCTCAGTGCCTACCGCAAAGACGTAACCACCGGTCTATACGGTGGCGATGTCAGCCGCAAAAAGAAAGTCCTAGCCAAACAGGCAAAGGGCAAAAAACGCATGAAGCGCTTCGGTAAAGTTGACATTCCAGCCGAAGCGTTCACTGTAATGCTGAAGAGGGATTAAATGAACCGACTTGAACTCGACCGACTCGTCACAAACTATCGGCCTAACCCCGAAGCGCTGCGCCAGCAGGGTCGTGTGGCGTTGCTTATGACAGTTGGGGCTTCGAACTCGGGCAAGTCAACGCTCATGCGGGCCAGCGGCATCCTCAGAGTTATAGGCGACTGCTCGCGGCCGCCACGACCGGGCGAGCGAAACGGTGTGGATTATTACTTCAGGACTTTAGATGAAATGGTGCAGGACGCGAAAGCAGGAAAGTATGCACAGATTGCGCTCGGCCCTGCAGGTGACCTCAAGGGTACGCGAGCGAGCAGTTATCCAGCCGAAGGTATGGCGACAATTGCTGTCGTGCCGTCGGGTGTGCAGACGTTTCGTGAATTGCCGTTTGAGCGGACGGAGACCGCCATAATCGTGCCCGAGAGCTACGACGTATGGATGAAGCGTGCTGCCGCACGCGAGCAGGATAAGGGTGAGGCGGCTATTGACTACCGCCAGTTTGCTTCCTGGTTTGAATTCGCCCTGCAGGATTCCGAGGCCCAGTTTGTGTTGAATGATACGGTTGAAGCTGGCACGGCACGTTTACTGCAAGTCGCTGCTGGTAAAAAGCCAGACGATGCCGATCAAGCGCGGCGCATCGCCGAGGAAATCTTAGATCGGCTTGCTGCGTAAGTTTTTGGCACGAAAAAAGCCATGCGAAGTAAGTTGTAGTTTGGGGAGATAAAAAGTCTAGGGGTCGAGCGCGGAGCTCGGGTCTAAAGGGTATCTCTCGACAAACAGAACTAGTCTGCATGGCTTTCGTTCGTGGTAGTGACGTTTGGTAGAAGCTACGGCCTGACCCGCGGCGGACAACTTCTGGAAGTCGATTCCAGGAAGCGTTCATCGACGAAGTGTCGACTAGTCCGCCGCGGCGGGTCAGGTCAGTGGCCCTGGCGCAGCGATGCCGTGTTCTCCCACCAGTTGCTCGAGCCGCTCGGCGACTGTTGCGTCATGGGTAGCGCCGGGAAGTCCGCCGCCTCGTAGGGGAATCCGAGCAGGTCGAGCACGCGCTGCGCGCAGTGGATGCCGAGCTCGATCTCGTGGCCGTTGATCTGCACGAAGTAGACCACGGGCTGGAGCTTGTTACCGACGGTCTCGGCCCTGCGGACGATGGTCTTCCGGAGCTTCTCCAGACGAACCCAGCCGGATCGGTGCACGTCGACCCCGTCGCCGGTGAGCCGGACGAAGCGCGGTTCGGTGCCCTGCAGGGTTTCGTGGGTGAATCCGACGAGCTCCAGAATTGCTTCCTGGTACTCCGGGTCCACCGTCAGGATCGTGCCGTCCACGAGCAGCTCGTACTTGTACGGCTTGGTGGCGGTCAGTTTCGACACCCACTCCAC
>Ga0075365_10000320_pt1 | contig 16976 bp, 5 predicted proteins | sample EndMetdeltDD1765_FD_71387 | JGI IMG/M metagenome (GOLD analysis project Ga0075365, IMG submission 71387) | Populus endosphere microbial communities from Tennessee, USA - Endosphere MetaG P. deltoides DD176-5 | ecosystem: Host-associated > Plants > Roots > Endosphere | place: USA: Tennessee... | reverse complement strand
TAGCTGTCGGCGTAGATGCCGACGAACACGTCGCTCTGGGCGAGGTACGAGCGGTAGAGCTCGCGCGGCGGGTGCGGCCGGGCGCCGAGCTCGAACATGACGGGGGCCAGCTGGAGCTCCTCGATCGCAGCGCGCACGGCACGCCGTTCGTCGGCCAGTTCCCGCAGGGTCGAGCTGACGAAGACCCGGATCCGCTGGTCGGGCGTGCGGATCGTGACGTGGGGATCGGCGGTCACCATTGCCGCAGGTCCTCCTGGACGGCGCGCAGATCGGGTTCGGGGAGCGCGAGTCGGACGGCGTCGGGAATGCTCAGCTCCTCGCCCTCGGCTTCACCGGCTGCCACGGCTTCCGGTTCGCGTTCGCGCAGTCTCTCGAGGTACTCGGTGTGCACGCCGAAGGATTCGATGTCGAACACGCCGATCCGCTTCCGCAGGACAGCGGCGGCTGCGGCGAGCGCCCCTGCGCGTCCGGCCTGTCCGCGGGCCGCGGCGATGGCGCACAAGCCCTCGAGGCCATACGCGACGCCCTCCGCGAAGTGCAGCCTGACCGACATGACCATGTTGCGGACGGTGTCGGTCTCGGAACCCTCCACGTCACCGGACATGAACTTCATCCGCGCACGAAGGATTCCGGCGATGACGCTCGTGAACAGGTCGCCCCCGGCGTCGGCGATCTCGATCGCGCGGCTGAACCGCTCGAACGCCTCATCGCGTCCGCCGAGCACCCACGCCATGCGACCGAGCGCGACCTCCGCGAGCGCTTCGCCCCACCCGTTGCCCACGCGGTGAAGTCGCTCGATCGCCTCCGTGAGCTCAGACTGCGCCGCGCTCACATCCACATCGGGAAACTGCAGCCGCGCGGTCCCCTGTGCGGCCAGTGCCATCGCCGCGGCATCCTCGTCGCCGCTCGCCGTGAACAGGTCGACGCACTCGCCCAGGCCGGCCACGACCTGCTCGCTCGGTCGCTGCCACATCTCGCCCCACAGCGAGAAGAACAGCCCGATGCCCCTGGTGCGATCCGCGAGCGGCCCCGGCCTGTCCAGCAGCTCCAGCATCCACAGGCGCACTTCGGCGAAGAAGCCGGAGATCCACCAGTAGGGGAGCATGCTCCACGCGAAGTCCGCGGCGTCATCCGGCCGTCCCGTGAAGACGAGATGCCTCGCCGCTGCGCGGAGGTTGGGCAGCTCCAGGCTGAGCCGGCTCACCGCCTCGGCCTGCCCGCGCCCCCGCAGCCCCGGCGCGACCTTCAGCACCAAGGCCAGGTAGTGGTCCGCGTGCGCGCGGCGCATCAGGTCCACCTCGCCGCGCCCCTTCAGCTCCTGGAGGGCGTATTCGCGCACGATCGCCAGCAGCGTGAACACCGATCGCCCGTGCACTTCGGTCTGCCGGACCAGCGACGCGTCGACGAGGGCCGTGAGCGCCTCGAGGCTGTCCTGACCCCACGACCGGCCCGCCCCGATCGCCTCGACGGCGTCGAGTGTGAACCGGGTGGCGAAGACGCCGAGGTCGTACAGGAGCTCGCGTTCCTCGTCGGGAAGGAGGCTCACGCTCCAGTCGATCGTCGCGCGCATCGTCCGGTGCCGTTCGGGAAGATCGCGCGCGGCGGCCGTGAGAAGGGGAAGGCTGCTGTCGAGGCGCTGCACGATCCCGGAAGGCGTGAGGATCCGCACTTTCGCCGCGGCGAGCTCGATCGCCAGCGGCAGTCCTTCCAGCCGCCGGCAGATCGCGGCGATGTCGGCGGCGTTGTCCTCCGTGACCGCGAAGCCGGGCTTGGCAGCCTCGGCGCGGTCGAGGAACAGCGCGCAGGCCGGCGAGCGGCGCGTGCGATCGGGCGTGGCGGGCAGAGTGTCATCGGGCGTCGGCAATGCGCCGACCTCGTAGACCTGCTCACCGCGGATCCGCAGCACCACGCGGCTGGTCACGAGGAAGGTGGCACGCGGGGCGAGATCGTAGAGCCGGACCAGGAGCGGCGCCGCGTCGATGATCTGCTCGAAGTTGTCGAGCACGATCAGGACTCTCTGCCCCTCGAGCGCGTGCGAGATGCGCTCCTCGAGGCCGGCCTCGCCGTTGTCGCGGATGCCGAGCGCGTGTGCGACGGTCGGCAGCAGCGATCCGGTCTCCACCACGGCCTCGAGGGACACGAAGTACGTGCCGTCGGGGAAGAGGTCCTCGTTCGCGAGTGCCACCTCGATCGCGAGTCTGCTCTTGCCCACACCGCCCGGACCGATCAGGCTCACGACGCGATCCGTGCCCTGAGCGAGAATCCGGCGCACGTGGGCGAGGTCGTCTTCCCGCCCGATCGTGGGGGTGTAGGGGATCGGCAGCCGCTCGGCGCCGGAGTGGCGCTCATCGTCTCCGTCGGATCGGGTCGGCCCGTCGCGCGTCTCATCGAATCGCTCTGCCAGCAGGGTGGCCAGATCCCCCGCGACCCGCTGCCCGAGTTCATCCGCGTCCTGGAACGGCAGATACGCGGCGGTGTCATCGCTCCGGATGCGCGCGATGAGCTCCTCGAGGCGAGCCTCGCGGTGCTCGCTGCGCTTGATGTAGATGAGCTTGGGCATCTCCCGCGGTGCGAGGTTGTATTCGTCCTCGAGTCCCGACACCTCCTCGTCGGGGGCGACCCACCCGTAGCTGTCGGCGTAGATGCCGACGAACACGTCGCTCTGCGCGAGGTAGGCGCGGTACAGCTCGCGCGGCGGGTGCGGGCGGGCGCCGAGCTCGAACATGACCGGGGCGAGGCGCATGCGCTCGATCGCGGCGCGGACGGCAGCACGCTCTTCCGCGAGTTCGCGCAGAGTCGAGCTCACGAACACGCGAAGGCGCTGGTCGGGGGTGCGGATCACGGGTTCTCTCACGCCTGTCATGACCACGGCCGAATCACCACCTCGCGATCGCCTGCGTGACCGGGAGGTCCGCGCCGGGGAGCGCGAGGGCGATCCCTTCGGCGACGCTCATCTCCGCGCCTGCCTGCTCGCCCGCGGCGACCTGTTCGGGACATTTCTCTCGCAGGGCCTGCAGCGGTGCCTCGTACACCGCGACGCCGGCAGCGTCGAAGACGCCGGTCGTCTGGCGGATCGTCTTGGCCACGACGTCGAGCGCGCCTGCCCGCCATCCGTCGCCCCGGGACGCCGCGATCGCGCACATGCCCTCGAGTGCGTATGCGACGCCCTCGGCGAAATGCAGGCGGACGCATCCCTCGAGCACGAGCACCCACTCCTGTTCGGCTGCGGGGATGTCGCCGAGGATGAACGCCATCCGCGCACGGTTGTTGCCCGACACGACGCGCATGAACAGGTCGTGGCCCGCCTCGGCGACCTCTGCCGCACGGTCGAAATGGGCGATCGAGTCGGCGATCGCGCCGCCCATCAGCGACAGCAGACCCAAGCCCACTTCGGTCATGGACTCCGCCCAGCCGTTGCCGAGCTCGTGCAGCTTGGCGACCGCTTCGCTCAACTCGGCCTCGGCCGTCGCCGCGTCCAGTTCGGGGAACCGGAGGCGCGTCGACCCGCGCGCAGCCAGCGCCATGGCCGCGGCATCCTGATCTCCGCTCTCGGTGAACAGCCGCACGCTCTCACCGAGCCCGTCGACCACTTCGTCCGACGGACGCTGCCACATCTCGCCCCACACGGTGAAGAAGACCGCCGCGGCGCGCGTGTGGAGCGAGATCGGCCGGTCTTTCCCGAGGAGTTCGAGCATCCACAGCCGCACCTCGCTGAAGAAGCCGGAGATCCACCAGTAGATGAGCAGCGTCCATGCGAAGTCGCCCGCCTCATCCAGCCGGTCCGTGTAGACGAGGTGGCGTGCCGCGGCCCGGAGGTTCGACAGCTCGAGCCCCAGCTGGGTGACGGCGTCGACCTGTCCCGCGCCGCGCAGCTCCGGCGCCAGCCGACGCACCAGTGCGAGGTAGTAGTCGGCGTGCGCCGCGCGCACGAGGTCGGCCTCGCCGCGGGCCTTGAGCCGACCCAGCGCGTACTCGCGCATGATCGCCAGCAGCGAGAATGTCGAGCGTCCGTCGACCTCCTCCTGACGGACCATCGACGCGTCCACCAGGTCGGACAGCCCGTCCAGCGCCGAGCCGTCCCAGCTGCGCCCTCGGCCGATCGCCTCGACGGCGTCCAGCGTGAAGCGCGTCGCGAAGACCCCGAGGTCCTCCAGCAGCGCGCGCCGGTCCTCGGGCAGCAGGCCGACGCTCCAGTCGATCGTCGCCTGCATCGTCCGGTGCCGATCGGGGAGGTCGCGCACCGAGGCCGTGAGCAGCGGAAGGCTGTTCCCGAGGCGCTGGGCGATGCCCGAGGGCGTGAGCAGCCGCACTTTCGCGGCGGCCAGCTCGATCGCCAGCGGCAGTCCGTCGAGGCGCCGGCAGATGTCGACGACCGCGCCGACGTTCTCGGCGGTCAGGGTGAACTCGGGTTTGGCCGCCTTCGCCCGATCGACGAACAGCCGCACCGCGGGCGAGCGGAGCGCCCGCTCGAGGCTGACCGGCCCGGTGCCCTCCGGGGGGCTGAGGCTCTCGACCTCGTAGACCTGCTCGCCGCGGATCCGCAGCACCACTCTGCTGGTCACCAGGAAGGTCGCGAGGGGCGCGACCGTGTACAGCCTGACCAGCAGCGGCGCGGCATCCACGATCTGCTCGAAATTGTCGAGGACGATCAGCACGCGGCGTCCCTCGAGCGCACGCGAGATGCGCTCCTCGAGTCCGGCTTCGCCGTTGTCGCGGATGCCGAGGGTGTAGGCGATCGTCGGCAGCAGCAGACCCTGCTCGAGCACTCCCTCCAGGAGCACGAAGTACGTGCCGTCCGGGAAGAGGTCTTCGGTGGCGTGCGCGACCTCGATCGCGAGGCGGCTCTTGCCGATGCCGCCCGGTCCGATCAGGCTCACGACGCGGTTCTCGCCCCGCTCGAGCAGATCGCGGACCTGGGCGAGGTCGCGCTCACGGCCGATCGTGGTCGTGTACGGCGCCGGCACGCGCGCGACGAGGGATGCCGCGGCATCCGCCCCGTCGCCCGACCCGTCATCGCCGCGGGTCTCGTCGAAACGCTCGGCCAGCAGCGTGGCGAGGTCGTTCGCGACGCGCTCCTCGAGATCTGCGGCCGAGTCGAAGGGCAGGTAGGCGGCGGTGTCGTCGGATCGGATTCGGTTGATGAGGGTCTGCAGTCGCTCTTCGCGGTGGTCGCTCCTCTTGATGTAGATGAGCCTGGGCATCTCGGGCGGGGCGAGGTCGTACTCGTCCTCCAGGCCCGAGATCTGCTCTCCCGGGGCGACCCACCCGTAGCTGTCGGCGTAGATGCCGACGAACACGTCGCTCTGGGCGAGGTAGGAGCGGTACAGCTCGCGCGGCGGGTGCGGGCGGGCGCCGAGCTCGAACATGACGGGCGCCAGGTGCATGCGTTCGATGGCGGCGCGCACGGCCGCCCGTTCTTCTGCGAGTTCGCGCAGGGTCGAACTCACGAACACCCGGATCCGCTGGTCGGGCGTGCGGATCACGGGGTCTCGCGCCCCAGTCATGAACACATCATGGCCGGATCCGCCGCTGTGCGCACTAGTCAGGGGGAGGATTCGGCCGGCATGTCATCGTCGTGCACGAGATCCCCGCCCAGCGCGAACTCCGTCGCCTCCCGCACCGACATGGCGCTCCCGCGGACGCGCCCGGCCTCGAAGACCGGGGCGGCGGGCGACTGGAGGACCGACGCGACGAACGGCTGATAGGTCTCGATCGTCGGCTGCCCTTGCGTGCCGGTGAGCTGACGGACCGCCGCGGCGGCGCCCGCGAGCACGCCGGCGCGCTCCGCATCGCCGTGGATGACGGCGATCGCGATCAGACCGTCGAACGCGTAGCCGGCGCCGTCGGCATTGCCGAGACGGGTGGCAAGCCGCAGGTAGCGCTCGAACAGCTCGGGGCGCGGCGCTCCCAGCGCGACCCCCGCCCACGCGCGGTTCTGGATCGCGAGGGTCGTCGCGAACATGTCACCCGATCGCTCCGCCTGCGCGAGCGCCTCATCGAAGAGGCGCACGGCGCCCCGGATCTCCCCCCGGACCATGAGCACCCTGCCGATCGCCACCTTCGCGAGCGACTCGACAGTCGGCGCCTGTCCTTCGACGAGGGCGAGCGCCGCGCGCGCGGACTCCTCGGCCTGATCCAGGAACGGGGGGAGCGCGGCGAGGTAGGCCAGTGCCAGCGACCCCAGCGCGATCGCCTCGCTCGCCCGGTCGCCGACGGAGCGGAACAGCCGGACGCTCTCCTCGAACGGGCCGGGTCCGACCCCGCCGCGCTCCTGCCAGAGACTCACCCACGACGAGAAGCCCAGCGCGATCGCCCGTGTGCGATCGGAGACCTCGAAGCCCGTGGCGAGGATCACATCCATCCACCGGCGCGCCTCGGGCATGAGCCCGCGGATCCACCAGTAGAGGAAGAGGTCCCACACCACCTTCGAGAGCGTGTCGACCTCGCCCTGCTCGAGCAGATACCGGCCCGCGGCACGCAGGTTGTCCCGCTCGGACGCCAGACGCTCGATCGCGGCGAGCTGCGTGCGGCCCTGCAGCAGCGGCGCGCTCTGCTCGGCGAGCCCGATGTAGAACTCGGCGTGGAGTCGCCGGATCTCGCCGGCCCGGGTGCTCCGCTCCAGCTCGCCGAGGGCGAACTCCCGCACCGTCGCGAGCATGCCGAACATCGGACGGGCGTCGCTGTCCAGCGAGCGCACCAGGCTGTTGTCGATCAGGTGAGACAGCAGGGTGAGCGTGTCGGCTGTCCCGGTCGGGTCCAGGCCGACAGCCTCCACCGCCTCGAGGCTGAAGTCGCCGGCGAAGACTCCGAGGCACATCAGCAGTTCGCGCGCCTGCGGGTCCAGAAGTCCGACGCTCCACTCGATCGTCGCCTCGATCGTGCGCTGTCGGTCGGGCAGATCGCGTGAGGCGGTGACCAGGACGGGAAGCCGCTGATCGAGCCGGTCCCGCAGCATCGCCGGCGAGAGCACGCGGATGCGCGCCGCGGCCAACTCGAGGGCGAGGGGGACACCCTCCAGCGCCGCGCAGATCTGCACGACGGCGTCGACGTTCTCCTCGGTCACCTCGAACAGCGGCGAGGCAGCCCGGGCGCGGTCGCGGAAGAGCCGGACCGCAGGCGACTCCAGAGCGGCCTCGACGTCGATCGACCGCGAGGGATCGGGCAGCGTGAGCGGCTGCACTTCGAAGACGCGCTCGCCGCGGAGTCTGAGCAGGGCCCGGCTCGTCACGAGGAAGCTCGTCCGGCGAAGGACGGTGAACAGCTGCGTGAGGAGGGGAGCGGCATCCAGGATCTGCTCGAAGTTGTCGAGCACGAGCAGCATCCGCCGGTCTCCGGCCGCGCGGGCGAGGTCCGCGACCGTGTCCCTCGATCCGGAATCGCGCACCCCGAGGGCGTCGGCGATCGCGGCGGCGACCCGCGTGGGATCGGTGACGTGCTCGAGCAGGACGAAGGACACCTCCCGATCGCCCGCGTCCGCGATGCGGTGGGCGACCTCGATCGCCAGTCGACTCTTGCCGATCCCACCCGGGCCGGCCAGGGTCACCAGGCGCACGTCGTCGCGATCGAGCAGCGCGAGCACCGCATCGACCTCTGCCTCCCGCCCGATCGTCTCGGTGTACGGAACGGGCACGCGACGCGCAGCGGGGACGGATGCCGGGACCGCGCCGCGCGCTCCGTCGAAGCGCTCGGCCAGAAGCGTCGCCAAGTCGGCGGCCACGCGCTCGCCGAGCTCTTCCGGTGTCGAGAACGAGACGTACGACGCGGTGTCGTCCGCTTTGATGCGCTGGATGAGCGCCGCGAGCCTGGGCTCGCGATCGGCAGACTGCGTGATGTAGATGAGTTTGGGCATCCCACGGGGGGCGAGGTCGTACTCGTCTTCGAGACCGGAGATGTCCTCGCCGGGGGCGATCCACCCGTAGCTGTCGGCGTAGATCCCGACGAACACGTCGCTCTGGGCGAGGTAGGAGCGGTACAGCTCGCGAGGCGGGTGGGGCCGGGCGCCGAGCTCGAACATGACGGGCGCCAGGTGCATGCGTTCGATGGCGGTGCGCACGGCCGCCCGTTCTTCTGCGAGTTCGCGCAGGGTCGAACTCACGAACACCCGGATCCGCTGGTCGGGCGTGCGGATCACGGGGTCTCGCGCCCCAGTCATGCAACACATCATGGCCCGATCGGCCGCTGCGCGCATCACCCCTGCGGGCGATCAGCCCGCCACGACATCGCTCGGGTCGGCGAAGGCCTCGAGAGCGAATTCCGTGGCCTCGGCCACCGTCATCGTCCGGCCTCGGGTCCGGCCGGTCTCGAACACGGGTGCGGCGTCGGAATGGAGCACCGATTCCACGAACGGCTGGTAGGTGACGATCGACGCCTGCTCGCCGACGCCCGTCTGCAGACGGACGGCTTCGGCTGCGCCCGTCAAGACGCCGGCGCGCTCCGGGTCGCCCTGGACGACCGCGATCGCGATCAGACCCTCGAATGCGTAGGCTGCGCCGTCGACGTTGCCCAGAAGCGTCGCGAGTCTCAGGTTCCGCTCGAACAGGTCGGGACGATTCTCGCCCAGGGCGAGACCGGTCCAGCCGCGGTTCGTGATTGCAAGAGTCGACGCGAACAGATCGCCCTCCGCCTCGGCTTGGGCCAGGGCCTCATCGAAGAGGTTGCGTGCGGCCACCAGATCGCCGCGGACGACCATGACCCGGCCGAGCGTGACCTTCGCCATCGATTCGACGGTCGGCGCCCTCCCATCGACGATCCTGAGCGCGGTGCGTCCCGCTTCGTCGGCGCCGGTGAGGTCGGGTGGGACCTCGCCGAGGTAGGCGAGCGAGAGCGAGCACAGGGCAAGCGCCTCGCTGCCGGAATCACCCACTGCGCGGAAGAGGCGGACGCTCTCCTCGAACGGGCCGGGTCCGACTCCGCCCCGCTCCTGCCACAGGCTCACCCAGGACGAGAACCCCAGCGCGATCGCCCTCGTGCGGTCCGAGATCTCGATCCCCGTGGCGAGGATCTCGTCCATCCACCTGCGCGCCTCGGGCATGAGGCCGCGGATCCACCAGTACATGAAGAGTTCCCAGACCACACGCGAGAGCGTCTCGATCTCACCGGTATCGAGCAGAAAGCGCCCCGCCGCGCGGAGGTTGTCGCGCTCGGCGTCGAGGCGCTCGAGAGCGGCCAGCTGCGTCCGACCTTGCAGGAGGGGTGCGGTCTCGACCGCGAGCCGTGTGTAGCAGCGTGCGTGTGCCCGGCGCACCTCGTCGGCTTCCGAACGTGAGTTCAGCTCGGCGAGTGCGAATTCGCGGACGGTCGCGAGCATCCCGAACAGAGGGAACGACGTCTCCTCGCGCAAGCGCACGAGGCTGTTGTCGATCAGCTCGGTCAGCAGCGAGAGGGTATCGACTTTCCACCCCGCGTCGGCCCCGATCGCCTCGACGGCTTCGACGCCGAAGTCTCCGGCGAACACCCCGAGTCGCACGAGCAGCTCGCAAGGCTCGGGGTCCAGCAGACTCACGCTCCACTCGATCGTCGCTTCGATCGTGCGCTGCCGATCGGGGAGGTCCCGCGCCGAGTCGACCAGGAGCACGAGCTGCCGGTCGAGCCGTTCGAGCATCATCGCGGGGGAGAGCACGCGGATCCGGGCCGCGGCCAGCTCGATCGCGAGCGGAACGCCCTCGAGCGCCGCGCAGATGCGGACCACCGCCTCGATGTTCTCTTCGGTGAGGTCGAAGAGCGGGTTGACCGCACGCGCGCGGTCGCGGAAGAGTCGCACGGCGGGGGAATCCGCCGCGGTCGAGGCGTGGAGGGCGCGGGAGGGATCGGGCAGGGCGAGCGGCTGCACTTCGACGACGTGCTCGCCGCGCAGCCGGAGCCGGGCGCGACTGGTCACAAGGAACGTCGTCCCGGGCAGCTCGGTGAACAGCCGGGCTATCACGGGCGAGGCATCCTGCACCTGCTCGAAGTTGTCCAGAACGACGAGCATGCGCCGATCGCCCACCGCCCGCGCGAGGTCGGCAACCGGATCCGCGCCGCCCGAGTCCCGCACGCCCAGTTCGGTGGCGATCGCCGGCACGACGCGTGCCGGGTCGACGACGTGCTCGAGCAGGACGAAGGAGACCGTCATGTCACGGGTCTCCGACAAGCGGTGGGCGACCTCGATGGCCAGGCGGCTCTTGCCGATCCCACCCGGGCCGACCAGGGTCACAAGGCGAACGCCTTCGCTCTCGAGCATCTCGATCAGGGCGGCGACCTCCGTCTGCCGCCCGATCGCCTCGGTGTACGGAGCGGGTATCCGCCGCGGGGCGGGCGAGGATGCCGCGGCCTCCGCGCGCGCGCCGTCGAAGCGTTCGGCCAGCAGGGTGGCGAGGTCCGCGGCCACGCGGTCGGCCAGCTGCTCCGGCGTGGAGAAGGACACGTACGAGGTGGTGTCGTCCGCCTTGATCCGCTCGATCAGCGCGGAGAGCCTCGGCTCGCGATCGACTCCCTCCCTCACGTAGATGAGCTTCGGCATCCCGTGCGGGGCGAGCTCGTACTCGTCTTCGAGCCCGGAAACGCTCTCTCCCGGCGCCGTCCAGCCGTAGCTGCCCGCGTAGATGCCGACGAACACATCACTCTGCCGGAGATACGCGCGGTAGAGATCGCGTGGGGGATGCGGGCGCGCTCCGAGCTCGAACATGACCGGTGCCATGTGCATGCCTTCGATCGCCGATCGCACTGTGCGGCGTTCCTCGGCCATTTCCCGGAGGGTGGAGCTCACGAAGACACGGATCCGCTGGTCGGGGGTGCGGATCACTGCGCGACCAGCTTCCACGCCGCGATGCTGTCGGTCGCCAACTGTGCCGCCTCGAAAGCGCCGAGCTCGGCTCCTTCCGCCTCGCCCGCAGCGAGATCGTCCGCGGCATCCGCCGATCTCAGCTCATCGAGAAAACGCACGTGATAGACGAACGCCGGGGGGTCGATCGCGGCCGTGCGACGGCGGATGTTCGCCGCGGCGCCCGCGAACACGCCGGCGAGGCGGGCCTCCCCCCGACGCGCCGCGACGGCGCTCAGACCCTCCAGGCAATAGGCGATGCCCTCCTCGTGGCGCAGCGCGACCGAACCGCCGAGGCTCTCCAGATACGCGTCCGCAGCTTCCCCGAGCCGACCCGCGAGCAGGTTCATCCTCCCGACATGGTGGAGCGCGACGGTCCCCGCGAACCGCTCGCCCGAGGCCCGCGAGGCATCGGCGCCGCGATGGAACATCTCGGTAGCCACGTCGAGCTTGCCCTGGAGGAGCGCGATGCGCCCGATCGCGACGTCGGCGAGGCATTCCCCCCAGCCCGAGCCTGCCGCCCGGAACGCCTCCGCGCCCGCGCGCAGCCAGCCGGTGGCCGCAGCGACGTCGGGCGCGGCGCTGTTGATCTCGGCGACCCCTGCCGTCGTCGTGGCCATCGCGACGCCGAGCAGGTCGCCCTCGCGCTCGAACTCCCGAGCCGACTCGAGGAGGGTCGCGGCGATCCCCGGCCGATGGGTGGTCCACGCGTCGCGCCACCCCGCGTAGAAGCCGACGATCGCCCGGACACGCGGGGAGGCGGCTCCGTCGGCGCGGTCGAGCATCTCCTCGAGCCAGACCGCGACCTCCATGAGATACCCGCCGACCCACCAGAAGACGAACAGTCGCCACGCGACATCGCACGCGGTCTCCGCGTCGGCGCGTGTGACCATGTGCCGCACGGCGGCGCGCAGGTTCCCGCGTTCGAGCCGCAGGCGGGCGACCGCCGAGAGCTGGTCCCGCGTGCCGAGATGCTCCGCCTGATCGCGGGCGACGGCGGTGTAGACGGCGGCGTGCGCATCCCGCACCGCGTCCTCTTCGCCGGCGGAGGCGAGCAGCTCCACTCCGTACTCGCGCACGCTGACCAGCAGGGAGAACGACGGCTCGCCGTCGACGTCGGACTGATCGACGAGCGACGAGTCCACCAGACTCTCGAGCGCCGAGAAGACGTCGAAACTCCACCCTCGTCGTGCTCCCAGGGCTTCGACCGAGTCCAGCGTGAAGCCGGGTGCGAACACGGCGAGCTCTCTGAGGAGGCGGCGGCCGTCATCGTCGAGCAGCCCGGCAGACCACTCGATCGTCGATCGCAGCGTGCGCTGGCGCTCCGGCATATCGCGCGACGAGTCGACGAGCAGCGCGAGCTGGCGGTCGAGTCGGCGGAGGATGTCGGCGGGCGTCAGCAGTCGTGCCCGCGCGGCGGCGAGTTCGATCGCGAGGGGCACGCCGTCCAGCGCCCGGCAGATCCCGACCACGGCGGCGAGGTTCGCGTCGGTGAGCTCGAACATCGGATTGGCGGCGGACGCGCGTTCGACGAACAGCTCGACGGCGGGAGCCGTGCGCGCGCGGGAGAGCGAGTCGGGCGAAGCGGGGTCCTCGGTCGCCAGCGGCTCGACGTCGTACACGTGCTCGCCGCGCACGCGCAGCACGGCGCGGCTGGTGACCAGGAAGGCGGCGTCCGGCGCGATCGAGTACAGCTGCACGATGATCGGCGCGGCACTCACGATCTGCTCGAAGTTGTCCAGCACGAAGAGCATCCGGCGCCGATCCAGCGCGAGGGACAGGCGCTGTTCGAGCTGCAGGCCGGTGGTCTCCCGGATGCCGAGGGCGTACCCGATCGCGGAGAGGAGCAGTTCGGGCTCGAGCACGTTCTCGAGCGGCACGAACACCACGCCGTCCGGGAAGAGCCCGGCTGCGGCATCCGCCACCGCGATCGACAGCCTGCTCTTGCCGATGCCTCCGGGGCCGAAAAGCGTCACGAGCCGGTGACTGCGGTCGCCGAGCAGGGCGACGACGTCCGCGACCGCCGCGTCGCGGCCGATGATCCGCGTGAGCGGCGCGGGCATGTGGGATGCCGGGGCCTCACCGGATGCAGGAGCGGCCGGCCGTTCGCGCGATTGGTCGAACCGCTCGGCCAACAGGGTCGCGAGATCCGCGGCCACCTTCTCTTCGAGTTCGGCGGTGCTCCGGAACGAGAGGTACGCGGCGGTGTCATCCGAGCGGATGCGGTCGATGAGCTCGCTCAGGCGCTCGTCACGCTCGTGCACCGTCTTGATGTAGATGAGCTTCGGCATCGCGGCAGGAGCGAGGTCGTACTCGTCCTCGAGGCCCGAGACCGCCTCGTCCGGGGCGATCCAGCCGTAGCTGGACCCGTAGATGCCGACGAACACGTCGCTCTGCTCGAGGTACGCGCGGTACAGCTCCCTCGGGGGGTGCGGTCGCGCGCCCAGCTCGAACATGACGGGCGCGAGGCGCAGCCGCTCGATCGCCGCGCGCGCCGCCGCCCGCTCTTGTGCGAGCTCGCGCAGAGTCGAACTCACGAACACCCGGATCCGCTGGTCGGGCGTGCGGATCACGGGTCTCGCCCCCCGGTCATGTCGCGGTTATACCGCAGGATCGTGAACTTTTCAAGAACCCGACTGGACACGGCGTGGCATCCGGCGTATAGTAGGTCCTTGCGCTCTTGGATTCCCCCTGCCCTCATATGGTGGTCGGCTGAGCCTGCGTGCCCCCGCTTCTCTCACTCACCTGTCTGAAGCGGAGTGTGGCGCCCAGGTTTCCGGGGACAGATGAGCACTCCACCCTGACGACAAGGAAACGAGCCCCGCCCGGGCCCACGGAGGTAATCCCCTTGGCTGCTGCGCGCAACGCATCTACCACCACCACCAAGAACGGCCGCGGAGCATCCCGCCTCTCGTTCGCCAAGATCACTGACACGCTGACGGTCCCTGACCTTCTCGCGCTGCAGACCGAGTCCTTCGACTGGCTCGTCGGCAACGACGCGTGGAAGACGCGCGTCACCGAGGCCAAGGCCATCGGTCGCACCGACGTGCCCGAGATCAGCGGCCTCGAGGAGATCTTCGAGGAGATCTCGCCGATCGAGGACCTGAGCGAGACGATGCAGCTCTCGTTCACGAACCCGTACCTCGAGCCCGAGAAGTACTCGATCGACGAGTGCAAGGAGCGCGGCAAGACCTACGCCGCCCCGCTGTACGTCGAGGCCGAGTTCATGAACCACCAGACCGGTGAGATCAAGACGCAGACGGTCTTCATGGGCGATTTCCCGCTCCAGACCGGCAAGGGCACGTTCATCATCAACGGCACCGAGCGCGTCGTGGTGTCGCAGCTCGTCCGTTCGCCCGGCGTCTACTTCGACCGCACGCCCGACAAGACCTCCGACAAGGACATCGTCTCGGCGCGCGTCATCCCCAGCCGCGGTGCCTGGCTCGAGTTCGAGATCGACAAGCGCGACCAGGTCGGCGTGCGCATCGACCGCAAGCGCAAGCAGTCGGTCACGGTGTTCCTCAAGGCCCTCGGCCTGACGAGCGAGCAGATCCTCGAGGAGTTCGCCGGCTTCGACTCGATCGAGGAGACGCTGTCCAAGGACACGATCCTCTCGAAGGAAGACGCACTCCGCGACATCTACCGCAAGCTCCGTCCGGGCGAGCAGGTCGCCGCCGAGGCCGCGCGCGCACTGCTGGACAACTTCTACTTCAACGCCAAGCGCTACGACCTGGCGAAGGTGGGTCGCTACAAGATCAACCAGAAGCTCGGCCTGGACGCGCCCCTGTCGGACTCGGTCCTGACCGTCGACGACATCGTCGCGACGATCAAGTACCTCGTCCGCCTGCACCGCGGTGACACGACGTTCAACGGTCTGCGCGCGGGCAAGCCCGCCGAGATCCGCCTGGACATCGACGACATCGACAACTTCGGCAACCGTCGCATCCGCGCGGTCGGCGAGCTGATCCAGAACCAGGTCCGCACCGGTCTGTCGCGCATGGAGCGCGTCGTCCGCGAGCGCATGACCACGCAGGACATCGAGGCGATCACGCCGCAGACCCTGATCAACGTGCGCCCCGTCGTCGCCGCGATCAAGGAGTTCTTCGGAACGTCGCAGCTGTCGCAGTTCATGGACCAGAACAACCCGCTCGCGGGTCTGACCCACAAGCGCCGCCTGTCGGCCCTGGGCCCCGGCGGTCTGTCGCGTGAGCGCGCCGGCGTCGAGGTCCGCGACGTCCACCCGTCGCACTACGGCCGCATGTGCCCCATCGAGACCCCGGAAGGCCCGAACATCGGCCTGATCGGCTCGCTCGCGTCGTTCGCGCGCATCAACGCGTTCGGCTTCATCGAGACGCCGTACCGCAAGGTCGTCAAGGGACAGGTCACCGACCAGATCGACTACCTCACGGCATCCGAAGAGGACGACTACATCGTCGCCCAGGCCAACGCGCCCCTCAAGGCCGACGGCCACTTCACCGAGGACCGCGTGCTCGCCCGCAAGAAGGGCGGCGAGGTCGACCTCTTCCACGCGGACGAGATCGGCTACATGGACGTCTCGCCGCGCCAGATGGTGTCGGTCGCGACCTCCCTGATCCCGTTCCTCGAGCACGACGATGCGAACCGCGCGCTCATGGGTGCGAACATGCAGCGTCAGGCAGTTCCGCTCCTGCGTTCCGAGTCGCCGCTCGTCGGCACCGGCATGGAGGGCTTCGCCGCGATCGACGCGGGTGACGTGGTCACCGCCGAGAAGGCGGGCGTCGTCCTCGAGGTCTCGGCCGACGTCGTGACCGTGCAGCTCGACGAGGGCGGCACGCAGCAGTACTTCCTCCGCAAGTTCGACCGCTCCAACCAGGGCACGAGCTACAACCAGCGCGTCGTGGTCTCGGCCGGCGAGCGCGTCGAGGCGGGCGAGGTCATCGCGGACGGACCGGCGACGGAGAACGGCGAGCTCGCGCTCGGCAAGAACCTCCTCGTCGCGTTCATGACGTGGGAAGGCCACAACTTCGAAGACGCGATCATCCTCAGCCAGGACCTGGTGAAGGACGACACCCTCTCCTCGATCCACATCGAGGAGTACGAGGTCGACTCGCGCGACACGAAGCTCGGCAAGGAGGAGATCACGCGTGATCTCCCCAACGTCAGCCCCGACCTGCTGAAGGACCTCGACGAGCGCGGCATCATCCGCATCGGCGCCGAGGTCCGCCCCGGCGACATCCTCGTCGGCAAGGTCACGCCCAAGGGCGAGACCGAGCTGTCGGCCGAGGAGCGACTGCTGCGCGCGATCTTCAACGAGAAGAGCCGCGAGGTCCGCGACACGTCGCTGAAGGTGCCCCACGGTGAGCAGGGCACGATCATCGCGGTCAAGGAGTTCAACGCCGAGGACGGCGACGACGAGCTCGGCTCGGGCGTCAACCGCCGCGTCGTGGTGTACATCGCCCAGAAGCGCAAGATCACCGAGGGTGACAAGCTCGCCGGTCGTCACGGCAACAAGGGCGTCATCGCGAAGATCCTCCCGGTCGAGGACATGCCGTTCCTCGCGGACGGCACGCCGGTCCAGGTCATCCTGAACCCGCTCGGCATCCCCGGTCGAATGAACTTCGGCCAGGTGCTCGAGCTTCACCTCGGCTGGATCGCCCAGCAGGGCTGGAAGGTCGAAGGATCCCCGAAGTGGGCCGCCAAGATGCCGAAGGAGGCCCTCCAGGCCGCTCCCGGCACCAAGGTCGCCACGCCGGTGTTCGACGGCGCGTTCGAGTCCGAGATCGAGGGACTGCTGGATTCGACCAACGTGACGCGCGACGGCGAGCGCCTGATCGGCTCGAGCGGAAAGACCCTGCTGTTCGACGGCCGCTCCGGCGATCCGTTCCCGGCACCGGTCTCGGTCGGATACATGTACATCCTGAAGCTGCACCACCTCGTCGACGACAAGATCCACGCACGCTCCACGGGTCCGTACTCGATGATCACGCAGCAGCCGCTGGGTGGTAAGGCGCAGTTCGGTGGACAGCGCTTCGGTGAGATGGAGGTGTGGGCCCTCGAGGCCTACGGCGCCGCATACGCGCTCCAGGAGCTCCTCACGATCAAGTCCGACGACATCCTCGGCCGCGTCAAGGTGTACGAGGCGATCGTCAAGGGCGAGAACATCCAGGAGCCCGGCATCCCCGAGTCGTTCAAGGTGCTC
>Ga0075365_10000319_pt1 | contig 16990 bp, 16 predicted proteins | sample EndMetdeltDD1765_FD_71387 | JGI IMG/M metagenome (GOLD analysis project Ga0075365, IMG submission 71387) | Populus endosphere microbial communities from Tennessee, USA - Endosphere MetaG P. deltoides DD176-5 | ecosystem: Host-associated > Plants > Roots > Endosphere | place: USA: Tennessee... | reverse complement strand
CAGGGCACCCGCCAGCCCACCCGCCCCGCCGGTCCTCGGCACGCCGCGAGGATCGCGCGGAAGCGTGCCGGCCAGCCGCTCCAGTCGCGCGGACAGCCTCCTGACCGCCGGTTCGCCGGCGCCCTTCTGCGGCGCGAAGGTCGCAGCGGCCAGCTCCCAGGGAGTGCGGACGTCGCACAGGCACACGATGGTCACGTCGCCGAGCCCGCCCCCGTCGGCGATCGCATCGAGAGCACCCTGGCCGCCGTCGGTCGTGGCGCTCGAGCCGATGCCCACGAGCAACCGTGCGGCCTTCGCGGCGGCCGCCATCATCAACTCACCCGTTCCCCGCGTCGATGCCCCCTCGGCATCGCGCTCGGCCGGCGCGACCAGGCTCAGCCCGCTCGCCGCCGCCGTTTCGACGACGGCGGTCTCACCGTCGCCGAGCAGGGCAAACGACGCGCGAATCGGCCGTCCCATGGGATCGTGCGCGTCGACCTCCACCCGGCGGCCGCCGAGCGCGGCGAGCAGGGCCTCGGCGGTCCCCTCCCCGCCGTCCGCGAGCGGGCATGCGTCGACATCCAGCCCCGCGGTCCCCAGCGGGTCCGACAGCGCGGTGGCGACATCGCGCGCACTCAGCGTGCCCTTGAAGGAATCGGGCGCGAGCAGGACTCGCCTACTCTGCCCGGGCCCAGGCGGTGGAGCGCCATCTCTCATCGCCGAATCATCCCCACATGAAGCAGCTTCTCCTCATGCGCCACGCGAAGTCGAGCCACAAGGACTCGGGACTCGCCGATCACGATCGCCCGCTGGCGTCGCGCGGCCGCCGGGCCACGAAGGCCATGGCCGCCTACCTTCGCGAGCACCGCGTCGAGCCGGCGCTCGTCCTCTGCTCCTCGGCGCTCCGGGCCCGCCAGACGCTGGACGGCATCTCGCCGGGGCTCGCGGGCTCACACGAAGTGCGGACCGAGTCCGAGCTCTACCGGGCGTCGGCGGCCGGCCTGCTCGCCCGGCTGCAGCGGATCTCCCCCGCCATCGGGTCGGCGATGCTCATCGGCCACAACCCGGCGATGGAGCAGCTGGCGCTCGATCTCGCAAGCGGTGGCCCCGACCTCGCCGAGCTGGCGAGGAAGTATCCGACCGGGGCGCTCGCGATCCTCGCGTTCGAGGGCGAGTGGAGCGAACTGGACGCCGACCGTGCCCGCCTCACGCGCCTGGTGAAGCCCCGCGATCTGGACTGAGCGGCCCGCGAACCACCCCTGACCACGCCTAGAGTCTGCCAATCGCGAGCGAGGAGGGCACCAGGTGATCGGGGTCGACGCGGCGTCGTTTCTCGTGATCGTCGCCGTGGCGGCGCTCGCGGGGCTGATCGTGACGGTCCTGGGCCCCCGTGTCGCGATCCCGGTCGTCGTCGTCGAGCTCGTGCTCGGCATCCTCATCGGGCCCCAGGTCGCGGGGATCGCGAAGCTCGACCCCGCCACGGAGTTCTTCGGGAATCTCGGTCTGGGGATGCTGTTCTTCTTCGCCGGCTACGAGATCAACTTCGACCGCATCAAGGGCAGGCCGCTCAAGCTGGCGGGTGGCGGCTGGCTCATATCCCTCGTCCTCGCGTACGCGTTCGCGGGGCTGCTCGCGGCGACGGGCGTCGTCGTCTCCGGCCTCTACACGGGGTCGGCGATGGCCACCACCGCCATCGGGACCCTGATCCCGATCCTGCGCGACGCCGGCGAGCTTCGCACCCGGTTCGGCACCCATCTGCTCGCGGCCGGCGCGGCGGCGGAATTCGGGCCGATCCTCCTCGTGACCCTGGTGCTCTCGACCGGTCATCCGCTGCACGAGGCGCTGATACTCGCGTTCTTCGTCGCGCTGGCGGTGGTGACGGGGATCTTCGCCGTGCGCACGGCCTGGCGGGGGTGGGCGCTCGTGGAGCGGACCTTCGAGTCGTCGAGCCAGCTGGGCGTGAGGCTTACCGTCGTCCTCGTGTTCGCCCTTGTCGCGCTCGCGAGCGAGCTCGGGCTCGATCTGCTGCTCGGCGGCTTCGTCGCCGGGATGATCACGCGGCTGGCGCTGCGCGGCCGCGAGCTCAACATCTTCGAGTCCAAGCTGACGGCGGTGGGCTACGGGTTCCTGATCCCGTTCTTCTTCGTCACCAGCGGCATGGCGTTCAACGTGGACGAGCTGTTCACCGATCCCGTCGCGCTCTTGAAGCTCCCGCTTTTCGTGGTGCTGTTCCTCGTCGTGCGCGGCGTCCCCGCGCTGCTCCTCTACAGGAGGGTGTTCGGGCTCCGCGATCGGGTCGCACTCGGCGTGTTCTCCGCGACGGAGCTCCCGCTGGTGGTCGCGATCACCACGCTCGCGCAGGAATCCGGGGAGATGCACCCCTCGACCGCCGCCGCCCTGGTCGGTGCGGCGATCATCTCGACGCTTGTGTTTCCCCTGCTGGGACTCCGCCTGCGCCGGGATCGTCCGAAGGAGCCGGACCAGTCCGAGGAGCCGGGACCGGCCCCGAGGCCTGCCACTGCCTAGCGCCGGTCCTCGCACGGTTTCGGGATCTCCCAGGGCCGTGGGAGGATGGGCCCGTGGCATCGGCGGCGCCGGTTAGGAGACGCGCACAGTCGCACCTGGAGCGGGTCACCCCGGCGGGCGAACCCGGTCGCTATGCGCTCAGCGTCATCGGCCTCGCCGCCGTCTACTTCGGGGCGGCGAAGCTCGGGCTGAGCCTCGCCTACATGAACTCGAGCATCAGCGCTGTCTGGCCGCCCACCGGGATCGCGCTCGTGGCGCTGATCTTCGGCGGCTACCGGATGTGGCCGGGCATCGCGCTCGGCGCGCTGCTCGCGAACAGCTGGACGGGGATCCCCATCTACAGCACCCTGGGGATCACCCTCGGCAACACGTGCGAGGCGCTCGTCGGCGCCTATCTCCTGCGCGAGATCGCCGACTTCCGGCCATCGTTCGAGCGGGTTCGGGACGTCATCGCCCTGGCCTTCTTCGCCGGCATCGTCAGCACCACGGTGGCCGCCACGATCGGCGTCGCGAGCCTGCTCCCCACGGACCAGGTGAGCAGCGGCGAGATCTGGTCCGCCTGGCGCACCTGGTGGCTCGGCGACGCCGGCGGCGACCTGCTCGTCGCCCCGGCGATCATGGTTGCGATCACCCACTGGCCGTATCGCCGGGCCCCCGGCACGGCGCTGGAGGCCGTCCTGCTGGCGGGCGCCCTCGGGGCGGTCTCGTTCTTCGTCTTCTACGACGACGTCCCACGGGCGTTTCTCGTGTTCCCGTTCATGATCTGGGCGGCACTCCGGTTCTGGCAGCCGGGCGCGGTCGCGGCAAGCCTGGTGCTGGCCGCGATCGCCATCCCGCTGACGGCGAACGATCACGGGTCGTTCTCGGGCATGGACCTCGACCAGCGGCTGCAGCTCGCGCAGACCTTCATCGGCGTGGCCGCCATGTCGGCGCTCGTGCTGGCGGCGGTGATGACCGAGCGCCAGCGGATCGAGGGCGCGGCACGCTACATCTCGGAAACGCTTCAACGGGGGCTGTTGCCGAGGCATCTACCGGAGATCCCGGGGATCGAGACGGCCGTGGAATCACGGCCCGCCGGGGAGGGCGAGCTCGTGGGCGGAGACTTCTACGACTGGTTCGAGAGCGGCGCACAGCGCTGGGACGTCATGCTCGGAGACATCGGCGGCAAGGGGCCGGCGGCTGCCCGAACCACGGCGCTCGCCCGGTACACCCTGCGCGCGGATGCGGTCCACGAGGACCGGCCGAGCCGGATCCTCGAGCTTCTGAACGGCGCCATGCTGCGGCAGGCGCCCGGTGAGACCTGCACCGTGGCGTACGGGCGGATCGTGCCCCGGCGACGGGGCGGCGCCGCCGTGATCCTGGCAACGGCCGGACATCCGCTGCCGATCGTTGTTCGCGACGGCGGTGCCGTCGAGCAGCTTGGCGCGGCGGGAACGCTGCTCGGGGCGGTGCCCAACCCGATGCTGACCGACTACCGAGCCGATCTCGAGCCCGGCGACGCCGTCCTGCTCTACACCGACGGCCTGACCGATGCGTATGCGCCCGACCGGATCGTGAGCGAGGAGGAGCTGATCGCGGCCATGGAACGCTTCGCGGGACGAGACGCACCCACGATCGCGTCGGGTGTCCAGGAGATCGTGCTCGGGGGCGAGGGCGGCGACGCCCGGGACGACATCACGATCCTCGTGCTGCGCGTTCCCGAATCCGGGTAGCCCTGCCGCCTTCCTTGCGGGACAATCGAGCGCGTGTCGATCCTCTTTCGCCAGGTGATCCACGAGGACCTCGGATGCAGCTCGTACCTGATCGGGGACAGCTCAGCCGGCGTGGCGTGCGTGGTCGACCCCCAGTGGGACATCGACCCCTACCTGCGGCTGAGCCGCCTGCACGGGGTCCGGATCGAGCACGTCCTCGAGACCCACAACCACGCCGATCACGTCTCCGGCCACGGGCGATTGGCCCGCGCCACCGGGGCCGCCATCCACATCCATGAGCTGGCCGAGGCCGCCTACCCGCACGAGGGCATCGCCGATGGGTGGGCTCTGCGATTGGGCGACGTGGAGGTCGTGGCGATGCACACCCCGGGGCACCGCCCCGAGCACACGTCCTTCGTCGTCCGGGACGTTCCAACTGGGCGTCCGTGGGCGGTGCTGACGGGCGACTCGCTCTTCATCGGCGACGTGGCCCGGCCGGACCTCGCTGTCGAGCCACGCGATGGCGCGGCGGAGATCTTCCGTTCGCTGCACGAGCGCCTGCTGCGGCTGGATGACGACGTGGCCGTGTTCCCCGGACATCTCGGCGGCTCCCTGTGCGGGTCATCGGCGATCGAGAACGCGACCGTCTCCACCATCGGCTCCGAGCGCCGCCACAACCGGGCGCTGGGTCATGCGAGCGCCGAATCGTTCGTCGAAGCCTCCCTTTCCTCCCTAGGCGACCAGCCACCCCATGTCGAGCACATCGTCGCGCTCAACAAGGGGCCGCTGATCGAGGAGCTCGGCGCACCGACGCCGCTGTCCCCTCGCGCGGTCGAGGTGGCGATCGCCGGGGGCTCGATCCTGGTCGACGCGCGCACGAACGAGCAGTTCGACGAGGCGCACGTGCCGGGGGCGATCAGCGCCTCCGCGTATGACACCGGATTCGCAACAAAAGTCGCGCGGGTCGTGGAGCCCGACGTCGAGCTGATCGTCGTCGCGGCGTCCGACGGGTACGAGCTCGAGGCGGCGGAGCTCCTGGCATCGGTCGGCCTGCGCGTGCGCGGCTATCTACAGGGCGGGATGACCTCGTGGCGCTCGGAGGACCGTCCGGTGGAGCGGATCGAGATCATCGACCCCGGCGAGCTCGCAACGCGTCTGGAGCGGCATGACGGCATCGTGGTGCTGGACGTCCGCGATGCGGATGAGTTCGACGAGGCGCACATCCCCGGCTCGCTCCACATCCCCTACGGCCAGCTCATGCAGAGGCTCGACGAGCTGCCCTGCGATCGCGAGATCGCGGCGCTGTGCAGCGGCGGCAAGCGCAGCGGTCTCGCGGCCTCCCTGCTGCAGCGAGAGGGGTTCGACAACGTCGTGCACGTCGGCCACGGCGGCGTCGGAACCTGGCGCGCGATGGGCCACCCGGTGGAGTCGGGCGTCGCGACCGCGACCGGCGACTGATCCTCAGCCGGGCTTGCCCCGCCGGCTCTCGTCCTCGCGCGCGCTGCGACGCTCCTTCAACGCCGCCCGGAGCGCGGAGATCAGGATGAGAAGGACCGGCGCGACGTACAGGGGGAAGAAGTACCAGTGGCCGAGGTGGGCCAGGGGCAGGTAGAGGCTGATCTGGTCGTAGGGCATCACTGGTTCGCCTGCGAGAGGAGGAAGAGCCCGAGGCAGGTGAAGCACACCATCACCAGCAGCATCCACCGCTGCGACCGCGAGGCCCGCCCGGGGTCGCCGTAGATGGCAATGGCGCGATCGTGGGCCAGCGCCAGGCCGGTCAGATGCCCGGCCACGAGCGCCGCGACCTGGACGTACCAGATCGCGGTCGAGCTCAGCGCCGTGTAGTCGATCTTCGCGGCCACGGTGCCGAAGTAGTTGGAGCCGTTTCCGAGCGGGTCGGAGAGCAGGTAGGTGAACTGCGCCTGCTCCCCGAACACGAGGTAGCTGAAGTAGTGAGCCACCAGGTAGGCCAGCGCGATTGGGATGAGCGTGTGGGCAAAGGCCCGGCCCAGCTCGGCGAGCGGCGGCGACCCCGCCACTGTCCTCATCCCGGCCACTCCCGCCCAGTAGATCCCCCCGATCGCGCCGATCGCCAGCAGGAGGAACAGCGTCGCGCTCAGGCGAAACGACGCCGTCGTCCCGATGCCGATGCCCTCGAGCGCATCCGAAACGCCGTTGATGCCCCCGTTGAGGACCCCCTCCTGGGCGCCGTCGAAGGCGGTGATGCCGATGGCGGCGACCACGATCGCAAGGCATGCGGGCATCGTCGCCCAGCCGGCCGCGGCGGCCAGCGGGCGTCGCAGCCCGAGCCGCCCCTCCCGCACCTCCAGGGGCGCGAGACGGGAGAACATCTCGAAGTAGACGGAGAAGGTCTCGCCGCGCCGCACCCACACCTCCGTCCCGAAGAGGGCCATTCCCGCGAGCGCGTAGGCCGTGTAGATCGCTGCGGCGATCGCGACGACGTGGGGCTGGAGCCCGGCGGGCTCCGTGGCTCCGTAGACGAGCTCCAGCCACGCGAACGCGACCAGCCCGACCGCCGCCGGCCACCTTCCCAGTCGCTCCGGATATGCGAGCGGCGGGCGCCACGGCGCCCCAGTCAGCCGAGCGATCCCCCACCCGTAGGCCCGCCCGATCGCCCGCCACGGGTTGAGCGCACGGAACACGTCCCCCAGCACCACGCTCAGGAGGGCGACGCCGAGCCAGAACGTGATGAACACGAACGTGGGCGCGAAGTTCAGGCCCGGGAGGTCGGTCCCGGCGGTCCCGGACCAGAACACCACGCCGAGCAGGAACACGCCGGCGAGCCCGGCCGCGAACTCGGTCACCGAGCTCGCGACGACCCGCGACAGGCCGGCTGGAGCCGGGCGCCAGGTGTCGTCCTCGAATCTCGCACGCCTCCAGAGCAGGCTCAGCGCGAAGAACGAGACGACCAGGACCACCGCGGCGGCCCAGGCGAACAGCCACTCCGGGATCGGCAGATCGCGCCTGCCGATCAGTAGCGCGTGGGCGACCGGAATGGTCACGGATTCACTTGCAGCGTGGCGATCTCAACGCCGTCACCCTCCTCGCCGTGGGCGATCGGATGCGCCTCGACCTCGAACTCGCCGGTCGCGTCGGCGGTGAACTTGATCGACCCCGTCGCGCCGCGATCCACCTCCTTGGACAGCTCGTATCCGTGGATGTGGAGCTCGGCGGGCTCGTCGGTGTGCAGCGTCACCGTCACGTGGTCGTCCTGGGTCACCGAGATGTCCTGGGCTCCTCCGACGGCCTTGCCGTCGGCGAACTCCAGGTCGAACGAACGGTCCTCCGCGCCGTTCGAGTCGGAGCTGTCGTTGAGGGCGATGAACAGGACGACAGCCGCCGCCGCGACGACGAGCGCCAGGACGGCGGTGATCTTTCGGGATTGCATCGGTGGTTCACCTCTCGGAGCGGGAGCGCGCAGCGCCCCGCCTTCGCTTGCGGGTTCATCGAGCCCCGGTGCCGGCCGGCGTCGGGGCTCAGCGGATATCGACCCTCAGCGGGGCGGGGCCCGTCCGGGAGCGGCCGCCGCGAGCGGCGTGAGAGGCGGAAGGAGGACGTCCGCGGGCTTTCGCACCGACCGTGGGCGAGCTCGTCGTGGCCCTCGGCCGTGCAGCAGGCGGGCGACCGCCGCGACCGCGGCATCCGCTCCGCGCAGGAGCAGGGCGATAGCCCCGCCGAAGGCGATCGCGACGGGCACCGCCCACCATCCACCCTCGGCGAACACCCCCGCGAGCCCGCCGGGATGCCCAGTCGCCAGGAACCCTTCGAGGAGCTCCTGCCCTGAGTAGATGACGACCAGCATCGCGGCGACCGAGGCGGCGAGCGCGACGAGACCGGCGTGGCCGTCGCGCGAGGAGCTGACTCGGGATGCGTGGGCGAGCCGGAAGACGAGCTCGGCGGCCACCAGCGCGGCGACGAAGGCGATGGCCGGCGTCAGCGACGCCAGGTACGAATGCCCCTGGACGGCCAGCTCGTGATCGCTCGCATGGCCGAACGCCAGCCGGTAGCGGAGCTGGTGGACCCCCAGCGCGGCGAGCGGCAGTACGGCGAATGCGCGGGCTCTGGTCGACACGCCCCCCGACCATAGCCAGCGCGCCAACCGGGCGTCCGCCCGGTCAGGTGGGCCTCGCGAGGACCCTGGCCCCCGCGAGCCGCGCCACCTTGGACAGCGTCTCGATGTCGTAGGGCCCGAAGTGACGCCGGCCGTTGACGAAGAAGGTTGGCGTCCCGGAGACTTCGCTGAGGTTGGCGCTGTCCACGTCGCGGGCCACGCGAGCCGCCCCCCGGTGGTTGCGCAGGTCATCGGTGAACCTGGCGACGTCGAGCCCGATCTCCTCCGCGTACCGGATCAGATCGCTGGGCCGCAGCGCGTCCTGGCGCTCCAGGAGGAGGTCGTGCATCTCCCAGAACTTCCCCTGCCGCGCGGCCGCCTCCGAGGCGTCGCCCGCAAGCTGCGCGTGCGAGTGCACGTCGGTGAGCGGCAGGTGTCTCCACACGTAGGTGATGTCCCCGAAGTCGCTCAGAAGCTCGCGGATCACCGGCTCGGCCTGACCGCAGTACGGACACTCGAAGTCTCCGTACTCGACGATCGTGACGGGGGCGTCCGGCGCCCCGCGGATGTGATCGACGTCGGGATCGACCGGGACGGCCAGGTCGACAACCGTCTCAGCGGGCCCCAGGAGCGCTCTGGCACGCAGCCTCTCGGGCAGCAGAAGGGTGACGCGGTACACGGTCCAGCTGAGGAGCGTGGCGCCGACCGCCGCGATGAGCACGCCGATCTTCGCCTCCTCCAGGTCCGCGCCCTCGAACGCCAGGGACGCGATGAGCAGCGAGATCGTGAACCCGATCCCGGCCGCGGCGCCCGCCCCCAGCACGCCCGACCAGCCGACCGGCGGCCGCACTCGGCCACGGCTCACCTTTGCCACCAGCCAGGCGGCGCCCGCGATGCCCACGGGCTTGCCGACGACGTACGCGACGATGATCCCGAGGGTGATCGGGGAGGTGAGCGCGCGCGAAAGGAAGTCTCCATCGATCGCGATGCCCGCGTTTGCGAGGGCGAACAGCGGCACGATCACGTAGCTGGTCCACGGGTGGTAGAGGGCTTGAAGCCGCTCGTTCGGGGACACGGCCGATGCGAGCCCCAGGCGCGCCGAGCGTGCGAGCTCCGGTGTCGGCTGCTCGCGAAACGCCCGGAAGAGGTCGGTTGCGCGCTCGAGGTCGCCGCGCTCTGCCGGGGCGGCATACGTGATCAGCCCCATCGCCAGGCCAACCACGATGGGGTCGACGCCCGATTCGAACAGCGCGATCCATGCTCCGACTCCGAGGATGAAGTAGATGACGCCTGACCCGATCCGTGCGCGGGCACCGGCCGCGATCGCGGCGAACAGGCCGACGCCGACGAGCAGCGCAACGACGTCGAGCGTGTCCGTGTAGACGACCGCGATCACGAGCAGTGCGCCGAGGTCGTCGATCACCGCCACGGTGAGGATGAACGCGCGCAACCGATCCGAGAAGCGCGGTCCGACGAGTGCGATGGCGCCGAGCACGAACGCGGTGTCCGTTGACATCGCGATCCCCCATCCGTGGGCCGAGGACTCACCCGCGTTGATCGCCAGGAAGATGCCCACCGTGAGGGCCATGCCGGCCGCGGCGGCAACGGCCGGCAGCGTCACCATCCGTCGCTCGCGCAGCTCGCCGAGATCGAACTCGCGGCGCGCCTCGAGGCCGATGACGAAGAAGAAGAAGGTCATCAGGCCGCTGTTCACCCAATGCACGAGGCTCTGGGATATGCCGGCGTCGCCGATCTGGATCGAGAGGTCGGTGTCCCAGACGCTCTGGTAGGAGGCCGAGTCCAGATTTGCCCACGCGAGGGCCGCGAGTGCCGCGGCGAGCAGCACCGTCGCGCTGCCCGTCTCGGTCCGGAGGAACGAGCTCAGCGGCGTCTCGAGGCTGCGCGCCCACGCGGTGCGCCCCGAGAATCGAGTCGCGTCCGTTGCCGCCATGGGGCGCGCGCCGGCCGAGGCCGTCAGGGCGTCAGGACGACCGCGGCTTCCGGCGTTGCGATGCGGAAGCTGAAGCTCTCCTCCAGATAGAGCTGGACCGCCTCGGCGTCGTGGGTCTCGTAGCCGATCGACAGATCCTCGCCGGACTCGAACCGGAAGTGCCCGCCACCGACGCTCAAAACGACGGCGCCCTGGACCCCCGGGGCCCAGACGAGCGGGCCCCCGAGAATCTCGCGAAGGTGCTCGAGCAGCGGGTAACCGCCGTGCTGGCTCGTCTCCAGCACCCGCGTGTGAGCCTCCGGCCCGAGCGCCAGGCCGTACGGGCCCTCGATGCCCGCGCCTCGCAGCGCGTCCACGGCCACGGCGACGTGGCGTGGGTAGCGCTCGCAGTCCTCGCCGAGCCCAATCGTGTCGTGTGTGGTCGCCTCCGCGATCCCGGCGATCCCCGCCGCGCTCCAACCATGGAAGACGGCCGCGTTCTCGGCGACCGCGAGGCGATGCGCGGCGGCTTCCAGCTCGTCGAGGTCGATGTCCTCCGCACCCCGATCCGCGTCATCAAGCTCCGAGCGGGCGACGGAGAACGGCGCGCGCGCCTCGACCAGCGGCAGCACCCGCCGGGTTGCCGCCTGGATCCCGTCGGGCGCGTCGGCGACCCGTTCGGCCCGCCCCAGGTTGGTCGCCGAGTGCTCCCACCCGTGGGGGCCCGTGAAGTCCACGAGCTTGCGGGCGGCAAGTGCCGGCCGCAGGCGGTCGCGGGCCTCCTCGTCGAGCAGGCGCCAGCCCTTCTCGGTGATCGGTGCATGCTCGCGAAGCAGGTGGCTCACGATGCCCCTCCTCTCATTCCGCCGATGCCCAATGACTCGCTGCCGCTGAGCGGCGCTCCCCGAGCGGCCTGGCCCTCCACGGCCTCCTCCTCGGCCTCCTCGCCGTGCTCGACGATGTCGCCGTCCTGGAACAGGATTCCCTCGGCGATCTCGCGCCACAGCGGAGTCCGGCGCAGCAGAAACTCGAGATCCATGCAGAAGTGCTTGAACTCCTCGCCCTGGGCGTCGCGCATGATGTCCCGGGCGGCGCGGTCGGGTTCGAGCGCCAAGCGCTGCTCGTACCAGCCGATCGCCTCCGCCTCCTCCGTCAGCGAGGCGCACAACCGGGCGAACGTGCGCGTCTCGGAGGGCAGCTCGGCCGCCGGCTCGTGGTACTGGTCGAAGCCCACGGCCACATCTTTTCAGCACTTGGGCGCGAGTGGCCCGCTACGCGTCGGCGGGCGCAACGGCGCGACCGCGCAGCCGCAGGTACTCCGCTCGGGCGCGAAAGGTCTCCTCCATCTCGCCCGTCAACTCGTCGAGGAACTCACGGCGATACACGTCGTCCGTGAGCATCGAGATCGCGAAGTAGAGGCCGGTGAACGCGGCGAGGGCGCCGGAGACCCGCAGGAGCTCCTCGGTGACGATGCCGTCGTGGCCCAGGAAGTCGAGGCTGAGAAGGACGTGGCCGCCCGACCCGATCCAGGACTGCATGACGCCCGCGTCGACCAGGAGCGCCCCCAGCACGACGAAGAACACGCCGACCGCGAGGCTGACCAGGAGGACCTGAAGGGCCTGGCTGACGAACAGGACCAGGCCGACGTTCAGGCGCTGACGCCGGTCGAGATCCGCGGTGTCCCGGCTCGCTCCGAGCTCCAGTGAGCGCACCTCGCGCGGAAGCCGCGCGACCAGGAACGAGGCGCCGAGGGCGACGAACAACACCGCGAGAATCACGAGCGACGCGACCGAGGCCTCCGAGAAGACCTGCCACATCTCCGTGGTGAGAAAGAGGACGATCGAGAAGATCATCAGCAGCGGGATCGCGCGGGTGAACAGCGCCAGGCAGGAGGCGAGCTGGCTGAGGAGGCGCGCGAAGGCCCACCGCACGATCGAGAGCAGGCCGTACCCGACGACCGCGTAGATCAGCGCCAGCAGCGCCAGGTTGGCCACCGCCGTCACGAGCGCGCTGCGCCATTGCCCGCCGAAGACCAGGGGCAGCAGGGCCGGAACCAGGACGAAGACCCCCAGCTCCACCCGTCCGACGTCCTCGGGCATCGCTAGCAACGGCCGGTTTCGCAGCCGGTTCACGACGCACAACGCGACCACGAGGATCGCCAGCCCGCCGAGCGCCGCGGCGATGTTCGCGCCGAGCGACCAGTCGAGGCTGGTGGCCCCGAGCATCTCGCCGAGGAACACGAGCACCAGCAGCGGCGCGGCGCGGTTGAACACGTCCGTGGACGCCGAGTAGTCCTCGATCAGGAGCGGTAGGCCGGCGCGGCGAAATCGGCGTTCGTAATCCCGCAGGCCGTCGGTCCCGGTCACGGGCCCATTTCACCGGCGTGTTCGGACGTCAGGCTGGCGTCGCGCGGCCCGCGCCCGGTGCTCTCAGCCCTGGTCCTTCGCGACGCACACGGGCTGATCGGCCATCGGAACCTCGCCGGGCGGGCAGGGATTGTTGCCCGAACGCGTGTTCACGCATGTCTTGCTGACCTGCGAGAAGGCCTGATCGGGCCCGCAGGACGCCGGGCCCGCCGCGGTGGTGGTCGATGTCGATGCGGTGGACGTCGTGGTGGTCGGAGTGGTCGACGTGCTCGTGGGAGCCGGTGCCGTCGTGGTCGGAGAGGTCGTCTGGGTCGGGGCCGCCTCGTTCTGCGTGACCGTGGTGGTCGAGTCGCCACCCCCACACGCGGAAATGGCAAGCGCGAACGCTACGGCGAGGGCCATCGCGACCCCCGTGTACTTGACTGACTTCACTGATCTCCCTCCGGCTGACGGCTGAACACATTCGATCCTAAGTGACTTCGGCGCACGAGGCAGGATCTTCAGGCGGCTGTCCGCCTGGAGATGGAGGCTGGAGTCTCGTCCTAGAGGTTGACGGATGCCATTCCCGCCTCGTCGTAGCGGTCGCCCGCGGGCTCGGGAAGCTCGGCGTCGATCCGCGCGAGGTCGTCCTCGGTCAGCTCGACGTCGACGGCGGCGACGTTCTGCTCCAGGTACGTACGGCGCTTCGTCCCCGGAATGGGCACCAGGTCGTCCCCCTGTGCAAGGACCCATGCGATCGCGAGCTGCGCCGGCGTGACGCCCTTGTCCTCCGCGATCTCCTTGACCTTTGCCGCCAGGGCCCGGTTCGCCTCCAGGTTGTCGCCGGTGAAGCGCGGGCCGTGGCGCCGGAAGTCGCCCTCGTCGAGCTCGTCCGGCGACGTGAACCGTCCCGACAGGAAGCCGCGCCCGAGTGGCGAGTAGGGCACGAACCCGATGCCGAGCTCGCGGCACCTCGGGATCACCTCGGCCTCCGCGAAGCGGGTCCATAGCGAGTACTCGGTCTGCACGGCGGCGATCGGATGGACGGCCTGGGCGCGACTGATGGTCTCCGGCGCCGCCTCGCTCAAGCCGATGTGGCGCACCTTGCCCTGCTCGACGAGCTCGGCCATTGCGCCGACCGTCTCCTCGATCGGCACGTTGGGATCGACCCGGTGCTGGTAGAAGAGGTCCACGTGGTCGGTGCCGAGCCGCTCGAGCGACCCGTCGATGGAGCGTCGGACGTGCTCGGGCGAGCCGTCGAGCGGACCGAGGGTCGTCATGTCCCCGGGTGCCGCGTCGTCCATGCGCCGCGCGAACTTGGTCGCGATGACGTACTCGTCGCGATGCCCCTTGATCGCGCGGCCGACGAGCATCTCGTTGGTCATCGGGCCGTAGAGCTGCGCGGTGTCGAGGAAGTTCACCCCGAGCTCCAGGCCGCGGTGGATCGTCGCGATGGCCTCGTCCTCGTCCGCGGTCCCGTAGAACGCCGACATCCCCATGCAGCCGAGCCCGATCGCCGATACCTCCAAGTCCGCGAGCTTTCGACGCCTCATGTGCTTCCAGCCTTTCGCAGTGGTTGCAGTGCCGTCCTTGAAGATAGGGTCGCAGGATGAGACGTCCAGAGGTCGATCTCGCGGGCGTGGCCGTCGTGACCGGCGCCGGCTCCGGCATCGGGCGCGCGACGGCGCAGCGCCTGGCCGGGCTCGGCGCGAAGGTTCACGCGGTCGACGTCGACGAGGCGGCCGCTCACGCCCTCGCGGACGAGATCGCCGGCTCCGGAGGTCGCGCCGTGGCCCACCGGGTCGATGTCGCCGACGCCGAGGCCGTCGAGGCCCTCGCCGCAACCGTCTTCGAGCAGGACGGAGGCGTCGACGTGCTCCACAACAATGCCGGCATCGGCCACGCCGGGCCCGTCGACGAGACGACCCTCGAGGATTGGCGGCGCATCGTCGAGATCAACCTGATGGGCGCCGTCCACGGCATCCACGCGTTCGTTCCACGCATGCTCGAGCAGGGCCGACCCGCTCACGTCGTCAACACCGCGTCCGCGCTCGGGCTGATGCCGGGAGTGGAGCTGGCCCCGTACTCGACGACGAAGTACGCCCTCGTCGGCCTGAGCCAGTCTCTGAGCGCCGAGCTGGAGCCGCGCGGGATCGGCGTCACCGCGCTGTGCCCGGGGGTCATCTCGACCGCGATCGTCGAGCGCACCACGGTCCGCGGGGGGATGGCCGCACGGAAGGCGAGGACGGTGGACTTCTACCGCCGCCGCGGCGCCTCGCCGGACGTGGTGGCGGACGCCGTCGTCGACGCGATCCGGAAGCGCCGCGTCATCCAACCGGTGCCGGCGTCGCACGTGTATCCGGGCTGGATCGCCGGGCGCATCTCCACTCGCCTCGGCCTCGCCACCGCGCGGCTCACGCGCAGGCTGATCGTCGGCCGGCCCTGAGCGCGGTGTGACTACCCCGCCTCGACCTCGAACCGCAGCGTCTCGACGAACCGGTCCCTGAGCTGGAACAGCTCGTCGACGGAGTCCGCCGCGCAGACGACACGGACCATCCCGCCGAGCAGGCCCAGCAGCGAGCTGGCCCGGTCGCCCTCGTGGAGTCCGACCATGACCCGGCGCACGCCCGGCATCTCGCGGACCTCGTCGAGACCGACGATGTGCTTCACGGCCCCCTCACCCGGCGGCGGGTGACGGTTGAACATCCCGCCGATCCCCTCGAACTCGACGCTCGTCACCGGCTTTATCCCCAGCGCGATCTTCGCGATCTCGCGAAACAGGGCCACGTCGGTGATCTCGTCGAAGATGTACGGGATCGAGCCACCGAGACGGCCGTTGATCTCGATCACCCAGGGACCCGACTCGGTCATCATCAGCTCGATGTGCAATGGGCCGTTGGTCGCCCCGGCGGCCTCCGCCGCGGCCCGCGCGCTCGCGACCATCTGGTCCCGGCGCTCCGCCGGGAGGCTCGAGGGAAGCATCAGGCCCGTCTCGCGAAACGGCGGTAGGAGCGGTGTGCGGTCCGAGACCGCAAGGGGGAGGAACTCGCCTTCGAAGACGAGCGCCTCGACGCTGCCGTAGCCCGCGAAGCGATCGTCGCCGTGCCAGTTCTCGCTTTCGATCACCTGCTCGAGATCGAATCTGGGCTCCACCCCGCGCAGGAGCTCGGTCTGCGAGTACCGCGTCCGGGCGGCCTCGTAGTGCTCGCGGAGGTCCTGAGCCGATTCGATCCTGAAGATCAGCATCGACCCCGCGCCGAACGCCGGCTTCAGCACCGCGGGGGTCCCAACCGCCTCGAGGGCCGGCTCGAGGTCGTCGGGGCCCGTGATCGCCGCGTGCCGTGGCGTGGGCAGGCCATGACGGCCCAGCGCCTCCCTCTGCTCGTACTTGTCGGTCATGACCCGCGCGGCGTCGAGCGGGTGGTGGTGCTCGATCCCGAGCCGCTCGGCCAGCTCGGCTGTCTGGCGCAGCAGCGGCTCGCTGACCGTGAGGATCCCGTCGATCTCGCGATCCGCGGCGTACGCCAGCGCCGCCGGGACGATCTCCTCCGGGCCCTGAACCTCGACGTAGTCGCCGGCGGCCTCCACCGCCCGCACCTCGGCCTCGGGATCCACGTCGATGAACGCCGTCTCCGTGCGCTCATAGACGACGGCCAGCTCGGCCAGATCGGAGATCAGCGGGCACAGGAGGGCCGCCGGCGGCCCCCCGAACCCCTTGATCACCATGAGCCGGCCGGAATCTGAATCCACGCGACGCGAGCCTAACCGTCTCGCCGCCGTCGACCGGCGGCAATACGATCGCCGGGTGAGGGAGAGCCGACGCCCCTGGCTGGTGCTGGCTTCGGCGAGCGTGGTCAACGCGCTCATCTGGATGCCGGTGTCCGCGATCGCGGTCGCGCTGCCCGCGATCCACGACGAGCTCGGGAGCACCTTCACCGAGCTCAGCTGGATGATCAACGCCTACACGCTGGCGGTGGCCGCGCTGCTCGTCGTGATGGGGCGCGTGGGCGACCTCTTCGGCCGGCGGCGCCTGTTTTTGATCGGCTGCGGGATCTTCTCCGCCGGTGCCCTGGTCGCCGCGCTCGCGCAGAGCACCGTGTGGCTGATCGCGGCGATGCCGGTGCTCGGCGTCGGCGCAGCGATCGCCGGGCCCACGTCGCTGGCGCTGGTGGTCGACGCGTTTCCCGCGGGCCGGCAGGGATGGGCCATCGGGATCTGGGGCGCGGCATCGGGGCTGGGGTCCGCGATCGGGCCCGCGGTCGGGGGGCTCTTGACGCAGGGCATCGACTGGCGTGCGGTCCTGTGGATCAACGTGCCGCTGGTCGTCGTGGCGCTGGTCGTGGCCGCGGTGTCCGCGCGGGAGTCTCGCCAGGCCGGCGACGACGCCCGCGTCGACGCGCCGGGGGCGCTCACGCTCGCCGGGTCGCTGACGGCCGGCATCCTGGCG
>Ga0075365_10000318_pt1 | contig 16994 bp, 15 predicted proteins | sample EndMetdeltDD1765_FD_71387 | JGI IMG/M metagenome (GOLD analysis project Ga0075365, IMG submission 71387) | Populus endosphere microbial communities from Tennessee, USA - Endosphere MetaG P. deltoides DD176-5 | ecosystem: Host-associated > Plants > Roots > Endosphere | place: USA: Tennessee... | reverse complement strand
GCGAGTCCGCGCTCGCGCTCCAGATCGCCGAGCGCGCACACCCGGACCCACACGGCGAGCGGGCGACGAGGCGTGTGCTCCGGCACATCCAGGGGTCTGGTCGCAGCCTCGGCGAGGTTCTGCAGGGCGGTCATCGCCGCACCGCCAGAGTGGTTCCGGCGATCATGACGCGCGGGTTCTCGCGCTCTTCGCGTGTCGCGGGTCGCGGCTGACCGCGCTCGGCGGTGTAGGCCAGCGAGGGATCGGGGGTCGTCGGGGCGTTCACGAAGGACGCGAAGCGGCGCAGCTTCTCCGGGTCTTCGAGCGTCGCCTTCCACTCGTCCTCGTAGGCGTCGACGTGCGCGGCCATGGCCGCGTCCAGATCTTCGGCGATGCCCAGGCTGTCCTCGAACACCACGGCGCGCAGGGCGTCGACGCCACCCTCCATCTCCTCGAACCACGGCGCGGTGCGCTGCAGCCGGTCAGCCGTGCGGATGTAGTACATCAGGAAGCGGTCGATCGCCCGCAGCAGCGCCGCATCGTCCAGGCCCTCGGCGAACAGCACCGCGTGCCGGGGAGTGAAGCCGCCGTTGCCGCCGACGTACATGTTCCAGCCGGCCTCGGTGGCGATCACTCCGACATCCTTGCCGCGCGCTTCGGCGCACTCGCGCGCGCAGCCCGAGACGCCCAGCTTGATCTTGTGCGGCGACCGCAGGCCGCGGTAGCGCAGCTCGAGCTGCACGGCCATCCCGACGGAGTCCTGGACGCCGTAGCGGCACCACGTCGAGCCCACGCAGGACTTCACGGTGCGCAGCGACTTGCCGTACGCATGACCCGATTCGAAGCCCGCATCGACGAGGCGCTTCCAGATCTCGGGCAGCTGCTCGAGGCGGGCACCGAACATGTCGATCCGCTGGCCACCCGTGATCTTCGTGTAGAGCCCGAAGTCCTTCGCGACCTGCCCGATGACCAGGAGTCCCTCGGGGGTGATCTCGCCGCCCGCGATCCGCGGGACGACCGAGTAGCTTCCGTCCTTCTGGATGTTCGCCATCACGTGATCGTTCGTGTCCTGCAGCGTGGCGTTCTCGCCGTCGAGCACGTGCCCGTGGCCGAGCGAGGAGAGGATGCTGGCGAGCACCGGCTTGCAGATGTCGCAGCCGCGCCCCGAGCCGAAGCGCGCGATGATCGCGCTGAAGGTGCGCAGTCCTGAGACGCGCACGGCATCGAAGAGCTGCGCGCGCGAGTGCGTGAAGTGCTCGCACAGCGCCGTGCTGAGGCTCGCGCCGCTGCGCGCGAGTTCGGCACCGACCAGCTTCTTCACGAGAGGCAGGCAGGAGCCGCACGCCGCACCCGCGCGGGTGCACGCCTTGACGCCGGCCACGTCCGTGCAGCCGTCGTCCGTGACGGCGCAGCGGATGGTTCCGGCGGTGACGCTGTTGCACGAGCACACCAGCGCGGCATCCGGAAGCTCGGCGTTCGCGAGCGCGTCTCCGGCCCCTTCGGGCATGAGGTACGCGGCGGGGTCGGCGCCGAGCGGGCCGCCGAGCAGGGGACGCAGCATCCCGTACGCGCTCGCGTCGCCGACGAGGATGCCGCCGAGCAGCGTCTGCGCGTCGTCGGAGAGCACGAGCTTCTTGTACACGCCGGCGACCGGGTCGGCGTACACGACGTCCAGGGCGCCGGGCGTCTGTGCGAACGCGTCGCCGAAGCTCGCGACGTCGACGCCGTTGAGCTTGAGCTTCGTCGAGTCGTCGTAGCCGGGGAAGGTCGCCTCGGATCCGAGGAGCCGGGTGGCGGCGACTTCGGCCATCGCGTAGCCCGGTGCGACGAGACCGACGGCGCGCCCGTCGAAGCTCGCGACCTCGCCGATCGCGAGGATTGCCGGGTCGGACGTCGTGCAGCCCGCGTCGATGACGACGCCGCCCCGGGGGTCGACCTTCAGCTCGGCGGCGCGGGCGAGTTGATCCCGCGGTCGTACGCCGACCGTGAAGACGACGACGTCGGTGTCGGCGTAGTCGCCCTCTCGGAACTCCAGCCCGCGTACGTTCCCACGCGCGTCCGGGTCGAGACGGGTCGTCACGCTGCCGGTGCGCACCGCGATGCCGCGCGCCTCGATGAGGCGGCGCAGCGAGTCCGCGCCCCGTGGGTCGAGCTGGGCCGACATGAGCTTGTCCGAGGACTGGACGACCGTGCAGGCGACGTCCAGCCCCTGGAGCGCCCCGGCGGCTTCGAGTCCGAGGAGGCCCCCGCCGATGACCGTGCCGCGCAAGGGTCGCCCGAGTTCTGCGGAGCGCCGGTCGACGAACTCGCGCAGCGACTGGACGTCATCCAGCGTGCGGTAGACGAAGCAGCCCGTCAGGTCGAAGCCGTCCACGGTCAGTCGAGCCGCGTAAGAGCCTGTGGCGAGGACCAGGGTGTCCCAGCCGATGCTCAGACCGCTCTCGGTGGTCACGCGGCGCGCTTCGCGGTCGATCCTCTTGACGGCGTCCCCGCGAACGAACTGGACGCGGTCGTCGTCGTCGAGGATCGATCGCTGCAGGGTCAGGTCCTCGGCGCTCGCGCCGGCGAAGTAGGAGGTGAGGCCCACGCGGTCGTAAGGGTGACGGTCCTCCTCGCCGATGACGGTGACGCGCCACCGGCCGTCGGCGTCGCGGCTGCGCAGGCTCTCCACGAAGCGGTGGGCCACCATGCCGGCCCCGACGACGACGACGTGCGGGTCTGGCACGGATGCTGCGGCATCCGTTCTTTTCGAGGTGCGAGGCACGGGATCTCCTGTCGGCGCGGACGGTGTGAGCAGGTGATGCGGGGTTGAACGCGGGGAGCGGGTACTGATCTCGACGCTACGCACGTGAGGTTTCACGGGCGGGGCGGGGGCCGTTTCGTCCGCGCAACGTTTCTCTCACCGTGCGCTCCGCCCGGTTGTGAGATCTCACGCGGACTCCACCGCGTGCGCCGCGAGCATGTCGGAGATGCGGGTGCGGCAGCCCCCGCAGCCGGTGCCGGCCCGCGTGTCGCGTCCGACGCACTCGACCGTGTCGCTTCCGGCGGTGATCGACGCATCGATCTGCGCGACGCTCACCCCGTTGCACCAGCACACGGTGGCATCGGGAGACAGCGCCGCGGACGCGGCGGTCGGATCGAAGTCCGGGCCGTCGAAGCGGAGAAGCAGCGAGCGGTCGGCGGGAAGCTCGTCACCACGCTCGTAGAGAAGGGTCAGCTCGGCGGCCGTGCGCGGCATCCCGACACAGACGAACCCGGTGAGGATGCCGCCCTGCGACACCATCTTCGCGTAGCGGCCGTGCTCGGGATCGGCCCATTGCGCCACCTGCCGTCCCGCGGTGTCGTCGTCCCAGGGGTCGGCGCTGACGTCACCCGCAGCGACGACGTCGACGTGTTCGGCCTTGAGCATCACGAGGGGTTCGCGTTCGGCGTCGATCCCCGATGAGCCCGACATCTCGCTGCCGTCGAGGAATCGTGCGGCCAGCCAGTCGGCCTGACGCCAGCCCGGGCCGATCAGGCCGCTGGGGGCGCCGGAGGGACGTCCACCGGCATCGATGACCGCCCGATCGGCGATGTGGGCGCAGTCGCCGATCGCGAAGATCGACGGATCCGTCAGGGTGCGCAGGGCGTCATCGACGACGACGCCGAACGACGCCTGCAGTCCGGACTCCTCGGCGAGCTCCGCGCGCGGCGACACCCCGCACGACAGCACGAGGAGGTCGCCCGCGATGTCCTTGCCGTCTGCGGTCAGCAGGCGGTCGAAGGACTGGTGGCCATCCTCATCCGTGTGGAACAGCACAGTCTCGGCGCGACTGTGGGCGAAGACGGTGACACCGGTCCGGCGGACCGCGCGGCGCAGGACCGAACCCGCGCCGCGATCGAGATTGCGGGGCATCGGATGCGGGCCGTGGTGCACGACTGCCACACGAGCGCCCGCATGCGCGGCGGCCAGGGCGAACTCGAGGCCCAGCACGCCGGCGCCGAGCACGACGATCCGCTGACCATCGGCCACCGCGGCGCGGATCCGCGCGGCGTCGTCGAGATCGCGCAGCGCGGTGACGCCCCGGGGCAGGGTGTCATCCGCGCCCGCCGCCCGATGCCCGGCGCGGGACACTCCGTTCAGCGTGGGGATGTTCGCGCGGGAGCCGGTGGCGAGGACGACGCGGTCGTACGGGATCCTCTGACCGTCGCTCAGAACGGCGACGCGATCCGTCCGGTCGAGCCGGTGGACCGAGACGCCCGTGACGATGCGGCCGCCCGCGGACTCGACACCGGCGCGATCGGCGATCGTGAGCGATTCCCGCGCCATCGAGCCGACGGCGTATTCGGCGACGAGGACGCGGTTGTAGGCATCGCTGTGCTCCGCGCCGACCACGGTGAGGGCGATGTCACCCGCGCGCACCGCGGGGAGAAGGTTCTCGGCGAACCGCGCGCCGACGGGGCCGTAGCCGACGACGAGCACGCGCAGGGGGGATCGGCTCACAGGAGGACCGCCCCTTCGACCCGGCGCACGCGCACGGCTCCCGTCTTGAACTCGGGCATCGCCGACACGGGATCCACGGCGTCGGAGGTCAGCAGGTTGGCCGTGCCGTCGCCGCCGAAGTGGAAGGGCACGAAGACATCTCCCGGCCGGACGTCGCGGGAGACGAGCGCTCGTGCGCGCATGACACCTCGGTCGTTCGACAGCTCCATCGTGTCGCCGTCGGCGATCCCGTAGCGTTCGGCGGCGGCGGGGTGCAGCGTCGCCCGGACCTCGGGTTGTGCGATGGCCAGCTCGGGGACCCGGCGGGTCTGCGCACCGCTCTGATAGTGCTCGAGAAGACGTCCGGTGATGAGCGTCAGCTCGCCCGACCCGGGAAGACGCCCATCTGCGACTGCGGGGGATACCGCCACGATCCGCGCTCGCCCGTCCGGGTGGCCGAACCCCTCGCCGAACAGACGCGGCGTGCCGAGGGAGCCGACCGGGCACGGCCAGTGCACGGCAGCTCCGGCATCCAGCAACGCGTCGTCGATGCCCGAGTAGTCGGCGATCCCGCCCGCCGATGCCCGGCGCAGCTCGTCGAAGACCTCGCGCGCGTGCACGGAGTAGGTGCCGGGCGCGTCGAGTCGGCGAGCGAGCTCGGCCATGATCCAGAGCTCGTCGCGGACGCCCGCCGGCGGAGCCAGAGCGCGACGCCGGCGGATGACGCGACCTTCGAGGTTCGTCATGGTGCCCTCCTCTTCAGCCCACTGAGGCACGGGCAGCACCACATCCGCGAGAGCTGCCGTCTCGGAGAGGAAGAAGTCCGACACGACGAGCAGATCGAGGCGCTCGAGACCCGCCCGCACGGTTGATGCGTTCGGCGCCGACACGACGACGTTCGACCCGTGCACCATCAGCGCTTTCGGTCCGCCGTCGGTGCCGAGCGCCTGCAGGAGCTCGACGGCCGGGATGCCGGCACCCGGGATCACGGCGGGGTCGACGCCCCAGACGGCGGCGACGTGTGCGCGCGCGGCGGGATCGGTGATCTTGCGATAGCCGGGCAGCTGGTCGCACTTCTGCCCGTGCTCGCGGCCGCCCTGACCGTTGCCCTGACCGGTGAGGGTGCCATAGCCGGAGTCGGGTGCCCCGGGCAGGCCGAGCACGAGCGCGAGGTTGATCGCCGCGGTCGCGGTGTCGGTGCCGTCCACGTGCTGCTCGACACCTCGGCCGGTGAGGATGTAGACGCCGCCGCCGGCGGCGAGGCGCCGAGCGACAGTGCGGATCGTGGCTGCCGGAACGCCCGTGACCGACTGCACGCGCTCAGGCCACCAGCCGGCGACGTTGCGGCGAAGGTCCTCGAAGCCATCCGTGCGAGCCGCGAGGTACGCGGCATCCGCAAGTCCCTCCGAGATCACCACGTGCGTGAGCCCCAGGAGGAGCGCCAGGTCGGTGCCGGGCGTCGGCTGCACGTGGATGCCGCGCCCCTCGTCCGTGAGCCGCGCCGTCGCCGTCCGCCGGGGGTCGACCACGATCAGGCCGCCGGCGTCCTGCGCCCCCGTCAGGTGACCGATGAAGGGGGGCATGGTCGCCGCGACGTTCGTGCCCAGCAGCAGCACCGTGGACGCCGCGTCCAGATCGCTCAGAGGGAACGGCATCCCGCGATCGATGCCGAACGCACGATTGCCGGCCGCCGCTGCGGAGGACATGCAGAACCGGCCGTTGTAGTCGATGCGGCTCGTGGCGAGCGCCAGTCGAGCGAACTTGCCCAGCTGATACGCCTTCTCGTTCGTGAGGCCGCCGCCGCCGAACACCGCCACGGCATCCGGGCCGTGCGCCGCGCGGATCGAACGCAGACCCTCGGCGACGACGTCGAGAGCGGCATCCCACTCGGTCTCATGCAGCAGTCCGTCCGCGCCGCGCACAAGGGGAGCCGTCAGGCGATCGGGGGAGCGCAGGAGGTCCGCCGAGGTCCAGCCCTTCTTGCACAGGCCACCGCGATTGGTCGGGAAATCGCGGCCCGACACGATCACCGGGGCCGCATCCGCGACCGCACTGTCCGTCCGCGTGAGCGTCATCGCGCACTGGAGCGCGCAATACGGGCAGTGGGTTTCGGTGGCAACCCCGGTGGTCGAGTCAGTCATGCGTGTCAGATCCGGAATCCATCGCGGCGCGTACGGCCGTAGACCAGGGCAGTGAGGACCATGAGGGCCACGTACGCGAGGACGAACACGAGGAACGCACCGCTGTAGCTGCCGGTTCCCAGCTTGGACAGGTTGAGGGCCTGGGGGATCAGGAATCCGCCGTAGGCGCCGATCGCCGAGATGAGCCCGAGCGCGGCCGCAGCCTTGCGCTTGGAGGACACGTCGCCTCCCGTGGCGGCGTCGCCCGCGCCGCGCAGGGCGAAGACGACCGGAATCATCCGGTAGGTCGAGCCGTTGCCGGCACCTGCGGCGGCGAAGAGGACCAGGAAGCAGCCCAGGAAGAGCCAGAACTGGCCGGTGGGGATCACCATCATCACCGCGAGCGTCATGATGGCCATCGCCGCGAAGACGCCGATGGTCACCCGCGCCCCGCCGAAGCGGTCGGCCAGTCTGCCGCCGATCGGGCGGGCGAGCGAGCCGACCAGCGCCCCGAGGAACGCGAGCGACACGGCAGCCGACCCGACAGCGATGCTCGAGAACGTGGGGAACTGATCCGCGATGAGCTTCGGGAAGACGCTCGCGAAGCCGATGAACGAGCCGAAGGTGCCGATGTACAGCAGCGAGAGCAGCCACAGGTGCGGTTCGCGCAGCGCGGCGGCCGAGCCGGAGAAGTCCGCCTTCGCCGAGGACAGGTTGTTCATCCGAAGGGCCGCCCCGATCATCGCGACGAGGATCAGCGGCACCCAGATCCAGCCGGCCAGCGGCAGGTTCACCGCGACGCCCGCACCGATCGTGACGACGACCGGCACGACGAACTGGGCTACCGAGGCACCGAGGTTGCCGCCGGCGGCGTTCAGGCCCAGCGCCCAGCCCTTCTCCCGCTGCGGGTAGAAGGAGGTGATGTTCGACATCGAGCTGGCGAAGTTGCCGCCACCGAAGCCGGCGAGGGCCGCGACCAGCAGCAGAACGGGGAACGGCGTCTCGGGGTTTCCGACGCAGATCGCCATCGCGATCGCGGGGATGAGGAGCAGTCCCGCGGAGATGATCGTCCAGTTGCGCCCTCCGAAGATCGGCACGAGGAACGAGTAGGGGATGCGCAGCGTCGCGCCGACGAGGCTCGGGATCGAGATGAGCCAGAAGATCTGGCTGCTGTCGAGCGCGAAACCCGCGTTGGGGAGCAGGACCGCGACGATGCTCCACAGCTGCCAGACCACGAAGCCGAGGAACTCGGCGAAGATCGACCAGACCAGGTTGCGCTTCGCGATCGCGCGGCCCGGTCCCTCCCACTGCGCGGGATCCTCGGGATCCCAGCCGTCGATCCAGCGCCCACGTCGGTGGACGAGTCCCGCGGCAGCAGGCGCCGGGGGAGCGCCGACCGCGGTGTCGGGGGTGGCGCCGGCGGGCGGTGCCGTGAGTGTCGCTTCGGTCATCGAGATCTCCTGGGGAGTCGCAGTGAAGTGGAGCCTTGACTCCTGAAGCTACGAAAAGCGCGTTTCCCCCGGTCGTGTGCCATGTGAACTCTGCGTCTCCTGGAATTCACGCCCGCGTGAAACACGTTGTGAGAACCCGCGCCGGTACGCTTCGTGCGTGCCCTTCGCCCTCGCGCTCACCGTCATGCTCGCCGCGCTCGCGATCTTCCAGCTCGCGCTGGTCCTGGGCGCCCCTCTGGGGCGGTACGCGTGGGGAGGTCAGCACCGCGTGCTGCCCGCTCGGCTGAGGGTCGGCAGCGCCGTGGCGATCCTGATCTACGCCTTGATCGTGGTCATCGCGTTCGACCGGGTCGGCGCGATCGACGTGTTCCCCGAGCTTTTCGCTCAGATCGCGATGTGGGTCGTGTTCGGGTACTTCGTTCTCGGGATCTTCGCGAACGCCGCATCCCGGAGCAAGCCCGAGCGCGCCGTGATGGTTCCCGTCACGATCGTGCTCGCGGTGCTGAGCTTTTTCATCGCACTGGGCTACGGCGCCCTCGCGGCGCCCGTCTGACGGATCGGGTCAGCTGACGCCGAGCCAGGAACGGTCGGTGAGCACGATGGGCCCGTCGTCGGTGACCGCGACGGTGTGCTCGGCATGCGCCCCGCGCGAGCCGTCGGCGCTGCGCAGCGTCCATCCGTCCGGATCGGTGATCAGCTCGTCGGTGGTCTCGAGGAACCACGGCTCGAGCGCGACGACGAGACCTGCCCGCAGCGGGTAGCCGCGTCCGGGCTTGCCGTCATTGGGCACATGCGGATCGCCGTGCATGATGCGCCCCACGCCGTGCCCGCCGAAGTCGGTGTTGATCTCGTAGCCGCCGGCGCGGGCGACCTGGGCGATTGCGTACGAGATGTCGCCGATCCGCCGGCCGACTACGGCCGCCGAGATCGCGGCATCCAGCGCGCGCTCTGCCGTGTCGATGATCGCGAGATCCTCGTCGCGGGGAGTGCCGACCACGAACGACACCGCCGAATCGGCGACCCACCCGTCGACCGACACCGCGAAGTCGAGGGAGACGAGGTCCCCGTCCTTGAGCGCGTAGTCGAACGGCAGTCCGTGCAGAACCGCGTCGTTGACCGACGTGCAGATGACCTTGCCGAACGGGCTCGCACCGAACGAGGGGTGGTAGTCGATGTAGCACGACTCCGCGCCGGCGCGACGGATCAGCTCGTGGGCACGGCGGTCGATCGCGAGCAGGTTCGTGCCGACCCGGGTCTCGTCACGCAGCGTGGCGAGCGTTTCCGCCACGAACCGCCCTGCGGGGCGCATGGCCTCGATTTCGGCGGGAGTGCGCAACTCGATCATCCGGTTCCTTTCGTCTCGTCCATTCTGTCCGACGCAGCCGGTGCGTGCGCCGAGTGCGGCCAGTCTGGGAGAGTGCTTCGTCCTGTCCGAGAGCACCCTCCCAACGGCGGGACACCGGCGTACCATCGAGGCTATGTGGGTGCGTCGTGCTTTCTACGTCTGGATGATCCCGGCCGCGTTCCTGCTCCCGTTGTGGCTCCTCGTCGGCTGGGGAGTCTTCAATGCCGGCGGGTGGGCGTTCCTGTGGGTGCTGTTCCTGGCGATCCCGTCGGTGTTCATCGGCCAGCTGCTGCTCACCCTGCTCGTGCGGGCACGCGGCACCGTACGAGCCGAACGGGCGGTGTCCTGGTGGGATGTCCTGGGATTCGGCGTGTGGCACATCCTGACCATCGCGCTGGGCTTCTACAACCAGGCATGGTGGGCGCCGGTGATGGTCCTCACCGTCATCGTGGGCCTGGCCCTGTTCTGGCTCGAGCTCGTCCAGCTGTGGCGCGAGGCCAAGCCGTCCGCGATCCTGATGCGCACCACCGAGGGCATCGGCTACATCCCGCCTCAGACTCCGCGATCCGCGCCGACGGAGCGCGACGTCATCGTGATCACCGAACGACCGCCTACGGTCTGAGACCGTTTTGGCGGGCCGCGGTATCCGTGGCAGAATGGACCTTTGTGTCCTGACCAGGTTCTGCCTCAGGGGAGCCGGTTGTCAGACCTCGCGTCGATGGCCTCGGACACACATCAACCTTTCCCACCAGTACCGCGGTCGACCTGTGGCGGCCGCAGAGAGCAATGATCATGCAGATCCTCGACTCCGTCGACGCAGCTTCCCTGCGTTCCGACATCCCCGTCTTCGCCGCCGGCGACACCGTCAAGGTGCACGTCAACATCACCGAGGGCAACCGCTCGCGTATCCAGGTCTTCCAGGGCGTCGTCATCCGTCGCTCGGGCGACGGCGTGCGCGAGACCTTCACGGTCCGCAAGATCAGCTTCCAGGTCGGCGTGGAGCGCACGTTCCCCGTGCACAGCCCGGTCATCGACCACATCGAGGTCGTCACGCGCGGTGACGTCCGTCGCGCGAAGCTCTACTACCTGCGCAACCTCCGTGGCAAGAAGGCCAAGATCAAGGAGAAGCGCGACAACTGACGCGATTCCCTCGGAACCCCGGTGCCTTTCGGCCCGGGGTTTCGTCGTTTTCGCAGGGTCGGATGTGCGACCCTTGAGGCAGGGGTGCGCTCACGTGCGGCGAGCCCGCAGAAGGATCTGAATGACCACCGAGCAGACGGCACCCGCAGCGCCGGCGCCCTCCTCCCGCTCCGGGCTGAACACCGGTCGAGACCGTCGACGAGGATGGCTGTCGTTCCTGCGGGACGTGATCATCATCGTCCTGGTCGCGGTCCTCGTCTCGTTCCTGGTCAAGACCTTCCTGGTGCGCTCGTTCTACATCCCCTCGGGATCGATGGAGAGCACGCTGCTGGTCAACGACCGGATCCTCGTGGATGAGATCACCCCGCGCTTCGGCGGCTACGAACGCGGTGACATCGTGGTCTTCCGCGATCCCGGCGGGTGGCTCCCGGTCAGCACCGAACCGCCCCGTTCGCCGCTGGTCGAAGCAGTGGACTGGACGCTCTCGCTCGTCGGCCTGTCGGCACCGGACAGCGACGACCACCTCGTCAAGCGCATCATCGGGACGCCGGGCGATCACGTCGTGTGCTGCAACGCGCTCGGCCAGATCACCGTGAACGGCGTGCCGATCGACGAGACCGACTACCTCAAGCTTCCGAGCGCCGACAGCCCGGCATCCGCCGACTCATTCGATGTCACGGTCCCGGAGGATCGCCTGTGGGTCCTCGGCGACAACCGCTACTCGTCGAAGGACTCGCGCTACAACCAGGAGCAGCCGGGCAAGGGCTTCGTCCCGATCGAGAACGTCGTCGGACGGGCATTCCTGATCACCTGGCCGTTCAACCGATTCGGGATGCTGGATTTCCACCACGAGGTCTTCTCCGGTGTGCCCGCACCCAGCCCCGAGATCTCCTCCGAGCCCACGTCGAAATGACGGTCTCCGAGCCGCGGCTGACCCTCGAGCGGCGACTGCTGCGAGAGCACCCGATCCTGATCGCGTGCGACGAGGTGGGCCGCGGGGCCCTGGCCGGCCCCGTCGCGGTCGGCGCCGTCGTGATCGACGCCCCGCGCTCCCGCAAGCGGGTGCCGCAGGGCCTGCGCGACTCCAAGCTCGTCCCCGAACGTCGGCGAGCCGAGGTCGCAGCGCGCGCGTCGTCGTGGGTGTCGGCCAGCGCTGTGGGGTGGGCGAGCGCGGGGGAGATCGACGAGATCGGCATCATGCGCGCGCTCGGACTGGCGACACTGCGCGCCCTCGCTGACCTGCGCGCCCACGGCATCGTGCCCGAGGAGGCGATCGTCGTCCTCGACGGCAACTACGACTACATCACACCCGCGGGCGGCACCGGGCTGAGCGTGCGGCCCGTGATCAAAGCCGATCGTGATTGCGCGAGCGCCGCGGCGGCATCCGTGATCGCGAAAGTCGCGCGTGATTCGCTCATGACGGACCTGCACGACGAGCTGCCCGCCTACAACTGGGCGCGCAACAAGGGATACGCGAGTCCCGACCACCGGGACGCGATCCTGGAGCACGGGATCAGCCGGCACCATCGCGCGTCGTGGTCGTTCATCGGCTCGCCGACCCTGTTCTGACCGGGTCGGCCGCCGGTTCAGGAATCGAGCGAGAGTTCCTCGGGCAGGTGGAAGTCACGACGTGAGAGCTCCTCGACGTTCACGTCCTTGAACGTGAGCACCCGCACAGACTTCACGAACCGGTCGGCGCGGTAGATGTCCCACACCCAGACGTCGGTCATCGTGATCTCGAAGTAGAAGTCGTGCTCGGTATCGCGCCGGACGACGTTGACCTCGTTCGCGAGGTAGAACCTGCGCTCGGTCTCGATCACGTACTGGAACTGCGACACGACATCGCGGTACTCGCGGTAGAGAGCGAGCTCCAGTTCGCGGTCATAGTCTTCGAAGACTTCGTCATCCATGGTGAGTCCATCCTAGAGTCGCGATCGCTTTCACGTGCGTCGGGCTCTCCTCCCCAGGCACCCTCACGCGTCACTTGTTCGAGGGTGCCGTCGGACGCACGTTCCGGCCGTGCTCGGCTTGTCACGATGCCTGCATGGCAGACAAGGATGTGCTCGGCCGCGCCGGGGAGGATCGCGCCGCGCGGTACCTGGAGTCCAGCGGCTACACGGTGCTCGATCGCAACTGGCGCATCCGCGACGGCGAGATCGACCTCGTCGTCGCCCGGCGCGGTGAGTTGGTCGTCGTCGAAGTCAAGACGCGACGCGGACAGGCTTTCGGGCACCCATTCGAGGCGATCGACTCCCGCAAGCTCTCACGCTTGTGGCGATTGGCATTCGCATGGATCGCGGCCCATCCCGAATCGGCGCAGGGTCGCCGACTGCGCGTGGACGCGATCGCGATCATCGGGCCGGACCCCGCGACCGGCGCGCTCGAGCACCTCGAGGATGTCCGATGACCACCGCACGCACGTGGGCGATCGCCCTGTCCGGTCTCGACGGCGCACTCGTCGAGGTCGAAGCCGACCTGTCCAACCAGCAGCCCCAGTTCCGCATCATCGGGCTCCCCGACAAGGCGCTCGGCGAAGCGGTGCAGCGCGTGCACAACGCGAGCGAGAACTGCGGCCTCGCGCTGCCGCGCCGCCGGCTGACGGTGAATCTGTCGCCCGCGAGTCTGCCCAAGCACGGGTCATCCTTCGACGTCGCCATCGCGATCGCCGCGCTCGCGACCGAGGGAGCGATGGATGCCGCCTCGATTGCGCAGACCGTCCACATCGGCGAACTCGGACTCGACGGGAGGCTCCGGCCGGTGCCGGGGGTGCTGCCCGCGGTGATGGCTGCCGCGAGGGAGGGCAAGCGCCGAGTGATCGTGCCGCATGCGAATGCGGCGGAGGCGTCGCTGGTCGACGGCATCGAGGTCATCGGCGCTGTCTCGCTCGGCGACGTCGCCCGCTGGCACGGCGCCGACGTGGATGACCGCCACCTCGATCCCGTACCGGCTCCGGCCGCTGCGTCCGACGAACTCTGTGCGGCCGAGCTCGCCGAGGTGATCGGCCAGCGCGATGCCGTCGACGCGCTCATCACTGCGGCGGCAGGTGGCCACCACATGCTCATGAGCGGACCTCCGGGCGCGGGCAAGACGATGCTCGCGACCAGGCTCCCCGGCATTCTGCCGGCGCTCGACGATGCCGCCGCCCTCGAGGTCGCCGCGATCCGGTCGCTGTCGGGACAGGGGGTCGCCTCGCTCGCGCGGCGGCCTCCGCTCGAGGCTCCCCATCACAGTGCGAGCATCGCCGCACTCGTGGGCGGCGGCTCGCGGGTGCTGCGTCCCGGCGCGATCGCACGCGCAACGCACGGCGTGCTGTTCCTGGACGAAGTGGGCGAATTCGCGCCCAGCGTGCTCGATGCGCTGAGGCAGCCGCTCGAGAAGGGCGAGATCACGATCCACCGCGCCGGAGCGACCGCGTCCTTTCCGGCCTCGTTCCAGCTGATCCTCGCCACCAACCCCTGTCCGTGCGGAAACTACGGCGTTCGCGGGGGCAGCTGCGTGTGCCCGCCGATCGCCATCCGGCGCTACCTCGGCAGGCTCTCCGGCCCCCTGCTGGACCGCGTCGACATCGAACTGGGTCTTGCGCGCGTCTCGGTCGCGCATGCATCGGATCTGGCGGTGGGCATCGTGACGACCGCGGAGGCGGCCGAGCGCGTGGCGGACGCGCGCGACCGAGCTGCGCATCGACTTCGGGAGACCCCGTGGCGCCTCAACGCCCGTGTCTCGGGCCCCTGGCTCCGCGAAGGACCGCTGGCGCTCGCACCGGTCGTCCGGCGTCCGATCGATGCGGCGCTGCACCGCGGGTCACTCACCCTCCGCGGCTACGACCGGGTCCTGCGCGTGGCATGGACCCTCAGCGATTTGGCCGCACGGGCGAGTCCGACGGTTTCGGACATCGGCCGGGCCCTGTTCATGAAGAAAGGCATCACGACATGAAGGACTTCCTCCCTCCCGCGGCCCAGGCTCGGATGCTGCTGGGCCCGCTCGTCCGCGGCGAGTTGGACGATGAGCGTGCACGGCGTCTGTACGCCACGCACACCTGGGGCTGTCTCTCCGAGCCCGGCGACGGCGTCGCCGGGCGCCTCGTCGGCGCCCTCGGTGCGGAAGCGGCCCTGGCGGAGGTGATCCGGGGTGGGCGTGACGGCATCGCGCGGGATGCGGCCTCGCTCACTGCCAAGCAGTGGAGCGACGCGCGGGCGCGGTGGCTGCCCCGGCTGGAGACCGGCGATGTTCGGCTCGCGCTCGAGATCGCGCGGCGCGCCGGCCTGTCGGCGATCACTCCCGAAGACCGTGGTTGGCCGACATCCCTCTCGGATCTGGGTGAACACGCTCCGCTGATGCTGTGGGTCCGCGGTGATGTCGGAGCGTTGACGCGGTCCGCCCGGGCAGTCGCGATCGTCGGTGCGCGCGCCGCGACGAGCTACGGTGAGCACGTCGCGATGGAGCTGTCCGCAGAGCTGGTCGGCCACGGGGTGTCGATCGTCTCGGGTGCCGCATACGGAATCGATGGCGCCGCGCACCGCGCTGCCCTGACAGCGGGCGGAACGACGGTCGCGCTCCTGGCAGGCGGTGCGGAGCGGGCATACCCGACCGGGCATGAGCGCCTCATCGAGCAGATAGCCGCGTCCGGCGCGGTCGTCAGCGAGTCCCCGTGCGGAACCAGCCCCACCCGCTGGAGATTCCTGCAGCGGAACCGGCTCATCGCGGCCCTGTCCGACGCGACCGTCGTCGTCGAAGCCGGGTGGCGCAGCGGCTCCCTGAACACGGCAGGGCACGCCGCCGCACTCGCTCGACCGCTGGGCGCGGTTCCCGGCCCTGTCACCAGCGCGGCATCGGCCGGGTGCCACCGCCTGCTGCGGGAGTTCGACGCGCGCTGCGTCACCGGCGCGGACGACGTCCTCGAGCTGCTGGGTGCCTCGCAGACGCTGTTCGACATGCCGGCCGCGCAGGTCGTCGAAGACCGCACGGACGACGCCACTCGGGTGAGGGACGCGATGAGCTTCCGCTCCTGGCGACAGCCGACGGACATCGCGCGACGTTCGGGCCTGGCTCCGGCCGACGTCGCCGCGATCCTCGGACTGCTCGCCCTGGACGGCGAGGCCGTTCGCGGCGCGGAGGGCTGGCGGCGCGCGCGATCCGGCGTTCCGGTCACCCGATAGCCCGTGTGCCGCCGCCCGGACGTGCTCGCACGGGCCCATGCTGGAGTGATGGAGTTCGATCAGGCAGCCGATGCGTATGCGGAGCAGTTGTCGCGCGTGCGACGGCTCTCGCCCGCGACCGTGCGCGCCTATCGTGCCGACCTCCGCGACCTGTCGGCGACGGTTCCGGCCGCAGAACTTCCGGATGTGGATCTGGAGGCGCTCCGGGAGTGGCTGTGGCGCGCGACTCAGCGAGGCGATGCGCGCTCCACGCTCGCCCGGCGCACGGCGGCCGCGCGCGGCTTCTTCGCCTGGGCGACCGAGGAAGGCCTGATTCCGTCGGATCCGAGCCTGCGGCTCGTCGCGCCCAAGCGCGGCCGCACACTGCCCAGGGTCGCCACCGCCCAGGGCGTACGCGGCATGTTGGACGATCTGGCCGGGCGAGCGGGCGCGGCTGATCCGGTGGTGCTGCGCGACCACGCGATGCTCGAAGTCCTCTACGGTTCCGCGATCCGTGTCTCCGAGCTGACGGGACTCGACATCGACGATGTGGACCTCGAGCGCGCGACGCTCCGGGTGCTCGGCAAGGGCTCGAAGGAGCGTGTCGTCCCCTTCGGAGTCCCGGCACGACGAGCGATCGAGGCGTATCTGACCCGCGGGCGCCCCGCGCTCATCGTCCGCGCGGGTGCGCAGCGACCGGGCGCCCCGATGTTCCTCGGCACCCGCGGAGCGCGGATATCACCGCGCGCGGTCTACGACGTGGTCGCTCGCGAACTCGGAGCCGTGCTGGGGACCTCATCCGTCGGGCCGCACGCACTCCGGCACTCCGCGGCCACACATCTTCTCGACGGAGGGGCGGACTTGCGCGCCGTGCAGGAGATGCTCGGCCACGCGAGCCTCGGCACCACGCAGATCTACACGCACGTGTCATCCGAGCGTCTGGCCGCCACGTACAAGCTCGCGCATCCTCGTGCCTGAGCGCGTCAGCCGCAGCAGGGCAGCAGGATCGCCCGCGGCACTGTGCCGAGCAGCAGCATCGGGTTGATGTAGTCGCCGTGCAGGCGCACGCCGAAGTGCAGGGTGCCGGCGTCGGCGTGCCCTCCGGTCGAGACTGTCCCGACGATCTCGTCAGCCGCAACCGGGGCGCTCGGCACCAGTGAGGTCTGCACCGGTTCCAGCGTCGTGACCAGTCCGTCGCCGTGATCGATCGTCAGGATGCCGCGACCGGCGACACTGCCTGCGAACGCGACGACGCCGGCGGCGGGTGCCCGCACCTCCGGGCCGCCCAGAAGCTCGAGGTCGATTCCGCGATGGCCGGGTCCGTACTCGTGAGCGGGCGCGACATACGCGCGGGCCAGCCGG
>Ga0075365_10000317_pt1 | contig 17014 bp, 16 predicted proteins | sample EndMetdeltDD1765_FD_71387 | JGI IMG/M metagenome (GOLD analysis project Ga0075365, IMG submission 71387) | Populus endosphere microbial communities from Tennessee, USA - Endosphere MetaG P. deltoides DD176-5 | ecosystem: Host-associated > Plants > Roots > Endosphere | place: USA: Tennessee... | reverse complement strand
TTTACCATGTTGGCTATCTTTGCCCTGCTGGGTATTGCGGTGAACAATACGATCCTCTTAACTGATTTTGCGAACAAAGCCCGTAAACGGGGTATGCGCCGCAGCGAAGCCATGGCTTCGGCACTCGAGGAACGGTTCCGTCCGTTGCTCACTACCTCAACGACCAGTGTGGTTGCGCTTATCCCACTGGCATTGAGTGACCCATTCTGGGAGGCCTTGGCAATTACCTTGATCTTTGGGCTTATCTCAAGCACCTTCCTGGTGGTTGTGGCCTTCCCGTACTACTATCTTGGGAACGAGCTCATCCGCTCCAAGTTTAATCGCTGGCGAGCAATTGGCTGGTTAGTGCTCCTGATTGCAGGCACCATTGGTGCTGGTAAGCTTGGCAGCCTGACGGCTATGGGCTTTGCACTTGGCTACATTGTGGTCACGATTGCGACCCTGATGATGCTCAAGAAGAAGCGGCGCGCCTAACGGCGACCGCTTCTTGCCCTTCGGGGCAATGAGGAAGTGCAAAAAAAAACCTCGCAATTGCGAGGTTTTTTTGTGAGAGGAGACAACTACTTTGTTTGGCTCGAGAAGTATTCAATCTCTTTGACAATGTCCAAAAGGGCTTGAGCCTTCTTGGCTTCGTCGGCAATACCTTCAGCAGCTTGGTAGGCGGCTTGGATCAATGACTGGTCGTCGCTTGAGCGAATCACCAGTAAGAGTGCGTCGAATTTTTCTTCGGCAGGAAGGTCGAGTTTGCTGACAATCGGGCGCAGCTGGTTCAGAGCCTGTTGCTTAATGTCGTCAAGGCTTCCAGGTACTGCCGCGAGGGGAGCGGGTGCTGCTGCAGTAAGTGGTGCAGGCGCAGAAGCCATTTCTGGCGCTGGCGCTATGGGTGCCACAGGTGCTGAGGCCTGACTAATTGTCGGCAAGGTGGCCGGAATTGGTGGAATGTCTTCGTCAAGCGAAGAAGGGTTCGCCGCTCCTGGAGCTGTTGCCGACGGATCGGGAACAGGGATCGCTGCTTGTTGGCCTGCCTGGTCGTTCATACTGGCAAGTACTTTTGCCAATTCTTGGTCGTCTGTCACTGGTGCTTTTTTATCGTCTACCATGCCCACCTCTAAAGTTCTTATGTCTTTAATTACTTCAACTTTATCATAGTGGATACGCTTCTGGAAAGAGGCAGTGAATAAAATTTAGGCTCGGCGGCCAATGAAGGCCACAAACCGTCCGGCAGTTGGTTGATCACGCCGATGGCTGTGGAAGTGCGTATCTTCAATACTGCAAGTGGGATCAATTTCGATATGAGAAATACCAGCTTCTTCCAATTGAGCCTGGATCGCTGCCGCGTTATTGAAATAGTGCCGCTCACCATCTTTAAAAATGAATTTACTTTCAAAATAGTCATTAAATTCTGGACCGACTTCGTAATGCGATGCACAAGGCGTGGGGGAAAGGTAGACTTGCAAGCGACTGGCAACAACACCCCTGGCGGTGAGCGCGGCAATGGCCGTGGGTACAATGCGGTCTTTGGTACCGCGCCAGCCAGAATGGACGGCGGCGATAAGTTTGGTGTCAGGATCGTAAAAGAGGACGCCTCCACAGTCGGCCAGTACCACGCCGAGCAGGTGGTTGGCAGACCCGGTGAAAATGCCATCGGCTTCAACCGTGCTGTTGGCATCTCCGCCAGGCGTGGCTTCAACCACAGTGGCGCCGTGGACTTGACCTACAAAGGTGGCAACCGCACCTGGACCAATCAGATCAGTGGCCAAGGCGTGACGGGCTGCCTGGACGGCATTGGTTTGAGTGGCAAGTTCGTCGCCTGCGTAATGGTTGGCAAGGAGCCCGGTGCCATAGTTTGTTTCGTTGAACTGATTGCCGGGTGACAACGGCGCACTATGCATGGTCACGCCCGCAGTTATCTCCGGAAATTGGGAAAAAATAGCGGGGGTGCGAATGGTTGGTTTATTCATGACGAAGGGCCTCGATTGGATCTTTACGCGCGGCTTTCACGGCCGGGGCAATGCCAAAGAGGATGCCCACGGTGGTAGAAACGCCAAAGGCGAGGAATAGCGAAGGAAGGGTGATGGTAGGGGTAATGTCCAGGCGGAAAGAGAGCAGACTGCCCGTGATAAAGGCCAGGGCAACGCCAATGAGTCCACCGCCAACGCTAATCACCATGGCTTCGATCAGGAATTGGCCTAGAATCTGTCCATTGGTGGCGCCAATACTTTTGCGGATACCAATTTCTTTGGTGCGTTCAGTGACTGAAACGAGCATGATATTCATAATGCCAATGCCTCCAACCAGCAGGGAAATTGAGGCAATGGCGGCGGTGAAGGTAGTGAGCACGCGCACAATTGAACTAGTCGCTTGCAGCGCTTCTTGCTGGGTAATGACCGAAAAGTCTTCTTCGCCGCCGTGATTCTTCTTAATTGCCGAATGAATAGCAGCCGTTACCTGTTCAGGCGTGGCATGGTCGGCAACTTTGACTTCGATTTCTTGGATTTGGGTTGCCCCTTGATAGGCGCGTTTGCCTGCTTCAAAAGGAATAAATATAGCTTTGCTTAGGTCTGGAGCCAGACCACCAAAGGCAGTGCTTCCAGTGTTACTGTCCAAAATGCCGATGACCGTATAATCTTGGCCACGTACCGTAATCTTACCGCCCACCTGGTTGTCGGTGCCAAGGAGCTTGTTGGCCACATCTCGGCCAATCACGGCAACCTCAGTTTGAATACTGGGGTTAAAAAATTCACCATGGGTGAGTTTGACGTTTAATACTTGAGGCAACTCTTCGGTCGTGGCGATAATAAAGGGGTGCTTGAGTTCGGTGGCGCCATGACTGACATGTCCGCTCACGATCATCATCGGGGCGACCGCAGTTACGTTTTTGGTGTGTTCCACCGACTCCAGGTCACGTTCGTTCAGCGTGGAAGGAGTGGTGGCGCCCAGGAGGTTAAGGCCCACGGGTTGGCTTAGGCCTTCGGTGTTGGTGGCACCAGGACGAATTTGGATCACATCGCCGCCCAGCTTGTGGATTTCGCTGCCGACTTCGCGCTTAATGCCCTCACCTAGAGCCATAATCAGGGTAACTGAGGCAACGCCAATGACAATGCCGGTCATGGTCAGAATGGTGCGAACTCGGGCGCTACGCAGGGCGGCAATGGCAATTTTGACATTCAGGGTAATCATGCAGCATCCTCCTCACGCGGTTTGGGAACGGTACCAAGCGGACGTTTGGCATTCTTGGGTCGGGGTTTTGGTTTGTGCTTGCTGTCGCTGGCAATTCGGCCATCGATCATGCGAATCACTCGGTCGGCATAGACAGTCAGGTTGGGATTGTGGGTCACCATAATAATGGTATGACCTTTTTTATGCACTTCGCTGAGCTCTTGCATAATAATCTCGCTCGACTTGCTGTCGAGGTTGCCCGTGGGTTCATCAGCCAGAATAATTGCCGGGTTATTCACCAAGGCTCGGGCAATGGCCACGCGTTGCATCTGGCCGCCAGAAAGCTGGTTAGGCATGTAGTATTCCCGCTCGCGCAGGCCAAAAGTCTTGAGTAGCCGACTGGCCGCGTTAAGTCGTCGGGTGTGGCCCCAGCCTTTGTAGGTGAGGGGAAGGGCGACGTTTTCGATCACGCTGACCCGGGGAAGTAAATTGAACGATTGAAACACAAAACCAATTTTATTACGGCGGAACTTGGCTTGCTGCCGACTACTCAGTTCGGCGACCGAGTGATTTTCAAGGTAATAGGTGCCATGCGAAGGCGCGTCGAGTAGTCCCAGGATGTTCATAAGCGTGGTTTTGCCACAGCCACTCGGTCCCATAATGGCCACAAATTCGCCCTTATCTACCTTGAGGGTAAGGTTGTCGAGCGCCACAGTTGTGGCATCTTCAACTCCGTAGAGTTTGCTCAGATTAGTGAGGGCAATCACCGTCTTGTTGTTAGTGCTGGTATCGGTCTTTTTTCTTGGCATCACTCCCTATTATAGAAAGGGGGGAAACAATATTGCAACTAGTTGGTAACTATTAGTACCCCAGAGTCGCAATGCGGTCGGCAGGGGCAAGGCCTGGCAACAGGACTTGCCCTCGGTGAAATGACCCTCACTCCTTGCGAATAAGAGGTAAGGTCATTCTTGGGAAAGTTCTCCTGATCTGTTAAAATGACTGCGTTGGAGAGATGTCCGAGTGGCTGAAGGAGCACGCTTGGAAAGCGTGTGTACGGGCAACTGTACCGCGGGTTCGAATCCCGCTCTCTCCGCCAGGCTCCATTGACTTAATGCTAATTTTATGATAGGATACAAGGCATGATAGGAACAGATTCCGGCCCAACTTTTGAAGAACAGAGCTACCACGCTCCCACTACAGAAACAGGTGAAGAAAACGACGCTCATTACGAGCAGACTGGCTTTGTCGATGGCCGAATCCTCGTTCTTGCCTACATGGCAATTATGCTTGAGGTTGCTCACCAACAGAGTGAATCGCTCCGCGCTTTTGGCGCACCACTAGGTAGTGAAGGCTTTACGGCTTTTACAACCAACAGTCTTAATTTTGACCACTTTGGTAAAGGCGCTCCAAGCGCACGCCAGGAAAATATCAATCAAGTTGCCAGTGATCTCTTTGCTAAAGCTCGCGCCAATCGCGGACGCGCTGCTCGCCAATCCTCAGTCTTTAATGAGGCAATGCGTGGCTTCAATCCTAATGGTGTTGCATCTCACTTCAACGCTGCGGGTATGCCACCAACGCGTGAAACCGCTGCCCCAGTAAAACGCAACCCTGCCGACTACGCACCACTGCCATTTGGCTTGCAGCAGTTTAGTCAAAATAACCCTTCCCCCGAGGATGTTAAGGGCCGCCAAGAAGCTTCGGCCATCTTGCGCGAAGGTCTCAAAGCCCAAGGTTGGGACGGTGGTGAAGTAACTGCGGACATGCGTAAAGCCGCATTGCGCGAAGGCATTAAGCGCGTCCACACCGACGTGACGGGTGAAAATGGTAACCAGGTGAGCGGATCTGCTGCCCGGTTTATTACTCAAGAATTTACCCAGGCAAAGAATGAGGAAAAGAAGGCCCGCCAACAGGCTGACTACCAAGAAGCCGCCTAACGCGACTTACTAATAGTTCCTTGCAGCCGCTCCTCTAGAGGAGCGGTTCTTTTTATGCTACAATAACCTCTGTTATGCACTATTTCTTATCACGTCTTCAAACCGAAATCGCTGCCCAAGTTACCCAGCTTTTGGACATTCAGGGTAAACCGGTGATTCAACCAGGTAACCCCAAGGTTGGCTCAGACATGGCCATTCCACTTTTTGCCTTTAGCAAAGAGAAAGGGCAGGGGCCGGATGTGTTGGCCACGAAAGTTGCTGGACAACTGAGCCACGATGCAATTGTGCGCGCCGAGGCCATGGGTGGTTTTGTGAATCTTTGGTTTAATCCGGAAGTGTTGATTCAAACTTTTATTGATGACCTTATGACAGCCGAGGATGAAGGTCGTGTCTTTGGTGAGCATGCCGAAGGCAAGGGTAAAGTGGCTATTGTAGAGTTCCCGAGTGCCAATATGGCCAAGCCGTTTAGTGTGGGACATCTGCGTCCTTCGACCCAAGGTTGGGCCGTGCGGCAGCTGATGGTGGCCATGGGCTATACCGTCGTGACCGATGATCACCTCGGGGACTGGGGTACGCCGTTTGGTAAGTGGGCCGTGGGCTATAAAGAATTTAGCTCTGAAGAGCAATTGACCAAAGGTGGAGTTTACGAACTTGGCCGCGTCTATGTCAAAACCGTGGCCGAGCTCAAATATGAGGCCGAACACAACAAGCATCAACTGGCCGATGAGGTTCAGGAATGGTTGCTCAAGTTAGAGAGTGGTGACGAAGAGGCTGTGGCCCTGAGCAAACGCTTTAACCAGATCTCGCTTGCTCACATTCATGATATTAAGAAACGTCTCAAAATCTCCACAGACGAAGAGTTGGGTGAATCCTTTTACATTCCCGAAGCCAAGCGTATGGTGACTGAATTGTTAGAAAAGGGGATTGCTACCCAGAATGATGATGGCACAGTAATTGTACGGCTGGATGAATATGGCATTGAAACGCCGATACTATTGCAAAAGAGCAATGGTGCGGCGCTCTACGCGACTACTGACATGGCCACTATAAAATACCGCTGGGAACGCTGGCAGCCAGCCAAAGTGCTCTATTTTGTAGATGGCGCCCAGCAGTTTCACTTCAAGCAGGTATTCGCCCTGGCCGATAAATTAGGCTATGGCCAACCCGAATATACCCATATCTGGTTTGGCACGCTTGACCAAATTAACGAAGATGGCACCCGGAGCAAAATGAGTTCTCGTAAAGGGGTGATATTGCTCGAGGAGCTTCTGGACAAGGCCGAAGCGCGGGCTCGCGGCGTGGTGAATGAAAGCGGCAGTGCCGATGTCTCCGAAGAAGATATTAAAAAAATTGCCGTTGGGGCAGTGAAATTCGCTGACTTCATGGCTGATCGCCGTACCGGCATTCTCTTTGACTGGGACCATATGTTTAGTACTCAGGGTTTTTCCGCACCGTATATTCAGTATGCCGGCGTGCGGGTGCGCAGTATTTTGGAAAAATTTGAAGCTGTGGAAGAACTTCCGCTCGACGCCACCCCTTATAATTGGCAAGCTGAAAAAGATATTCTGACCCACTTGCATACTTATCCACAAGTTATCCACGAGGCGGCTGCCCTGTATGAACCGCACAAAGTGGCTCAGTTCGTGTATGAATTAGCCCGGATTCTGAACCGTTATTACGAAGAAACTTCCATTGCCCACTCCGAGAGTGCGCTGCAACAGAAGCGGCTGTGGCTTTTAGGCCAGGTGCAGGCGATTCATGCGCATGCCTTGTCGCTTTTGGGCATTGAGGTGCCTACCAAAATGTAGCCACCAGCTTGCACGCAGTGGCAAGTTGAGCGCATAATGCCCATGATAAATGTATTCAAAAAATCCATGCAACAGCACGACAACGCTTATTGGCGAAAAAAATTAACCCCGGAACAGTATAAGGTCTTACGCGAAGAGGGGACCGAAGCTCCCTATAGTGGCGCCTTACTCCACGAAGCAGGCACAGGTCAATTTGTATGTGCGGCGTGTGGGGCGGAATTGTTTGCATCAGACACCAAGTTTGACGCCCATTGTGGTTGGCCAAGTTTTTATGACGCCAAGCCTGGCGCAGTTGATTTTGAAGATGATAGCTCACTAGGCATGACCCGAACTGCAGTGACGTGTCACACTTGTGGTAGTCACCTGGGACACGTATTCAAAGACGCACCCGACCAACCAACAGGACAGCGCTATTGTATTAATTCAGTTGCTTTGCAGTTTAAACCAAAAGGGTCAGATGTTTAATTTTTTCAAATCTTCAGTAGTGCTCGAGACCCCAAATGACCGCTTGCAATCATGGTTGCTTATCTTCATTCGTATTTCAATTATGGTAGCCATTGTGTGGTCAGCCATGACCCGCGACTGGGAGAACTTCGGCACCTCGTTGCTGGCGTATGGGTCAACGTACGTCCCCACATTCCTGGAGCGTCGGTACCGCGTGTATCTGCCAATTGAATTCCATGTCGTGGTTGTCGGCTTCTTGTACGGTAGCCTCTTCCTGGGCGAAGTGGGTGGCGCATATGACCGATTTTGGTGGTGGGACGTGATGCTCCATCTTAGTTCAGGGGTAATGTTAGGCTTCCTAGGCTTTCTTATTCTGTATATCCTGCGCGTCCAAGGGAAGCTCAAGATGACGCCTGGACTGGTAGCTTTTTTTGCCTTTTGTGTGGCCATGGCTGGTGGAGCCATCTGGGAAATTGTGGAATTTCTGATTGACCAGCTCTTTGGGGCTACTATGCAGCGCGGCAATTTAGACACCATGAAGGATCTGATTGTTGACGGTCTGGGCGCAATTGGGGTGGTTATGGCCGGGTATTCCTATTTGCGCAAAGCCCATCAAAGCCCCCTGGGCCGTTTTGTGAATAACTTTATGCAACTGAATCCTCAACTTTGGCCCAAAGCGCGTCGCCCAAAGCCACCTACAAAAAATAACTAGAGGTAAGAATGTGAAGAAGATCTCCCCGTCAAAAATACTTTGGATTGATTTGGAAATGACCGGCCTGGCACCAGAACGCGACCGGATTTTGGAAATCGCCGCTATTGTGACTGATTGGCAATTTACCGAGCTGGAAAAATTTCAGACAGGGGTGGGACAATCCATCGAAGAGGTTACTCCTCTGATGGACAATGAGTTTTATAATTTATTTCCCAAGAATCGTTTGCAGTTATTAGAACTTGTGGCCAAAAGTCCGAGTGAGACGGAAGTTGAACAACAAGTACTGGAGCTGATCGACCGCCATTTCGCTGCTGACGAGCCAGTGTTGCTGGCCGGTAACTCCATTCATATGGATCGCTTATTTATTCGCCAGTGGTGGCCAAACCTGGAGAAGCGCTTGCACTATCGCATGCTTGATGTCTCGGCCTGGAAGGTCGTGATGCAGGGCAAGTATGCCACTGACTTTGATAAACAAGAATCGCACCGGGCAATTGATGACATTCGCGAATCGATTGCTGAGCTGCAGTATTATCTGAAGTGGTTCAAAGGCTAACTTCCGTTAATGGTTGAATTTGCGAGCACGCCGGAAGTCGCTGCTCCTACAAAGACGCGGACATTAGGCGCTGCAGCAGTGGTGGCGGTGAACGAAGCGGCACATTACGCGCATGCGCTAGAAGTGGTCAGAACAAATGCCGGAGTGATCGATGAGCTGATTGAGGAGGGTGTGCCAGACCCACGTTTCTCCATGAAAATTACTCGCCTGGGACGACGACTCCTAGGTAAGCATTATGCTAGCCATGAGGATCAGGCTGCTATTAAAGATTGGCTCAATGCCAACAATATGCCACATTTACGTTCAGCGCCTCGCTATCTTGAGGTAAAAGTTGAAGATTTAGAGGACGCGCATAGTTTTGCGCAGCAAGAGAAGGCTCGTGAGTTGGCTGGAGTGCGCACCATGCTGAGCGAGTACAGCGAAGTTCACCAAAAAGAGCTTAACGATTTTTGGGACAGCGATAAGTTGGATGTTCCCGAAGCATTTAAGGCTGCCAAATTGGCAAGTGAGGTAGAGCTCGGCGCACAGGTGCCTTGGGTTGAGTGGATTGCGACTTATACTGATGATGCGTTGCTGGCGTCTGTTCTTGAATGGGGCATGCATAAGGTTGAATCCGACTCAGCAACTCCAGAAATGGTGGCCAAAATTGAGCGCGTGAAGAAAGGCTTCGCACAAGGGCTTCAAGTTGCGCACGAACAGGGAATACTCAATAAGGGCAGTCTCAAGATGGCCACGACGAAATTGGAGGCTCTGCAAATTCAAGTTTTTCACCCACTCTCCCTTTTGGCGGCTCATGAAGCGGCAAAGGGAGTGGCTTATCGAGATGAGGGCTATGTTGAAATACGGGAAGATGCCTCGGACTTTGCGGTGTACCATGAGGTGGGCCACACGGTATTTGGGAGATTTACGCCATTATTTGATGAAGCAGGCATTCAAATGGCCACCGACTATATATTTCAGGCTGCAGGCGGGACGGAGCGACCCAAGTTTCATTATGATGAGCACGATGTGGTGGCAGCCAGGCAGCTTATTGCCGTTGCAGGTATGTCTGAAAGCGAATGGTTGCGGCTGGTAATGGATCGTCGCACCGAATCTATTGAGAGGTATTGTATTCTTGCTGAAGCGGTGGTGCTGAGGACTGGCTTTGATATTGTAACGTTCTTGGAACTGGGTTTTGGTCGGCTGGAAGATAAATATTCTGGCAAGGATGGTTCGAACGCAAGAGTTATTGCGAGAGAACTGACTTTTGAAGAACTTGCCTCGGTTGCTGATTTCTTTATTGGCCGAGAGAACCGTGCAACGCCCAATGACCTTGCAATGTGGCTATTAGATGATGTGGAACGTGGAGGAGAGGTGTCCGGGACGGCTTTGCTAGTGGTGACCCAGCTTATAGAAAAGCACTACATTGACCTTTAGCTCTTTCTATTGCAAAATAACCGAAAAAAGAGTATTTTAAGAGCAATGCTTACGCACAAAGATGTTGAAAAAAACCTTTTAGAAAAGCCCGATGCGCGGCTGGAGTATCCTTTTGGCCCCAAGACTGCGGTCTATAAAGTAGGTGAGGGTGAAGAAGCCAAGATGTTTGCCCTGATAGCCGAAGGGAGCGATCCGGTGCGCCTGAGCCTCAAGTGCGACCCTCAGCTTGCCCAAATACTTCGCGAACGCTACGAGAGTATTATGCCCGGCTATCATTTGAACAAAAAGCACTGGAATACCGTAGTGCTCACCGGACAACTAACTGATGAAGAAGTGTACGATCTGATTGATCACTCATATCGGCTAGTGACCGACACACTTACTCAGTAACTTCGGGAGTTTCGCTGGCAAAGCGATCGCGAAGCTCGCTGGTATTCTTAGCAATTGTAGTGAGGGCCTCTTTGGCCTTTGTGTCTTTGATTGTTCCTTGAATCTGTTGAATCAGCTGCAATTCATCAGCGAGTTTTTCGCTGACCACATCTTCGAACTGAGTGTCCAAGCGGTTCAGGGCCTTGGCGCTTTTCAGCAAAGCGTCGACTTTAGTGTCAATCGCCGCCTTTTGTTGCTGGGAAGAGATAGTTTTAACCCTATAGACTCGTTTGAGCTCAGCACGCGTCAGAATATTGGTGGTGGTGATGGTGGCCACGAGGTCAGCATTGTGTCGTTTCACATCTGAACTGGTCAGATTTTTGACTTGGTCATTAGAAATGCGCAAAAGTTCGGTTTGGGAAATGGCCAGGTTAACCATGGCGATTTTAGCCGGGTCTTTGCGATTGCCTAGCACTATAAAAGCCGCTGACGAAAGCACGACCACCATAATGACCACAAAAAGAATGGCCCAGCGCTTGCGGTTAGGTCCGGCGCTATTGGCTGGTACCTGGTAGCCTGGAATCGGTCCGTAGCCCATATTTGGCCCTTGCCCTTGGGGTGACGGCGCTGCTGGAGTAGTTGGTCCCATAGGGAACATTAAAGCATAAATGAGTTGGGTTGGCGATTGTCGCGTAGGATATGGCGCAAACGAGATGCTACAATAGCACCAGAGGTAGAAGTGGACGTCAAAGAAGAGATTCGCAACCGGTTAAATATTGAAGACGTCATTAGCGAATACGTCGAATTGCGCCGTTCCGGGCGTAACTTCAAGGCGCTCTCGCCTTTTAGCCAGGAAAAGACGCCCAGCTTTATGGTGAGTCCGGAGAAGCAGATTTGGCATGACTTTAGCTCCAATAGGGGCGGGGATGTCTTTAGCTTTGTCATGGAAGTGGAGGGCGTGGATTTTCGAGGTGCGCTCGAGATTCTGGCACGTAAGGCAGGTCTTGATCTTGGCCTTTATAAAGACGATAAAGCCAAAGAGTTTCACAAGAAGAAGCAGCGCATGTTTGAGGCAATTGAGCTAGCAGCCAAATTCTATGAATTCGCCATGACCAAAAGCAAAGTCGGCCAGGACTACTGGTTTCAGAAGCGGGCCTTTACGCCGCAGATTATCAAGGAATTTCGCTTGGGGTATGCACCCAAAGACGGAGGGAGCTTGAGCAAATTCTTGCTGAGTCGTGGGTTTAGTGTTGATGAACTGCGCAGCGCAGGCCTGCTTACTCAGCGTTCCAGCGGTCCTGGTGACATGTTCCGCGAGCGGGTGATGGTGCCGCTTGCCGATGGCCAGGGCCGGATAGTGGGGTTCACTGCCAGGCTGGTTGGCGACGTCAAGAACGCACCTAAATACATTAATACGCCGCAGACGCTTCTTTATGACAAGGGGCGGCAAGTGTATGGCTTTCATTTGGCCAAAGAGGCGATTCGCCAACAAGATTACGTGGTGATTGTCGAAGGCAACTTAGATGTCATTGCCTCGCACCAGGCAGGGGAGCGGGCAGTGGTGGCCACGGCGGGAACGGCCATGACCAAAGATCACTTGAGCCAGCTTGCCCGGCTGACGCCGCATATCAAGTTGGCTTTTGACCAAGATGCGGCTGGCCTCAAGGCGACTGAGCGGGCGATTGGGATTGCTCAGGAGCTGAGTATCGAACTGTCGATTGTGACCGTGCCCGAGGGCTTTAAAGATCCTGATGAACTTATTCAAAAAGAGCCTGCCAAATGGGCGGAGGTTATTTTGCGCTCAACCTATGCCATGGATTGGGTGATCGCTCGCTACGTGGCGCAGTGCGATCTGACTTCGGCCGAAGGAAAGCGGCGATTCAGTAGCAAAACCCTTGAAGTGGTGGGCAAGTTGCAAGATCCTGTGGAGCGCGAGCATTATATGAATATTATCGCTGGCTATGTGGGCGCGAGCCAAGATGCCTTGGCTCAAAAACTGGAAGGCATGCTGCAAAAAGAGAAACCTAAACAGTTTAAGCCACACCAGGCAACGCACTTTGAGCCAGACACCACCTCGTATCAAGATGATTTTCTGGCTATATTAGTTCGCCATCCGGCGGCGCGCGATGCCTTTAAACTGGTCTCGCCTGACGACTTTTTGACCGAAGATCGTCAAGCCCTGGCACACTACCTACAAGAAAACCCCAACGAAGAGTTTGGCACGGAGATACCTAGCCCTTTACAAAGTAGGGAAACATATGTCAAAATAGTACTACTCACTGCCGAAGAGCGGTATAGCCAGCGTGGAGAAGCGAGCGTCGATGACGCCTTCCGGTTGGCCAAACGAATCAAGAAAGAAAAATCCAAACACGAAATTACCCGCTTAGGACAGGAATTGGCTATTGCCGAAGCCAAAGGTGACGTCGCCATAGCTACTGAACTCAAGCAACAATTAATGACTCTTATAAAGGAGCAACGTCATGCCTAGAGCAAAGAAACAGCCAGCCGAAGCAGCGGCCCCAAAGACACGTCGCAAAAAAGATAGTCAGCCAGAAGCAGCCGAAGGCACCACCGCTGTTGCCCCGCCATTTGAAGAAGCGGCCGACACTGCCTTTGATGATGATTTTGATCCATTAGCCGAAGAAGAAGAAGTTGATGACACGGCCACGGCTGTACAGAGTTTTGATGAAGTTTCAGATGACTCAGTTCGGTTATACTTGCGTGAAATTGGGAAAATCCCTCTCTTAACACCTGAAGAAGAGTTGGCTTTAGCCCAACGGGTCAAAGCTGGCGAAAAAGAAGCCAAGGACCAAATGGCCGAAGCAAACATGCGTTTGGTTGTCTCGATTGCTAAGCGTTATAGCGGTCGCGGCCTTGATTTCCTGGACTTGATTCAAGAAGGCAACACTGGTCTGTTGCGTGCGGTTGAAAAGTTTGACCCAGATAAGGGATTCAAATTTAGTACCTACGCCACTTGGTGGATTCGCCAAGCCATTACCCGGGCCATTGCTGACCAAGCTCGTACTATTCGTATTCCAGTACACATGGTGGAGACGATTAACAAGCTGCTGCGCACCCAACGTCGCCTCACCCAAGAGCTTAATCGCGAGCCAACCATTGAAGAACTGGCTAAGGCCATGGAAATGGAACCCGAGAAGGTTGAGTATGTAATGAAGATCAAGCAGGACATTACGTCGCTTGACGCCAGTGTGCGTGATGATGACGATGACTCTGTGCTTGGTGACTTTGTGGTGGACGAAGAAGCTGAAAATCCCGAAGAAGCAGCCACCAGCCAACTGCTTAAAGAGCAAGTGAAGAAGATTTTGGGCACGCTTACCGAACGTGAACAAAAGATCTTGAAAATGCGCTTTGGCTTGGATGACGGCAAGAGCCACACTCTTGAAGAAGTTGGCCAAGAATTTAACGTTACTCGTGAACGCATTCGTCAGATTGAAGCCAAGGCTTTGAGTAAGTTGCGCAAGCACAAGGACGTGAAAAAGTTGTACGACTACCTTAAGTAGAGCAGACTTACTCTGGAACCAAAAAGGGAGCCCTCGTGGCTCCTTTCTTTGCGCAGAGGCATAAAGATGTGGGGGATATCCGAAGCTATGTTAAAATGACGACATGTCAAAAATCATCATCGGCCTCTGTGGTACCTTTGCGAGTGGCAAAGATACACTTGCAGATTACCTTGTAAGTACTTATAACCTGATGCACCTTTCAACTGGCGATATTGTCCGCCAGGAAGCCATGCGCTTGCGAGGCTCCACCGAACGTCCTGTTATTTTTGAAGTGGCGAATCAGCTACGCGCCGAAAGGGGAGCAGATGTGCTTGTGCAGATTGCCCTCGAGCTTTTTGCAGCCCATCAAGAAAAATATGATGGCGTGGTTATTAGCGGCATCCGCTCTATTGGCGAAGTTGAGACGTTGCACGCCAAGGGCGGTAAGTTGCTTTTTGTCGATGCGCCTGTTGAGACCCGTTATCAACGCATGGCCAGTCGTCAACGCGATGCTGAAACTCAACTTACTCTCGAGGAGTTTAAGGCTGGTGAAGAAAAAGAACGCAATGTTGACCCAGCAAACAAAGCTATCCAGAATCTGGGAGCCATGCGCGATATGGCCGATGCCCTCCTCATTAATGATAGTGACCTTGAAACCTTTCTGCATTCAGCCCAGCAGGCCATTAAGGCCTAGGGCACAGTAAGAGTATGACTTACAAATCAGTCGAACATATAGCTTCATCTCCCGAATCGCCTGACCATGCATTTATGAAAAGAGCGATTGCGGCCGGTGCCCTGGTGGTGGGGCTGGGCACTCTCCCTGCTGCTAATCCCGAAGCGAATGTTGTCCCGCCGTTGCCCAATCACCTGGCAGCTGAGCGTATTGCCACGCGCAACTATGCGAAGTGCGAGATAGGGCAAGTAGGCAAGCCCCAGCCTGAAGCACCGGACTCACTCTTTGCCATGGGTCGCGCGCGTGCGGCGGTGCCGATTACCTTAAAGCTGACCCCTGATCCCCAAACCGCTAGAGAGCGAGTATGGCATGCTGCCGAAGAGGATGACGTGCATTGGAAGCTGCCCGAGCTTAAAACGCACGCCATTGTTCCGGCTGGGAATGGCAAAGTGAAGCTTCATCCAATCGTGAGCATGCCTGTTACTGCCACGCAAAGCAAGGAAGCACCTGATCCAACGAATGCAATGCTCCATCCGCTCAAGAGCAACCCGGCGGGTACGCAAACCGTCCTGTATGTAGCTGGCCATGCCTCGGGCACAGACCCGGCGACCAAACGCTCGGTGACCTATAGCGCTGAACAATACTGCGCGACTTTTGAGGCCACTATGGTTGAAGGCAACATTGCGTGGAAAGTTGTGCCGAAGCCCCCTGAGCTTCCCCAGACAATTGTGGCCAAACCAGAATATGGCTCTGCGCCAACAGAGTAGCGTATACTGGATCTATGACCAAACGCCTTGTAATTATTGATGGAAAATCCGTGTTCTACCGTGGCTACTACGCCATGCCTAATCTGAGTACCAAAGACGGTACTCCCACTGGCGGAGTCTATGGCTTTGCAACCATGGTGCTGGAAATTGTGAAGAAGCTCAAGCCTAACTATGTGGTGGTCGCTTGGGATAAAAGCGGCACAAACATTCGAGCACGGCTGGAAATGTACCCGCTCTACAAAGCTGGTCGTAAACCCACGCCACCGGACTTTAAAGTGCAGGTGCCGATTTTGCACGAAATGCTTGATGCGCTTGGCTGGCCGTTTTATGAGCTTGATGATTACGAAGCCGATGACCTAATGGGCGTGTTTGCCAAGCAGGCTGGCGAAAAGGGAATCGAAAGTTATTTGGTCACTTCAGACTTGGACGTGTTGCAGCTGATCAATTCGCATACTCACGTGTATACCCTCAAGAAGGGTCTGACCAATATTGAACTCTTTCATGAAGAATACTTCCGCGAGAAGTATGGAGTTGGGGCGCATCAATGGGTTGATGTGAAAGCCCTTAAGGGCGACTCCTCGGATAATATTCCGGGAGTGGCAGGCGTGGGCGAAAAGACCGCCCTCGAACTTATTAAAAAATACGAAACATTAGATGGGGTGTACGAGCATTTGGATTACCTCAAGCCCACGCTCCGGACTAAGCTGATTACACACAAAGATATGGCTTATTTGAGCAAGCGGCTGGTCACTCTGCTGGTAGAGGCGCCTATCTCGCTTGATTTTGATAAAGCCCAACTCCACGATGGAGTGACGCCAGAGTTTGTGGCCTTTTTGCGCCAGTACGAATTCAAAACTCTGCTCCGTCAAGCCGAAGCGCAAATGGCTCGCGACGATTTTGCGGAGGTCACGGCTGCGGCCCAGCCTACTCAAGAAATTATCCTGCCCAAGTTAGTAGACTTTGATGCGGCTGCATTTGTCACCGAGGTTCCCAGAGTGGTGAGTATGAATCCTGGGGCCACAGAGCTGTGGGTGAGTAGTGGACCAGAAAAGGTATCGATCTTGCCACTGCTGATCGAAGGTCAGCCCGAGGACGCGGTTGCAGCAGCGCTTCCAGTTGAGACCCTAGCCAATGGCCTCGTTGTTGGCCATCACCTAAAGCCTTTGCTGCGGGTGCTTTTGGCGCGCGGCATTGCCACTGCCTTGCCAGTGGGTCATGATACGCGCATTGGAGCTTTCTTGCTCAATAGTCTGCAACGATCCCTCGACCTTAGCGATTTACTGGAACGGCCGATCGCGCTTGATGATCCCCGCGAGGTGACTGCGGCCATCTGGCAGCTTTACGAGCAGCAAAAAGTTGCCTTTGATGCCGCACCTGAACTCAAGCGCGTTGCGCGCCAGATAGAATTTCCAACCGTGAATTTGCTTGCCAAAGTTGAGCATCGGGGTATTTTGCTCGATTCAGCCTATTTGGAAAAGATGAGCCAGGAGCTTGGGGCGCGTATTACGGAGTTTGAGCAAAAAATTTACGAACTGGCTGGGCGCGAATTTAACATTAGCTCACCATCGCAATTGGCAATTGTTCTATTTGAAGACCTAGGCTTGCCAACCAAGGGTATTAAAAAAGGCAAAACCGGCTACTCTACAGGGGTGAATGAATTGGATAAACTTCGCGGGTTA
>Ga0075365_10000316_pt1 | contig 17029 bp, 12 predicted proteins | sample EndMetdeltDD1765_FD_71387 | JGI IMG/M metagenome (GOLD analysis project Ga0075365, IMG submission 71387) | Populus endosphere microbial communities from Tennessee, USA - Endosphere MetaG P. deltoides DD176-5 | ecosystem: Host-associated > Plants > Roots > Endosphere | place: USA: Tennessee... | reverse complement strand
ACCGTGAAGATCAACATCTGCGAGATCGGGTTGAACAGGCTCCAAGCCCAGCCGAAGATCGACTTCTTGTACCTCGTGCGTAGTTCCTTCAGCGACAGGAGATACAGCAGGTTGCGATGCGCCATCGCCGATCTGAGAGACATGCGGGAGACAGTGTAGGGCGACCGCGTGAGCGGCGGCCGAGCAGCGGCGAGTGTCATGCGCCTCGTACGGGCGTGATCGCGATTACCGTTGCTCGATGCCGCGCGCGCTCGTCACAGGAATCACGGGCCAGGACGGCCGGTTCCTCGCCGATCTTCTCCACGAGAAGGGCTACGAGGTGTTCGGTCTGATGAAGGGTCAGAACAATCCGAGGTCGTCACTCATCGCTGACGAGCACCCATACGTGCAAGTTGTCAGCGGCGACCTCTGCGATCTCACGAGTCTCATCGCCGCCGTCGAAACCGTTCAGCCGGACGAGGTCTACAACCTGGGCGCGATCTCGTTCGTCGCGATGAGTTTCAACCAGGCCGAGCTCACTGCCAACGTGTCCGGAGTCGGAGTGTTGCGAATGCTCGAGGCGATCCGCGTGGTCGGCGGCAACGAGAACAACCCGATTCGCTTCTATCAGGCTTCGTCGTCGGAGATGTTCGGCAAGGTTCGCGAGTCTCCGCAGACCGAGATGACACCTTGTCATCCGCGCAGTCCGTATGGTTGCGCCAAGGCGTTCGGTCATGCCGTCACTGTCAACTATCGCGAGAGCTACGGACTCTTCGCGTGCTCCGGGATCTTGTTCAACCACGAGAGCGAACGTCGCGGCCTCGAGTTCGTGACACGGAAGATCACGAATGCTGTGGCTCGGATCAAGCTCGGGCTCCAACATGAGCTCGTGCTCGGCGACCTGGAACCACGGCGCGACTGGGGGTACGCCGGTGATTACGTCAAGGCGATGTGGCTGATGCTGCAGCAGGACGAGCCTGACGATTTCGTTGTCGCGACGGGCGAGACCTATCAGGTCAGGGAGTTCGTCCGCTTGGCGTTCGAAGTGGCCGGCATCGACGACTGGCAGCGCTATGTGCGCCAGGACCCCAAGTTCCTTCGGCCCGCGGAGGTTGACCTTCTTGTTGGCGACCCCAGCAAGGCCCACGCGCAGCTGAACTGGGAGCGCGAGGTCAGCTTTGTTGACCTGGTCCGTCGGATGGTCGAGCACGACCTTGCACGGGAGGGATCGCAATCGGGGTCGTGATCGGCGAAACAGTCGGGCGTTCCGGCGTCGAGTGCTGCAAGCTGGTCATTTCTGGTCGGGAGGAATCATGTGCAGCGTTGCGACGACATCCTCGATGGCCGACCAACGCACACCGGCGTCGAGCATTCGGCGGCAGAGGTTCCAGTCGCCTGGCTCACGGCTGACCCAACTCTGTTCGTCGTACTCAAAGATCCGCGAGATGGGCGACGCGACCAGGGCCCCGGTGAACGCGAACCCGCCCAGCTCGGGCGGTGACGACCATATTCGCGCCGACTCACCTGACATCACGTTTCGAGATTCGACGGCGCCGTAGACGAGCTCGGATCGGGACGTCAATGCCTGCCGGAGCAACCGTTCGATGTGATCGTGAGCAAACTCGTCGTCGTCATCCAAAGGCGCGATCCAACGTCCTCTCGCGAGTCGGGCTGCCCGATTCATGCCGGGCGAACCAGCGACCATCCATCGAAACATCGGATCTGATGGATACCGGCGGCGTTGGGCGAAGTTCTCGAATCGCACCCGACGTTCATCGAGTGCGGCGATGCGCTCGGCTGTGTCGTCCGTGCAGCCGTCGCCCACGATCACGACTTCGATATTCGTGTACGTCTGACTCAGGGCAGACGGCAGGGCGCGGGTCAGGAGCATTTCGGCTTTGTTGTACGTAGCGATTCGGACGGACACCAAGGGTTCCGAATCTGCGAACAGTTGGACATACTCCGCAGACTGTCGCACCTCTTCGAGTCTGCGGCTGACGTCGGCATGGCCGTCGCGTTGCGCGACGGCGAGATCTTTGAGTTGTTCGGCCAGGTGGTGCACAGAATGTGCAGGATCGGCAAAACTTCCGAGCCAGCGCATGGAACGAATGACCTCGAGCGTTTCGTGGTCGAGTGTCGTGGAGGTGCACCGATCGAGCAACGCGACCAGGTCCTCGTGACGCTGCTGTGCAAGCGCGGCCTGAGCGCCGACGAGTATCGCCTGTTCTTCGACCTGTCGCTCGACAGCACCGATCGATGTCCGCAGCTGGTCGACGGACGCTTCAATCCGCGCAAGGCGGTCGAGGCTCGATCGTCGCGCCCAGCTCTCGCGACGCCGGTCGAAATATGAGCGGAAGGTGTTCACGTCGCGACGAGAATACCTTCGCTGCGCGTTGGATCTGGAGGAGACCTGCGAGGCCGTCCCCGTCGAGCGACCACGGATCACACGTACGGACTGGTAGGTCGTCTCCTCCGTCGCGGCCTGGCTGTCTGGCTCGCGGGGTATGCAAGAGTGAAGCCTCGTGAACTCTGATGGACCGTTGTATTCGCCCGGGTGGCGGGTCGAGCGCCTCGACGACTGCCACTTCTATCACGTCATGGATATTCCCGACGTGGGGGTCGTGGGCCTGCCGTCACCACTGGGTGCCTTCGACCTGCGAGGGCGCGAGGCCGAGTATCTCGGGCACGTGCACCTCGACGGACGACGAGTGCTCGAGATCGGTCCGGCGAGCGGCGCGCTGACGTTCGCCATGGAGGGGCGGGGAGCCGATGTTGTTGCGGTCGAGCTGCCTCCCGGCGCGGATTGGGATTTCGTTCCGGTTGCAGGGTTGGACTTCGACGCGATCCGCGTCGACCGCGAGGTCGTGATGAGCCGGCTTCGGAATGGATTTTGGCTCGCCCACGGCAAGCACAACAGTCGCGCCCGCGTCCACTACGGCGATCTGTACAGAATGTCCGAGGATCTCGGCCGGTTCGACGTGGCCGTGTTGGCAGCAGTCCTGCTGCACACCAGAGATCCGTGGCGAATCGTCGAGAACTGTGGTCGTCGAGCTGACCGGATCGTCATCGTGGAGCGGCTGTGGCCCGAGCTCCACGGCAAGCCGGTCGTTCGATTCGCTCCCGAGGAGGGCTCGACGCAGTGGGACACGTGGTGGGACTTCAGCCCAGATGTCCTGTGCCGGTTTCTGAACGTCCTCGGCTTCAGCGACTCCGTGGTCACATACCACGATCAAAGGTTCGTCGTGGGCGACAGCGAGCACTCCATACCGATGTTCACTGTGGTGGCGGACCGGCCGTCCTCCGAACGGCACTGAGTCGCCGTCACGGGGTGAAATCCCCGTCGATCGTCAGCACCACGGCTCGTTGTCACATCAAAAGAAATCTGTCAGGGCTACCCTGTGGCTCCATGCCCACGAAGCCCACCGGCGCTGTTGCGCCAGCCGACGTCGAACTGGAACAGCTCCGCGCTGAGGTCGCCCGCCTGCGTGAGCTGATCGGCCCCAACGAGCAGTCGTACATCAAACTCAAGACCGACGTGTGGAGCGCCCGCGATGCTGTCATCGGTGCAGAGGCCGAAGTCGGCATCCTGCGTGGGCGGGTGCGGTCGCTGGAGGCCGAGCTGACGCGCGCGATCAAGGAGCAGCAGTGGTTCAAGGCAGAGGTCATCAACCGGCTCAAGTCGTATCGCATCATCCATCGCAAGGTGATCGGCCGTGTCCGTCGCACGCTGGTGAAATGAGCCTCGCCGCGTGAGCCCTCGCATCTCGGTTCTCACACCGGTCTACAACCCACCGCCCCACGTGCTGCAGGAGACCATCGATTCGGTCCGCAACCAGACGTATCCGGACTGGGAGCTCTGCCTCGTCGACGACTGCTCGACAGATCCGGCGATCAAGCCGTTGCTCGATGCCGCGGCCGCATCCGATGCACGGATCCGGGTGCAGTACCGCGCCGTCAACGGCGGTATCACACCGGCGTCTGCCGACGCACTGGCGATGGCCACGGGTGAGTTCATCGCTCTCCTCGACCACGATGATCTCCTCAACGAGAACGCGCTCGACGCGATCGCGATGATCGCCGACGAGCACCCGACGCTCGACTACTCGTACAGCGACGAAGCCCATCTCAGCCCCGAGGGCAATGTCATCACCCCCTTCTACAAGCCGGATTGGTCCCCAGAGCGCTTGCGCAGCCAGAACTACTGCACCCACTTCTCGGTGATGCGTCGGTCGCTCGTGAACGAGGTCGGTGGGTTCCGCGAGGGCTTCGACGGCAGCCAGGACTACGACCTCATCCTGCGCGTGACGGAGAAGGCGCGATACATCCACCACTTCACATGGATCATGTACCTCTGGCGGCAGCTACCGACGTCGGTCGCCGGTGACCGCAACGCCAAGCCGTACGCGTACGACTCGGGTCGCCGGGCGCTGCAGGAGCACGCCGATCGGTTGGGCATCGCCGCGACTGTCGAGATGCAGGAGCCGCTCGGCACCTATCGCTTCCGCCGACACCTCACCTCGACGCCGCGCGTGAGCGTGATCATCCCCACGCGCGGAACGAGTTCGCTCGTGTGGGGTGTGACTCGCAACCTCGTCGTCGAGACGATCGAGAGCATGCTCGCCAAGGAGACCTATCCCGACCTGGAGTACATCCTCGTCGTCGACACCGTGACGCCGCCCGACGTGATCACTGCGCTCGAGCGGCTGCTGGGCGACCGGATGAAGCTCGTCTGGTACGACAAGAAATACAACTTCAGCGAGAAGTGCAACCTCGGCGCTGCGCACGCGACCGGCGAGCTGTTTCTCTTCCTGAACGACGACATCGAAGTGATCACGCCCGACTTCCTGACCACGCTCGTGCCGATCGCACAGGATCCCGGCATCGGCGCGGTCGGCGCCAAGCTCTACTTCGCCGACGGCACGCTGCAGCATGCAGGTCACGTCTACAACGCCGATCCCTATCACGCCATGTTCCGCTGGGGTGGGGACGAGCTCGGCCCGTCCGGCCTTCTGGTCGTTCAGCGCGAGTGCATCGGTGTGACGGCCGCGTGCGCGATCGTGCGCTCCGACGTGTTCGACGAGGTCGGAGGCTTCACGCCGTTGCTGTACAGCAACTACAACGACGTGGACTTCTGCATGAAGGTTCGCGGCGCCGGCTATCGGATCGTCTGGACGCCGTACGTCGAGATGTACCACTTCGAGAGCCAGACCCGCGTCCCGACCCCGACGGACTACGAGCACTCGGTGATCCGTCACCGTTGGTCGGACAAGCTCTACGGCGACCCGTACTACAACATCAACTTCATGCCGTTCCGCGACGACTGGGTCGAGCGTCCCCTTCGCTGACCGCATGGCCGAGCCGTCCGCCGCACCGAACTTCAGCCTGATCGTGCCGGCGGGTGCATGGAACGCGGCCGCGCTCTGCGACGCCGTCCGCCTGCATCACCCCGACGCCTCGATCACGGCCGTCTGGTGCGGTGATCCGCACCGCCGGCCGGTTCTGCCGCCTGGAGCGTCGTGGTGCGACGTCGGCCTCATCGAGCCGCTGGGCATCGGCTGGGGTCTGCTGCTCGCGGCCTTGCCGCAACGCGCGTACGAATGGGCGCGGATGGCAGCTTCGGTGCGTTTGGTGCTGCGATCTGTCGATGGCCCGATTGTCGTCCTTCGGCTCGGATCGGTCGCTGTTCTCGGCGACTGCTCGCCGATGCTGGGCGGATCGGCGGTCTCGCTCGTTGGCCGTGGGCCGCTCCCGATCGCCGACGACGGTCTGAGTCCGACCGACCTCGACCTGTTGCGCGAGGGCGGCGTCAGCCCGGCCATGGCATCGTTCGGCAGAGGCAGTGAGGAGGCCTTGCTGTGGCTGGCGCGGCGACTGCTCGACAGCGGCGATCATGTCGGCCCACTGCTCGAACGCATGGGTGCGTTGTTCGGCGCGTCGATCGTCACCGATCCTCGTATCGGAGCCGGACCGTGGCGACCGGCCACCGACTCGCCGCCGTCGGTGCTCGACCTGGACCACCTCGACCAGCACGAGCCCTGGCACTTCACCGTCGGTGCACGCCCGACGCGCGTCCGGCTCTCGGGCGATCCCCTGCTCGCGAGCGCGGTGGCCGAGGGCCGGTTGCAAGCGATCGGCGAGAGGGCGGCGGTCGTGCTCCCCGGTGGGATTCCGATCGACGCCGCTGTGCGGACGGTCGTTCGCGACGAGATCAGACGCGCGCTCGGCAGCGCGTCCGCCGCCGGTGGATGGGAGTTGCCGGCAGAGCCATTCGGTCCTGCCAACTCGCGCTTTGTGGAGTGGTTGGAGTCTTCTCCGGCAGGTTCTGCCGAACTCGGTCGGTACTGGACAGCCCTGCACTCGATCCGGCCAGACCTGGCTGCCGTGTTTGTCGACGTCAAGGGCGTAGATCTCGGCCGATACCGGGCCTGGACGCGCGGTGGTTGGAAGGTCGAGGCGCTGTCCGCGCTTGTCGACAGCTACCGCGGGCCGAGCACGTCGATCGTCGATGCGGGCCGCGATCCGAGCGGCGTCAACGTTCTCGGGTACCTCGGAGTCGATCAGAGTCTCGGAGCAGTCGCCCGACGGATCATCGATGCCATCGATGCGGCTGGAATACCCGTCGCCCGCCTCGAACACCGTCGAGCGATGGAGTCCGAGCGCGTCACAGACGAGGTCTGGGACACCGAAGCCCGTTTCTCCACGAACATCTGCGTGATCAACGCCGACCAGTTCGAGTTCGTGGTCGCCGATCACGGCGCGACGCTGCTGCGCGACCGGCACACGATCGCGTACTGGTTCTGGGAGCTCGAGCACGTGCCGGAGCGTTTCCTCGACGCCATCGATCACGTCGACGAGATCTGGACGGGATCGCGGTTCGTCGCCGATGCGTTCGCCGCGGTGACGAGCAAGCCGGTGCACTGTGTCCCACTGCCGGTCACCGCACCGCAGCCATCAAACCGTGATCGAGCCAGCATGGGTCTGCCGGACGACGCATTCGTGTTCGTGACGACGTTCGACCAGTTCAGCGTTCCGGAGCGGAAGAACCCATTCGGCAGCATCGACGCGTTCACGCGTGCCTTCGCGGAAGGCGAGGGTCCGGTGCTGTTGATCAAGACGGTCAACGGCGAGCGCGGCTGGCGCAACCACGAACGCCTTCTTCTCGCCGCCAGCCGGCGCAGCGACATCATCGTGTGGGACGAGCACCTGAGCCGCGCCGATCAGATGGCCGTCCTCGCCAACGCGGATTGCCTCGTGTCGCTGCACCGGTCCGAGGGGCTCGGGCTCCACTGCGCCGAGGCGATGTGGCTGGGCAAGCCGGTCATCGCGACGCGGTACTCCGGCAACCTCGACTTCATGGACGACACGGTCGCGGCGATGATCGATTTCACGTACACCACCGTGACGAACGGCGAAGGGATCTACCCCGACACGGCGGTGTGGGCGGACCCAGATCTCGATCAGGCCGCGGCCTGGATGCGCCGTCTCGTGATCGAGCCGCGGCTGGGCGCCGACCTCGGCGCTCGCGCCCGGCAACGGATGGAGGCTCAGCCGTCGTTGGCCGACACGGGCCGCTTGATCGCGCGTCTGGCCTACCTCGTCCCGAACTCGCAAGCAAGTCGTTGACTCGCGATGGACACTCACGGAGGATCACTCGCATGGGTTTGAAAGCACAGCTCGGATGGATCCGGCACGGCGCGCACCGCACGAACGAGGCGATGGCGTCCTACGCGGCAGAGCTTCGCGATCTGCAGCTCAAGGTCGAGGCCTTGACCGCCGTCGTGGCCCGGATCGACGCCACGGTCGCGGCCGTCGACGCAGACGGCAGGGCGTCGATCGACGCGATGAGGAAGCAACTGCGCACGGTCAGCGACGACCTCGGCGATCGGATCGGTGCGCTGACCGAACGGCTCGACTCGTCCCGCTCCTGAGCCGACGGATCAGCGCTCGGCGCAGAGCAGGATCGCCGGACCGTTGGCGTGTTCGGGATCGTCGTCGAGAACGGTGACCTTGGTGTAGCCCAGCTCGGCCAGTGCCGCGAGCAGGTCGTCGCGCTCCAACCAGTTGGCGGTGGTCTCCGGTCCGCCGCAGAACCCGGTCCACTGCACCGCCTCGGGATATCGGCGGGTGTGCATCGTGAACGTGTGACCACGCCACTCGGTGGGCGTCGTCGCGTCGGTGAACAGCGGCGCGATCTTCTCGTCTGCTGCGATGTGCGGGCCGTCCCAGTAATGGCTCCAGATGCCGACCTTGTCGGTGATCAACGCGATCCGCTCGAGCAGGTGCAGCGGATCGATCGTGTGGTAGAGCACCCCGCTGGCCATCACGAGATCGAACCGGTCACGCGTCGTGTCGAGGTAGGGGAGGAAGTCGCCGAGGTGGAAGTGCGCCCGATTGAGGTGCAGGATCTCCTTCACCACAAGGCACTTCAGGTACGAGCGCGAGCTGGACTCGATCGAGGTGATGCTCGCGCCCGCCTCGTGCAGCATGTACGTGTGGCCGCCCTCCATCGGACCGAGCTCGAGGATCTTGAAGCCCTTGATGCTGTCGAGGTGGGTGAGCAACGCCCTGATGCGAGTGTCGTTGAACGTCGGCAGCGATCCTGCGTGCAGCCCCAGCCGAGGTGGCAGCGACGACGTCCATGTGTCGTCGAACAGATCGATCGCGGTCTGGGCCGAGGGTGGTTCGCGGACGTAGCGGTCGACGATGCCCTGCACCCCGGGTGCGCCGTCGTCCGCAACGTCTTCGGCAGCCGGTTCGGGCGGCAGGTTCTTGCGGAACAGCGACGGCATGAACCCGCCACCTTACGCGCTCGCTTGCGCAGCGACCACAGTCATGGGTGACCGAACGGTGTCGATTTCGCGCGCCAAACTCAAGGCGGCGCGCGGAACAGCCGATGAAACATCGCCGCGGGAGGGGTTTCTTCTCGGCGACCTCATTGTCCCGGAGTTGACGAAATGCCGCCTGATCTCACGCCGCCAGCAGCAGCGATCGCATCGAGAGTGGTGATTCGACCACGTTCTGGCGGCAATCGCGGCTCGGCGGACCATCTCGCGGGTATGGACAAGCCATGGTGAGGCGGAGGTTGGTGTGTGCAACGTTGGCAGCGGGGCTGCTGGCGGCGCTCGCTCCCGTGCAGGCCGCGCCGCCTGCCCAGGCCGTTTTCCTCGGCGATCGAGTTGCCTTGGGCCAAACCTTCTCGCCGGATTCAACGCTCTCGACGGCGGGCGACTATGCGACCGATACGTTCGGCGACCCGTGGGACTTCTCCAACGAGGAGGACTCGTTGCCGATCCCCGGTGTCGGCACGTTCCAGGTCGACTCGGCCAGCATCGCCAACGGCGTCTTGAGCATGCAGAGCCGCGACGCGTCCGAGGTCCGGCTGATGATGGAGTGGGGGCACTTCTCGCCCGTGCTTCCATGGGGCCGCGACGGTTGGTCTCATCCAATCGATGCCAACAGGTACACCCAGACCACGTTCCGCATCCGGGCGGACGCGACGATGAACATGTCGGTGCGGTGGTGGAACGCAGCAGGCGAACACGGCGCGGTTCCGTTCCAACTCGTCGGCGGCGATTGGCAGACCTTTCATTTCGATCTCACCGACCGCAAGAACTATCCCTTCCCCGGGGCCGACGCAGTCTGGGGTGGCTCGGTCGTCTGGTTCGAGCTGTTCCGCGCGCCCGTCGGTGGTAACCCGGCCATCAATCTCCAGGTCGATTGGGTGCGCCTGCATCGTGCCGATGCGTCGCGCGAGCCGAACCCGAACGTACCGGTGCCGCAGGTGCTTTCACCTGGCGAGTCCAGCGGAGCGGACTACGCCACCAGCGTCCTCGGAAACCCATGGGACTTCCATGGCATGGACGATGTCGCCGGCGTGCACGACGTCGCCAACCTCGCGATCACCCCCGACGGGGACCTGACCGGCATCACGACCGGCAACGATCCGTCGATCGCCTTCCCGCTCGGGCCGACGCTCAACACCGACCGGTTCCACCACCTCACCCTCGATGTCTGCCTGGACGGTGCCTTCAACCTGGAGGACATCGCCGGCGGCGGCATGGTTGGGCGAATTGCATGGATCGCGCACAGCACCGGGACGTGGATCGAGACGCAGGCGTTCGTCGTGTTCCCTGGCTGCCACACCATCAGCATGGACATGGTGACCGACCCGGTGTTGGCGATCAACGCCACCGAGACCGGCGCGCGACCAACGGGCTGGCGCGGTGTGCGCATGGACGTGTTGCGTTTCGACCTCAACGAAGATCGCGGTCACCGTGGCTTCCGCTTGCGGAACGTCACCCTCACCGACGACTCCCAACTGACGAGCAACTTCCCGATCGCGTTCCGGGATTCGGCGAACACCTCGGCGACGACCGCCGACATCTTCGTGTCGACCGCTCGCGGCAGCTTCACCGGCACCCGCATCGCCCACGACGTGCCCGTTGGACCGAACATCAACACGTACAACTGGAACGGCACCGACGACAATGGCAACGTGATGCCGAACGCGCCGTATTGGGTCTATGTAGTCATGCGCAACGGGTCGGGGACAGGCGTCGAGTACTCCACGGGTACGGTGCGCGTCGAGAAGCCGGTGCCGTCAACGCCGAGCTACTTCGTTCCGTTGACCCCGGCGCGCGTGCTCGATACCCGAGATGGCACCGGCGGCAACATCTTCCCCCTGGCCGACGACACCCTCACCGAGGTGCGCGTCACGGGTGTCGGCGGTGTCCCGCAAGGCGATGTCACGGCGGTGGTGATGAACGTGACAGCGACCGACACGTCGGGCGACGGGTACATCACGGCATGGCCGTCGGGTGAACCCCGTCCACTCGTCTCGAACGTGAACTTCGTGCCGGGCCAGACCGTGCCCAACCTCGTGACGGTCAAGGTCGGAGTGAACGGCAAGGTCAATCTGTACAACTCGGCCGGTTCCACGAACCTCATCGCCGACGTCGCCGGCTACTACACGACGACGCCACCGCAGTCGGGAGGCAAGTTCACGTCGCTGACGCCCACACGTCTGCTCGACACCCGTGACGGTACGGGAGGCAGATCGGGGCCGCTCGGTCTGAATGGACAGCTCAACCTGACCGTGACGGGAGTCGGCGGGGTGCCGAGCACAGGTGTCACCGCGGTCGCCCTGAACGTGACGGTCGACCAACCGACCGGCAACGGCTACCTCACTGTCTGGCCCGCGGGCGAGGCGCGCCCGACGGCGTCGACCCACAACTATGTGCCGGGCTTGACCGTCGCCAATCTCGTGCTCGCCAAGGTGGGTGCGAACGGACAGGTGAGCGTGTACAACTCCGCCGGCCAGACCCATGTCGTTGCCGACGTGATCGGATACTTCTCGTCCAGCGGCGGTCTGTTCGTTCCCGTGTCACCGCAGCGCGTGGTCGACACCCGCGACAACACGGGCGGCGTCCCGGGGCAGCTCGGTCCCGACGCGACGCGAACGATGGCGATGACCACCGGTCCGATCCCGACCACGGCAAAGGCAGTGGTCGTGAACATCACGTCGGTCGACAGCACCGAGCCGTCGTTCATCACGGCGTGGCCGACGGTGTCGAACATGCCGCTGGCGTCGACGCTGAACCCTCGTCCCGGCGTGGCAGTGCCGAACCAGGCCTACCTCCGGCTCGGCACCGGCGGCAACCTGAACGCGTTCAACGACAACGGCTCGACCAACGCCGTCGTCGACGTGTTCGGCTACTTCACCGGCTGACGCTCACGACCCAGGGCTCGCGCTGCAGGCCGTGATGGTGCCCGCCGAGGTCAACTCAACCGCCCACCCCTGGCGCGGCGCGGTGTCTGCGGGCACCGTGAAGGACGCAGACTCGCCGGCCGCAATCGTGATCTGAGGTTCTTCCGGAGCTTCCGCGGCGTATCGACGCAGGCGCACCTCGACGGGATCACCGTTTGCCCGGACATCGAACGTTCCACCGCTGGCCACGTTCAGTTCGACAGGGCCGGCTGCACCGTTGCCCTCGGCGGCGCAGACCTGCGTCGAATCGAGCACCACCGGTGCAAACGCACTCGCCCGCAGAGACTCTTCGTCGACGTACTTGCCGTATGCCTTGGCGTTGATCTCGACCTCGCTGTCGCTCGCCGCTGCCGAACCCAGGTGATCGCGTGCTTCCAGATATTGGCCGGCGAGCAAGCCGGGGGAGCGAGCGGTGTCGACCGGGAGGTTGGGGTCGACCGACGCGGCCGCCCACTCCACGGCGCGCAGCTCGACGCGGAGCACAGCGGTTGCCTCGCGCATGTTCACCGGACCAACCCGAAGTGCATACCAGTTGCCCCAGATTCCGAGGGCGCTCGCCGCCACGACGGCGAGCGCTGCTCGACGACTCGCGCCCGTGGGCGCCGCGGCGGAGGCGGTGAGGATCAGGAACAGCGCGCCCCCATAGATGTAACGGCTGGATGCGGGTAGGCCGAGATCGGCGCGGGAGTAGCCGACGAGGAGCCAGTTCGACAGCATCGCGACCGCGGGTGCGACGGTCAACGCCGCGCGAGACGAGGGGTCGGCGACGGGCAGCTCGCGTAGGCGCCGGGCGAGGTGGACCGCCAGGCCGAACAACGGACGTATCAGCGATCCCACGATGACACCGAGCGCGAGACGTCCCCACAACAGGTCTCGTCCGGCCAGACCGGCGACGGAACTGGCCGCCTCGTCGACCACGTAGCGCGGGAGGCGAGTCAGGTTGTCGATGGTGCCCTGGCTTTCTCCGTAGCCCATGTACCAGACGACATACAGGAAGGTCGACGGCGCGACGACGACGAGGAGACGTCTCCACTGGCGGGCAACGGCGAGGCGAGCCGCTGTGCCGAGCATGAACACGATTCCAAGGCCACCGAAGGCGATGGCTGCTCCAGTAGCGACCGATGCGGCGATGTCGCCCTTCCTCGTTTGTCGCGTCAACATCATCCACGCGAGCAGGCCGACGGCGGCCGGGCCCATGTTGTTGAGCGCGGACGGCTGATAGATCACTTCCCACGCGGAGCCGAGAAGCAGAAACAGGGCTCCGGCCGCGACCCCGATCGTCGCGCCGTGACGGGACCGCACCGTTCGATACAACAGGGTTGCCACGAGGACATGGGCGAGCAAGCCGACCAATCGATATGGCCGGTAGTGGTTCAACCCGAAGACGGCCAGCAGGATCCGGTAGATGACGATGATGAGGGTGATGAGGTGGCCGTTGTGGGGGCGCAGCCAGGTGTCCGGACCGTTCGTCCGTCGCTCGGCGATCCAGGTCCATTCATCGAAGAAGAACGTGCGCGGCACGTTCTGACGCTGGAGGAAGAAGAGCGCGACAGCAGCGATCACGATCCAGACGAGGACGTCGCCGTGGCGTTGAATGCCGGCGCGACGAGGCCCGGCACGCGGGGTCCGAGGAGGTGCGGTGTGATCGGTCGCCGGGTCGGCCGCCTTCGTCGCTTCGTCGACCGTTTGGATCTGAGACACTCATCCTGACCATAACCGCCGCGCCTCGTCGCGGTGAGTGCTCGGATGTCTCGACCGGGTCAGTCCGGCGGTGCCAGGGCGGTCGTGTAGATGAAACGCTCGCCGCCTTCGTCCGGAGCGTCGACCAGTTCGAGGCATGCCGAGCTGATCGCCTCCGACGTGACGACGTACGTCACGTCGAGTGCCTGCAGCGCGCCGTTGCACGTCGGCGTGAGGATCGAGATGGCATCGGCGAACTGCAAGACAGTAGTTGCCTCCTGCTTCGTTTCGTCGATGACCATGTCGACGTAGGCGAAGCGGTTCCACACGTCGCGCTGCGCGCCATCGGGGTCGATCTTGCGCCAGGTCGCTTCATCGCCGTACCAGCTGACGCCGGTGATCGAGCGAGCGCCACTGGCGGTCACGATCGACACGGCGTTCGTGTCGTGCCCCGTGACGGCCCAGACAGCGGCGGGATCCTGCGCCTCGAGCGCCGCAACCTGTCGGGCCATCGGCGACGCGGTGAGCGGACCGAGCCCGAGCTGGAGCGGGTTCACGCGCACCGCGCTGAACAACAGCAGTGCGCACGCACCGCCGAGACCGAGCGCGGCGCGGCCCCGCAGCAGCGCGTACGTCGCGGCGGAGAGGACCGCGACGAGCAGGATCATCTCCGTTCTCGGCGGCTGGACATCGTCGACGACGTACCGGGCCATGAATGCTCCGGTCACGATCGCGAAGGTGACGGTGGCGATCACGGCCCGCGCACGCGCCGGCCGGAAGGCACCATCGGTCCTCGTCCGATGCACGTACAACCCCGACGCAATGGCGGCAGCGACCGTCAGCGGCAGCACCAAGCGTGAGCCCTGCACGCGGGTGAGCCCGGTGACCGCGCCGATCGCGTCGGGTATTGGCAGGAGTGCCCAGGCGACCAACAGCAGAGAAATGATCATGACCGCCGTCAGCGCCCGCGAAGAACCGACCCGCGTTCGCAGTCCGGTGAACGCGCCGCCGGCGACCGCGATCGGAAGCCACAGCATCAACCCGGAAGCGGCTTCGGACTCGTTGGTGTTGTAGACCGCCGCCGACATCTTGGTGGTGGTGAAGACGTCGAACGGCGCATCGAACATCAGCGCCGGAACTGCCTCTGCGCCGGTTGTCTTCCGGTGCCCCGGGTAGACGGAATCGTTGATCGTCGCCAGTGCGGTGTGGTGGTCGCGCAGGTACAGCGCCATGCCGATCGCGAACACGGCGCCACCGCTCCCGACGATGGTCGCCAGCCGAATCCAGTGGTTGGCCTTGCCGGGCCGACGCTTGCCCAGGTGCCCGCGCAGCTGGCTGAGCGCGATCGCACCGAACAACAACGCGAGCGGGATCAGGTAGGGCAGGTACAGCATCGCGACGAAGCATCCGAGCATCCAGCCGGACAGGCCCGCGTAGACGAATCGGGCGCGACCGGGGGCACGCAGCGCAGCAAGGAAGGCGGCGACCGTCAGGGCCCCGTAGAAGACGCTGAGTCCAGCAGATGGGACCGTCCACCATGTCAGCGTCGGCGCAGCGGCGACGAGCAGCCCCGTGAGCGTCGAGATGAGCGACGACTTCGTCAGCACAGCCATCAGCGCGTACACGCCGAGGAAGGGTCCGAAGACTGTGAGCCACCATTCCATCGCGAAGGCTCGCTCGACCCCCACGACGAAATAGATCCACGTGTGCGGTTTGATCACGCTGCCGAGCGTCTTGACCGGGAGATCGGACAGCACGCCGGTGTCGTGAACACCCATGCCGACATCGGTCTCCGAAGCGAAGTCGTTGACGGCCTGGCGAACCACGAGCGGGGTACGACCGCGCCATTCGTCGGAGCGGTTTGGTCGAGGAATCCCTGCTGACTGCGCGGGATAGTTCTCCGCGACCAGCCCGACCGAGCTCCCACTCAGGCGCAGCGAGCCGAGCAGAACGATCATGATGATGACGCAGATCGGGATGAACAGCAGTGATCGGGTGCAGCGATGGAGGTGCCGCAGGAGAGGGTGGCGGAGCCAGCTGATCAGACGGTCGCGGAGCGGCAATGGAGATCCCTCGGAGGCCAGGCGATGCCGTCCAGTACGGCCGAGCCAACGTAGCATGACACCCGTGAGTGCGACCGGAAGCGAGTCAGCGGGTCAGCTCGAGCTCACGATCCTGATGCCGTGCCTCAACGAGGCAGAGACGCTGGCGACGTGCATCCGCCAGGCGCAGCGCTTCCTCACCAGCCACGACGTGAACGGCGAGATCGTCGTCGCGGACAACGGCAGCACCGACGGCTCGCAGGGAATCGCCGAGGCAGAGGGCGCGCGTGTCGTGCGGATCAGTGAACGTGGGTATGGGGCGGCACTGATCGGTGGCATCGCCGCGGCCAAGGGCACCTACGTCGCGATGGCCGACGCGGACGACAGCTACGACTTCGGAACGCTCGGTCCGTTCATCGAGCGGCTACGCGCCGGCGACGATCTCGTGATGGGCAACCGCTTCCTCGGCGGCATCGCGCCGGGCGCGATGCCCAAGCTGCACCGCTACCTCGGCAACCCGGTGCTGTCGATGATCGGTCGCATCCTCTTTCGCGCGCCCGTACGCGACTTCCACTGCGGGCTTCGAGCATTCCGCCGCGACAGCATCATCAACCTTCACCTGCGCACGACGGGCATGGAGTTCGCCAGCGAGATGGTGGTCAAGTCGTGCCTCGCCGAGTTGAAGGTCTCGGAAGTCCCCACCACGCTGAAGAAGGACGGCCGCAGCCGCCCGCCGCACCTGCGCAGCTTCCGCGACGGATGGCGCCACCTCCGCTTCCTGCTCCTGTTCAGCCCGCGATGGCTGTTCCTCTATCCGGGGCTGGGCATCACCGCGATCGGCGTCATCTTCACCGCGATCTTGGTACGCGGCCCGATCACCGTCGGCGGCTCCGGCTTCGACATCGGCAGCCTGCTCTACGCCGTCGCGCTCACGGTCGTCGGCTATCAAGCGGTCCTGTTCGCGATCCTCAGCCGCGTCTACGCACAAGCCGAGGGGTTCCTTCCCACCAACCCGCGGTTCGACGCGTTCCAACGCCGGTTGAGCATGGAGAAGGGCGTCACCATCGGGCTCGCCGTGTTCTTGTTCGGCCTGATCGTGTCCGTGATCTCTCTGTTCCGCTGGAGCAACGCCGACTTCGGATCGCTGCCGCCCGACCAGTCGATCCGCACCGTGACACCCGGCGTGCTCGGGCTGATCCTCGGCAGCCAGACGATCCTCAGCGGACTGTTCCTCTCCCTACTGCGGATCAGGATCGTGCGGCCGGACCCGATCGCGGTGGCGGAGATCGCCCCACAGGATTCGTCGCTTCTGTTGGGCAGCGCCGAAGCGGCGCCCGACAAGGTCGAGGCCGAGACGTAGCAACAGGTGCGCGCGCGTCAGCACCCGCCACCTCGCCGCGCGGGCCGATCGAGTCCAGCCCCGGGCCGCGGCGGCGACGGCCATCTCTCGGGAGAACTCGAGCTCCTCCTCGAACCGTGACGAGTCGCTCGTCAAGGCCGACGTCTGGCTCGACTCGTGACGGCGGTACTCCAGCAGTGGCGACCGGATGCTGTGCAGCGA
>Ga0075365_10000315_pt1 | contig 17037 bp, 15 predicted proteins | sample EndMetdeltDD1765_FD_71387 | JGI IMG/M metagenome (GOLD analysis project Ga0075365, IMG submission 71387) | Populus endosphere microbial communities from Tennessee, USA - Endosphere MetaG P. deltoides DD176-5 | ecosystem: Host-associated > Plants > Roots > Endosphere | place: USA: Tennessee... | reverse complement strand
CGTCGGCAAGATGAAGGCGGCGGTCGACGCGCGGGTCGATCCGAATCTCACGATCTTTGCGCGCACCGGCGCCAACATCACCAACATCGACGATGCGGTTGCGCGCGCAAAAGCCTATGAGACGACCGGCGTCGACGCCTTGTTCTTCACCGGCATCCGTACGCGGGCTGAGCTGGAGAAGGCAAGGGCGGCGACAAAACTGCCGATCATGCTCGGCACCACCGAGGCGGAGCTCGACGATATTGCCTACCTGACGTCGATGGGCGTGCGCATCGCCAACCAGGGCCATACGCCGTTCGCTGCCGCCTCGCTTGCCGTCTACGAGACGCTGAAGGCGCTGCGCGAAGGCGCCAAGCCGAAGGATTTGAAAGGCCTGCCGTCCACCGATTTCGTCAACCGCTACATGCGAAATGCGGATGTGCAGAAGCGCGCGGCGGAGTTTTTGGGGTGAAAAAGTAGCCCTTCCGACCTCCACCCTCATGGTGAGGAGCCCGGCGTAGCGGAGCGAAGCCGGGCGTCTCGAACCACGAGGCCCGGGCGCTTCCTCGGATTCGTGAGGGGGCCTCGCCCTTCGAGACGCGCTTCTTCGAAGCGCTCCTCAGGGTGAGGGCCTTGCTCAGAGCGCCTGACGGACTAGCCAAACACCTCCTCGAACGCGCGCTTCAGCGCCACGTCGAGGTCGTGCATGGTCACCGGCAGGCCGAGATCGACCAAACTCGTCACACCGTAGCGCGGGTCGGCGACGCCGCAGGGGACGATGCCGGAGAAGTGCGACAGGTCCGGCTCCACATTGATGGCGATGCCGTGCAGCGACACCCAGCGCTTCAGCCGCACGCCGATTGCGGCAATCTTGTCCTCATAGCCTTCGCCCTTGTCGGGGCGGGCGACCCAGACGCCGACGCGATCCTCGCGCCGAAAGCCGCGCACGTTGAAGGCGTCGAGCGTGCGGATGATCCATTCCTCCAGCCCCGCCACATAGGCGCGAACGTCCGGGCGACGTCGCTTGAGGTCGAGCATGGCGTAAGCCACCCGCTGGCCGGGGCCGTGATAGGTGAACTGGCCGCCGCGCCCGGTCTGGAACACCGGAAATCGCTCATCCAGCAGGTCGGTCGTCCGGGAACTGGTTCCGGCTGTGTAGAGCGGGGGGTGCTCGACCAGCCACACCAGTTCGGAGGCCTCGCCGGCGGCGATGGCCGCGACCCGGGCTTCCATCAGCGCCACCGCTTGCGGGTAGTCGACCGGCGTGTCGGCGATCCGCCACTCGACCGTGGCCGAATCGGCTGGCCGGGCCAGGGTCAGATCGAGGCTGTCGCGTGTGTTAACCATTGATTCACCATAGCGTGGTGACCTGCCCACAGCATTCAATTTCGAGTCACGCGCAAGACATGCGCGCGGGAGTTCCAGTGCCGACCCTCGATAAAGTCCAAGTCGACCTGATGGTGGTGCTCGGCACTACCTCCATGCCCGTCCACCAGGTGCTGCGTCTCAGCCGCGGCGCCATCATCGAACTCGACACCACCGAGCAGGACGAGGTGAAGGTGCTCGCCAACAACCTGCCGGTTGCCTCCGGCGCGGTGGTCGTCAACCGCAACCGCATCGCGGTCGAAGTCAAGCGCATGCTGCCGCGCGAGACAGGCACAAGATAGGGCATCATCGTGCCTATTGCCCGTCATGGCCGGGACAAGGCCGGGCATGACGCGGAGATTGGGGCCGGTCTTGGCCGCCTCCAACGCCGTTGAAACGATGCCAGGCAGCCCTTGTACCCCCCATCCCGATTTGTTACATGGGCCGGCGTTGCTCAGAGCGCCGGTCGGACAGACCAGCGCTATCCCCCTGCGGCCGTGGCGGAATTGGTAGACGCGCTAGCTTGAGGTGCTAGTGGGGCAACTCGTGGAGGTTCGAGTCCTCTCGGCCGCACCACCTTGAAATCAAGCTTCTAGAATGACTTGGTTTTTTGGTCTGGCGCGCAGCTGATCGCAAGCTGCGCGAACAGATGTTCGATCCCGTTCATTTCGAGCTCGCTGCTCGCTGATGGTCGGTGCGCGGCGTCGCGATTCAGCTTCCATCGCGGGCCGGCTGCATCTCAGCTATCTGGTGAGCCTCCCGATGAGGTCGGTCAGCAGCGCGCGCAGGGCGTCAAGGGACGGAATATCCATCAGCAGGGCGACATATCCCTGTATCTCCCTCGTGCTGACCTCAAATCGAATGTGAAGGAAAAGAACGAGGTTTTGTGCCTCGGTGCTCTTGAGCATGACTTCGCTGTCGCCGCGCAGGACGATCGGCAGCGAGATCTTCAGGCTCTGTTTGAGCAGATTGGCTATCGTTGCGATCCAGCTGTTCAGAATAATGTTGCCTGTTTCGGCAAGCGCTTCGTCTTCCAGGGTGCCGATGTCTTGCAGCGGCAGCTCACGGCCAACGACGATCCTGACAAGCTCGAGGCTATTGGCCTCCGGAAAAATCAGCAGCGCGCGTCCCGAGAATGGTCCGTCGAAATCCTGACGCACGGCCACCAGTGCCGAATTGTGCGAGCTGCCGATAAGCTCCCCGGCACGCCCCTTCGAAACGATGTCGACCTGCGGCACTGAGAGCAACACCTGATGGTCGACCATCTGCCGCAGGCTGCTCGCGGCGCGCGCCATGGCGATGTTGGACAATTCCGCCAGTGCGTCCCGTTCAAGGTCGGTCAGAGGGGAGACGAATTCGGACATGTCTGCAGCTCATCGAGGTCTTCGCCTCCCTGATTGTCACAGTTTGAGTGCGCGCATCAACCCGGGGAGGGCATCGCAATCAGGAGAAGCGTTCTTCAGGTGGAACCCGACCAGCCCTTAGGCACCGGAAACATAACGGCTTTCTGCCTTGTATTGGTCATTGAACAACGAGTAGGGTTTCCGCGAGGCGGCTTTCGGGACATCGCTGGCCGGAGCAAAATTGGCGGAGTTGATGGGCAAGAAACCGAACGGCACCGAGCGTTCAGCATCGAAGGTGTGGGCGGCTCCGGTAGAAGCGACGTCCGGCGTTACCGCCAGGTCGACGCATCCGAAAGCAGGGGCACCGACCTCGCCGCGTCCGAAATCGCTGATGAAGACGACCAGCCTGGCCAAGCGCAACCACGGTGTTGCACGGCCTGATGTGGCGCAGCCGCCGGCACGCGTTCGAAAACAGCGCGCGCAAGCGAAAGTCGGCGACCGCAACCAGAAAATCGAAGAACGGATCGCGTCCGCAAGTGAGGAACTCGCCAGCGGAATTACGGAGTCCGCATCGGCGGCCGAAGAGCTGCGGCGCGCAATGGAACAGATCGCCAGTGGCGCCGAGGAGGCTGCTTCAGCTTCGCAGGAAACGCTCGCCGTCACCGGCAATACCGCTGCTAGCCTTACCCGGGCGCGCGACGGCGCAGCCGCGGCGAAGGTCAGAACCGAGGCACTGCAAGCGATGATTGCGGAAAGCACGGCCCAGATTGGCGCGTGGGCAAGCAACATCAAGCAGAATGGCGAAAGACAGGCTGCGTCGGTCGCTGTGATGGACCAACTGATCCAGCAGGCGGCCAGTATCGGCGATGTGACGAAAACCATCGGTCAGGTGTCGGACCAGACCAATTTGTTGGCGCTCAATGCCGCGATCGAAGCCGCCAGGGCGAGCGATCAGGGACGCGGCTTCGCTGTCGTCGCGGATGAGGTTCGCGCCCTCGCCGAAACCTCCGAGAAAAGCGCGCGCGATGCGCAAGGCCTTGCCGATCAGATCCAGGCCGAGGTGAAGTCGATTGCCGAGCTGATCGCAACGGCGGCTCAGTCCGCGACACGCGAGGCGGAAAAGAGCCAGACCGTCATCGCTGCGCTCGGCGAGCTTCGCAAGGAGATCGCCGGGCTAGCCGATATCAGCCAGGTCATCGCGACGGTGTCGCTGGAAGCGGAGGTCGCTGCGCGCGAGGCCCAAAAGGGCGCCGAGGTTATTTCGTCGGCGGCGGAGCAACAGGCTGCTGCCGCGTCAGAGGCGCTGCGCAGCGTCGAGCAGCAATCTGCGGCGTTGGACGAGTGCCAGACATCGACGCAAGCCGTCGCATCGATGGCTGGCAAGGTCGGCGCGGCCGGGATCGCAGATGAACTGGCGTCGGCCGCGGAACAGTTATCGGCCGCAATCCAGGAGATTTCCGGGGCTGCGGCTCAGATCATGACGGCAGTCGAGCAGATCAGCCGCGGCGGCCAGCAGCAGGCCTCCGCCACCCAGCAGGCCAGCGCGGCAATCGCTCAAATCGAGAAGACGGCCACGGTCGCGCGCGAGAACGCTGCCAATTCGCAAACCCGCGCCAATCAGGGCGTGACAATGGTGGCGGAAATTCGCCAGTCGGTGTCTGAACTTTCGGCGGGCGTCGTTCGCGCTCTCGAGACCACGCGGCAAGGCCTTTCCATGATCGGCGGTCTCGAAGCGGTCACGCGCAGCGTCGAAAAAATCGTCGAAGGCATCGGCATAGTTTCGATTCAGACCAACATGCTGGCGGTGAGCGGGTCGGTCGAGGCGGCCCGCGCCGGCGACCTTGGCAAGGGCTTCGCCGTTGTGTCGAAGGACATCCGCAACCTTGCCCGGGATTCCGCGCAGAACGTCGAGCGGACCAAGGATACTGTCAGGGCCATCCACGCGCAGATCGCTACCGTTCGCCGCGAACTGGAAGTCATCCTGACAGCCGGCGAGATCGAAAATCAGAAGAACGCTGCCGTGCTGGCCAATCTGACGATCGTGCAAAACGACATGGGCCAGCTGGCCGACGGCAGCCGCCAAATTCTGACCAGCGCCGAATCGATCCTTGCCTCGCTCAAGGAGGCGGTGCGCGGAACCCAGCAGGTTGCCGCGGCCGCCGAGGAGGCGAGCAGCGCATCCGCCGAAGCTTCGGCGGCGGCAAAGCAGCAGGCGCGCGGCGCTGAAGAGCTGGCGGCGGCGATCGAAGAGATTGCATCGCTCGCAGAAGATATTCAGAGCCGAAATGGCTAAGCAAGCCCGCCGCCCGCCGCCGCCGCCGATCGCGGATTCCGCGGCGTCTGGGGCCAGCGCTTCCGACGCGGCGGCAACCAGCGTCAGCGTCGTTGTGTTTGAGCTTGCGCGGTCCAGGTTCGGCTTCGCCCTCGATGACGTTCGCGAGATCGTCCGCATGCCGAAGCTTGCGTACATGCCGCTAGCGCCGCCAAGCCTTATTGGCCTCGCCAATCTACACGGTGTCGTTCTGCCGGTGGTCGATCTGCGCGCGCTGCTCGGTTTTCCCGCAGCGAGCCATGCCGAGGCGATGGTCATTATCGTCGGCGGCGACGCCCCCGTCGGCTTCTCCGTCGACCGCATCGAACGGCTGGCCACCTTCGCCCTGATCGCAATCGAGACCGAGACCGCCGGCGCGGGTTCAATCGACCCGAAACTGGTGAGCGGCGCGATCAAAGGCTCGGAGGGTGAGAGCACGATCAAGCTGCTGAAACCGCAGCGACTGCTTCGCGATCAGTTCGACCAGCTCGCTTCGCCGGTGCAGCGTTCGGCGCCGGGACCGCAAGGCCCCGCCATGAACGCTGCCCTCCCGGCCGCCGACACCGCGCGCAGGGTTTCGCTTCTGAGCTTCGACCTTGACGCGCAGGAGTATGCGCTGCCGCTCGATCGCGTGCGCGAGATCATTCAGTTGCCGGAACACGTCGCGGAAATGGCGCGTTCCGAGACCGCGATCGTCGGCGTCGTGACGTTGCGAGACAGGCTGCTCCCGCTCGTATCGCTGCGCGCGCTGCTTGGCCTGCCGCCCCGCGGCGACGCCCTGGCGCGCGGCAAGGTCGTCGTTCTTCCGATGGGCCGCGGCGCGGTCGGCGTGGTGACAGACCGAACGCGCGAGATCCTGCACGTTGACACAGAGGCGATCGATCCGGCGCCGGCGCTGCTCACGCGCGGCGAAGGCGATGCGGAAATCACCTCCATATGCCGGCTCGATCGCGGCAGACGACTGGTGGCCTTGCTCTCACCCGATCGTCTGTTTCGCCCGGACGTCGTGCGCCGGATTCTCTCCGAACAGGTTGGTGAGAGCGATGCAGCGAGCGCTCAGGACGGAGAAGTGATGGCCGAGGAACAATTCATCGTCTTTCGCCTCGGCGATCAGGAGTATGGATTGCCCATAGCGGCGATCGATGAGATCGCGCGTCTCCCCGACCGTCTCGCGCGCCTGCCCAAGGCTCCGGCGTTCGTCGATGGCGTCATGAACCTGCGGGGTGCGGTGATTCCTGTCATCGACCTGCGGCGTCGCTTCAACATTGCGTCGGATCGGTCGACCGGCAGCCAGCGCATCCTTGTGCTGTCCGTGAGCGGCGGCAGGGCCGGCTTCCTCGTAGACGCGGTTTCGGAGGTGGCCAGGATTCGCGAGAGTGCAATTCGCGCCGCGCCGGCAGTTTCTGCAGAGCAGATGCGCCTGATCGGCCGTATCGCCAACCTGGACGCACAGGAGCGGTTGATCCTGCTGGTCGATCCCGGCCACCTCCTCGATCAGATTGAAGCGGACGTTCTGTCCAAATTCGGCCACGCTGTCTCGGAGCAGGAATCGAAGCTTTCGTGATCAGACTCCTCATCGCCGATGATTCCGCGTTGATGCGCAAGTTGCTCGAGGGCATCTTCCGCGATGAGGGTGACTTCGAGATCCAGTTCGCAAGAAACGGAAACGAAGTGCTGGAGCTGGTTCGCTCGTTCGATCCGCATGTTGTTACGCTCGACGTGCAGATGCCTGGACTTGACGGACTGAGCTGCCTCAGCCGGATCATGATCGAGGCGCCGCGGCCGGTGGTGATGATCTCTTCGCTGACGGCGGAAGGCGCCGAGGCGACGCTCGAGGCGATCGACCTGGGAGCAGTGGATTTCGTGGCGAAGCCCGGTGGAACGATCTCGCTCGAGATCGACCGCTTGCGCCCGCTGGTGGTCGAGAAAGTCCGTGGCGCAGCCAGGGCAAAGATTCGTCCGACGCTGCGGCTGAGCGAACGGATCAGGCATCAGTTCCAAAACACCGGCGTGTCGCGAACTGCGCGTGCGCCGAAATTGAGAAAACCGAAGGCTTCCGCAGATGCACCCGGCGGCATCGTCTTGATCGGCGCCTCGACCGGCGGACCGGCCGCCCTCGATGTCGTGCTGCCGCAGATCCCGAAGAGTTTTGGCTGGCCGATCGTTGTGGCGCAGCATATGCCGGCGAACTTTACCGCGGCCTTCGCCAGGCGCCTCGATGCAATCTGCCAACTCGGCGTGGTCGAAGTGAACCGTCCTCTGCCGATACAAGCCGGTTTGATCTACATCGCGCGCGGTGATGCGGATGTCGTTGTCACCCGGCGCGCCACCGGTCTTCACGCCATGCCTGTTCCCGGCAAGCGCGACTATCCATGGCACCCGAGCGTCGAGCGGATGGTTACGAGCGCGCTCGACCATTACGATCCAGCCCAGGTCATCGGCGTGCTCATGACGGGCATGGGCCGCGATGGTGCGGATGCCATGTGCCAGGTACACGTGCGCGGCGGCCGTACGATCGCCGAGGCGGAATCGAGCGCGGTTGTCTGGGGCATGCCCGGCGAACTGGTCAAGAACGGCGGCGCCAGTCTGGTCAGGCCAGTCGAGGATGTCGCCGCAGCGGTTGTAGAGTGGGTCGAGGCCGATGCCGTTCATTAAGCGCGAGACAGCCGGTCAGGCGGATGCGGCGACGGCGGCAGCCGAGGCGCCACAGCTTGCCGCGTTGCAGGATTTCGATCCCGACGTGCGCTGGAGCGCGGCGCGAAAGCTTGGCGGTGTTGCCGCCGCCGTCCCCGCGCTCGCCCACGCGCTCAAGGTCGAGCAGAACCCGCGCGTGCGCGAAGCGGTGATGACGGCGCTCATGCGGGTCGGCGATGAGGCGAGCGTGCGGGTGTTGCTGCCCTATCTGCATTCGCAGGACGCCGCCCAGCGCTCTGCCGCCATCGAAGCATTGCAGGCGTTGCCTGAAGTGGTTTCGCCGTTCATGACGGCGTTGCTCGACGATGCGGATTCCGACGTCCGCATTCTCGCCACCGAACTCGTGCGGAACATGCCAGCCGGCGAAGCCACTCGCGTCCTCGGCGACTTGCTCGAACGCGAGTTGCAGCCCAATGTTTGTGCCGCTGCGGTCGATGTGCTGGCGGAAGTCGGCACACCAGAAGCGCTGCCGGCGCTTCGCGCGTGCGCGGAGCGCTTCCGCGACACGCCGTTCCTTCCGTTTGCCATCGCAACGGCCGTCGCCCGGATCTCGAGCGCAGGCTAAGCAACCATGGCCCCTCCAGATGCTCAAGGAGGGCGCGCGGTCCATGTCACGCACGAGGACGTCCGGCGGCTGTGCGAATTCATTTATCGCCGAACCGGGATGCTGTTCGACGACAGCAAGCGCTACTACATCGACCGCCGGATTGCCGAGCGGATCGCCGCGACCGGCTCGGAGTCTTTTCAGGCCTACTTCGCGGCCCTGCGGTCGGATGCACGGCAGGAGATCGAGCATCTGGTCAACGCCTTCACGGTGAACGAGACGTATTTCTACCGTGAAGAGCATCAGCTGCGCTGCATGACCTCGCATCTTCTGGACGACCTGTTGCTGCGCAAGCAGAGTGGTGAATCGCTGCGTATCTGGTCGATCCCGTGCTCGACCGGCGAGGAACCTTATTCCATTGCTATCTGGCTCATGGAAAACTGGAGCGAGGTCGACAGGCACAATATCGAGATCGTGGCGTCCGACATCGATACGCGGGCAATGAAAGCGGCGGCGGAAGGTATCTACGGGGCGAGGGCGTTGATGCGGCTGTCGCCGTCGCTGGTCGATCGCTACTTTGTGCGGCTTGGCGATGGACAGTTTCAGATCGATCCGGGCTTGCGCGAGTCGATCCAGTTCACGCATGTTAATCTGGTCGACTTGCGGCAAATGGCGACCTACCGCGACTTCGACATCATCTTCTGCCGCAACGTTCTGATCTACTTTGACGACGCCTCACGCCGGATTGCTGCTGAAAGCCTGTTCGATTGCCTGCAGCCGGGTGGATACATTTGTCTGGGACATTCGGAAACGATGAGCCGCATCTCGCCGCTGTTCGACGTCCGTCGATTTCCGGATGCGATTGTCTATCAGAGACCGGAGACGCTGCATGACCGGAGCTGACATGGTCCAACGCAAGACCCGCGGCCGGATTCTCGTCGTCGACGACTCCTCTTTGGTGCGGTTGTACTGCTGCGACGTTCTCGAGCGGGCCGGATTCGAGGTCGATCAGGCCATCAATGGACTTGAGGCGATGGAGAAGGTTCTCGCGCAGACGTTCGATCTGGTGATCGTCGACGTCAACATGCCGCGCATGGATGGCATGTCGTTCATTCGCGCGCTTCGCGGGAACGATTCACCGGTCGCTTCGCTTCCGTCATTGATCGTCACGACCGAGGCCTCCCAGCAGGATCGTGACGATGCCAGGGCCGCCGGCGCCAACTTTTATCTCGTCAAGCCGGTGTCCGAAGCCGACCTGGTACGGCACGTTGCCGTTCTGGCAGGTTTGCCGTCATGAATGCCCTTCACGACCAATTCGTAGCTGAGGCGCGCGAACTGATCCAGCAGGCGACCGACGATCTCGTTGCCGCCGAACGCGAGGGATTCTCCGACGAGCGGATCGATCGCGTGTTTCGTGCCTTTCACACCCTGAAGGGCTCGGCAGGCGTGGTCGATCTCCCATTGATGGGTCTCGTCCTGCACGCGGCGGAAGACGTGCTGGCCGCAATTCAGGCCGGCCGCATCGGTGCCACATCGACGCTGATCGACCCGCTGCTGGCCTCGCTCGACCAGGTCGCCTCCTGGGTCGATGACTTCGACGCCGATCAGGTCCTGCCGCCGGAGGCTGGCGCTACCGCGCGAACGCTGGCCGAGCGGCTGCAAGCCATCCTTGATGGAGCGCCGTCTGCTCGCGCCGGGCGCGTCCCCACCGGACAGCCCTCCGCCGATGCTTTGCCTGCCTGGACCCGCGGCCTGATCGAAGCACAGGTCGCACGGCTGCGCCTTGAACCGTTGGTCATGCACTATTCGGCGTTCTCCTACCGGCCGCGCGCCGGCTGTTTCTTCGACGGCGACGATCCGCTAGCGCTGGTGCGCCGCGTGCCGAACCTGATCGCGTTCGGCGCGGAGCTAGCGCAGACGCCGCAAACGCTTTCGGAGGTGGACCCTTACGAATGCAACCTGCGCCTCGATGGCATTGCCGCGGCCACCCAGGCTGAGCTTGCCGCCGTGTTTCGCCTCGTGCCCGACCAGGTGAGCATCGTCGAAGTCCCTCCGGGCGCCTTGCCGATGCCGCCGGTGGCGTCGCGTTCGGACGCGGCAACGGCGCTCGCCCGTTCCATCATTCAGGAGCAGCTCGAGGTCCTTCGCGTGGGCGGAGAGGCCGGCAGTTTTGGTGGTCGCGTCGGATCCGTGATCCGCGTCGCCGTCGGCGCGCTGCGCTATGGCGGACGCGAGGATTTGATCGACGCGGTCGAGCAGGCGGGGAGGGCTGCCGTCGCGCAAGCGGATGCGACGATGCTCCATGAAGTTATCGACGCGACGCTTCGATCGCTTGCAACGAGCGCACAAGGAGCGGCTTCCCCCGACGATGCGCGGTCAGACAGACCTCTATCGCGCTCCCATGGTCGTTCGCTGCGCGTGGATGAGGCGCGCGTGGACGCGTTGGTCGACCTTGCCGGTGAGCTTCTTGTGGCAACCCATGGCGTTGCGCACCTGGCCAGGCGGGCGGAGGCCGAGGTCGAAGGTCATGTTCTTGCGAATGCCCTTCGGGAACGCAAGGAAGCGCTCGAGCGGATCGCCGGTTCGATCCACGAGGCCGCGCTGCAGTTGCGCATGGTGCCGGTTGCGCAAGTGTTCCGCTCCTTCCCGCGCGCGGTGCGCGACCTCGCGCAGCAACTCGGCAAGGACGTCAAGCTCGCGTCCTTCGGCGAAACGACGGAAGCGGACAAGACCATAGCCGACCTGTTGTTCGAACCGATGATGCACCTGATCCGCAATGCGCTCGATCATGGTATCGAGACCCCGGACGAGCGCCGCGCGGCGGCGAAGCCATTGCCGGCGCGGCTGACGTTGCGCGCTGCGCGTGCCGGCGATCGGCTGATCGTTGAGGTCGCGGACGACGGTCGCGGCATCGACCCGCAAATCGTCCGCCGCAAGGCGGGCGAGAAAGGGCTGATGGCCGGCGACGAACTGGCCGCCCTCTCCGACGAGCAGATCATGGACCTGGTTTTTGCCGCCGGCTTTTCGACCGCTACGGACGTTTCGGCCGTGTCCGGGCGCGGCGTCGGCATGGACGTCGTTCGTGAAACCATCGAGCGGATCGGCGGCCGCGTAGCGCTGAAGAGCGAGGTGGGCGTCGGCACCACGGTCACTCTCGACTTTCCGACGAACATCGCGCTTTTGCGGATCATGGTCGTCGAGACAGGAGGGCAGCTCCTCGGCATTCCGATGGACGCTGTCCTGGAGACCGTGCGGCTCACACCCGACCGTATCAGCCGTTTCAAGAACAACGACGGGTTTGTCTTGCATGACCGCGTCGTGCCAATCTGCGCGCTGGCGCAACTCCTGAGCCTGCCTGCGAGCAAGGCGAGCCGGCTGGAGCGACTGGTCGTGGTGGCCGAGATCGGCGGTCGGCGAACTGCGCTCGAGGTCGATGCCATTCGCGAGCGGCTGGAGGTGGTGCTCAAGCCGCTGCAGGGACTGCTTTCGAAGGCGCGCGGCTACGCGGGGACCACCTTGCTGGGCGACGGTACCGTGTTGCTGGTGCTGGATTTGAAGGAGATTTTGCCATGAGTGTGCGGCGGGGGGAGGACGGTGCGATCGTCCTGGAGGGGCCGTGTCCGGTCGAGGATGCCGAGCCCCTCTTGCAGCTTCTGCAGGCGGCCCCGGTCGCTATCTGCGACTGGACGCGCTGCGGCGAGCTTCATACGGCCGTCGTCCAGGTGCTTTTAGCTGTTCGTCCGGCCTTGGCCGGGCCCTGCGGAGACCCCTGGATCGCGCGCTGGCTCGAGCCGGGGATGGGGGCAGCAGCTCAGCCCGGCGCAACTCAGGTATGAGGGAGCCTTATCCCTCTTGTCGCGTTTGGTTTGTTCTGCCGGTTCTTGTGGTCCGCGTGCTGGCGGGCTCGCTCGCGGCAAACTATAGTCCTAGGCCCCTCTGAATACGGCAGAATATGCAGCATCAGGTCCTTATCGTCGACGACAGCAAGCTAGCGCGCATGGTGATGGCCAGCGCCTTCCGGCGCCTCCGGCCTGACTGGAGCCTCACCGAGGCGGTCAACGCCAAAGAGGCGCTGGAAGCCATCTCCGGCGGGTCAGTGGATATCGCGCTGGTTGACTTCAATATGCCGGGGACGGACGGCCTGGAACTGATCTCCCGTATCCGTTCGGTCAGTCCCCATATGCCGGTGGCTGTGGTGTCCGCCAACGTGCAGGACGAAATTATCTCGCGGGCGCGGGAACTTAATGCCGCGTTCGTTGCTAAACCCCTGACGGATGAAGCACTTGGAGCGTTTTTATCCGGAGCCGCCCTTCGACTAAGAAAAAAAGCATAATGATTGCTGACCTCAGCGAATTGTCCGAAGTCGAACGAGATGCGATTTCGGAGATCGCGAACATGGGTGTCAGTCGCGCCGCGGCCAGCCTCCGCCAGATGGTCGGCGAGCAGGTGCTGCTGTCCGTGCCGACCGTTCGGATCGTCAGCCGCAAGGAAGCCGCCGAACGGGTCGAGTTGGGCAATTCGCATCGCCTCGTCGCTGTTCAGCAGTCGTTCGAGGGGCCCTTTGCCGGGCGGGCGCTCCTGATCTTCCCGGAAGGCCAAAGTCTCGAACTGGTCAGGTCGATCGTCGGGCCCGAGCATTCTTTGGAAGACATCATCGATCTCGAACAGGAGGCCTTGGCCGAGACGGGTAACATCATTCTCAATTCCTGCCTCGCAACGATCGCCAACGTGCTTCAGAAGCCAATGCGGATGTCGTTGCCGTCTGTCATTCGCGGCGACGGCGCCACGATGTTCGCTACCGGCGTTCGCAACAGGGACCCCAATCTGGTTCTGTTTTTATATATCGATTTCACTATCAAGAGCCGTGACATTCGCGGGTTTATCGCGCTTCTGCTCGATTTGCCTTCGATTGTTGCCTTGAAGGAAATCGTTCGGGACTTCATCGACGGCATCGACAGGCAATAGAGCGTTGTTAGGAACGTGTCTGCACTGAAAACAGAATTTGCACTGGACGCCCTGGACGTCGGGATCATCATTCTCGATGCCCAAAAGTGCATCGTCGGCTGGAACGACTGGATGGCTAGCGCCAGCGGCATCCCGCGCCAGTCGGCGCTGGGCAACGCCCTGGTCTCCGTCTTTCCGAATTTGCTGCAGACACGGCTGCCGGCGGCGATCGATGATGCGATTCAGTTCGGCAGCGCGAGTATCCTGACCCACACCCTGAACAGACTGTTGCCGCTGCAGGGTCCCGATGGCGGCATCCTGCTCCATAACATCGTCGTCCGCCCGGTTGCTTCGGGTTCATCGGTGTTCTGCCTGCTGCAGGTCAGCGACGTCACTGTCCCTGTGCTGCGCGAGCGCGTGCTGCGCGAGCGCCAGAATGCGCGCTACCACGCGATCGTGGATTCGGCGCGGGATGCGATCATCACGACAGACCCCGCCAACACGATCACGTGGGCGAATAACGCCGCAGAGGAGGCTTTCGGCTTTTCGGCGGACGAGCTTGTCGGCAAGCCGCTCAGCAGGCTTCTGGATGTCGGCGCGGCGCCCCTGGATCCGGACCGGTTCGTTGAAGGCCGGTCAGACCTCGTTCAGGTCGTGGGGCGTCGCAAGAACGGCGAACTTGCGCATTTTGCCGTTTCGGTCGGCCGCTGGAATGCGGACGATCGCACATTCACCACGACGATCTGGCGCGACATCACCGAACGCATCGCCGCGGAGGCAGCCGTGCGCGAAAGCGAAGGCCGCTATCGCGCCTTGCTCGAAGCAGTGCCGCAACTCGTCTGGACTTGCGGCGCGGACGGAGCGTGCGATTATTTCAATCCGCAATGGCAGGATTACACCGGCGCTCCGCCCGAACGGCACCACGGCTGGGCGTGGTTGGACGTCGTTCACAGCGACGACCGCAAGGGCCTGGAATCCGAGTGGCGGTCTGCACTGGACGGCGGCGGCGTCTTCGATGCCGATGCGCGATTGCAGCGAGCTGATGGTTCGTATCGCTGGTTCAAGCTTCGGGCAATTCCGGTGCGCAATGCGCAAGGCGGGATCACGCGCTGGTTCGGCACGGCGACCGACATCATGGATCTGGTCGATGCCCGCGAAACGCTCCGCCGCAGCAACGACCAATTGGAAGCCGCCGTCGTTGCTCGCACGCGCGAACGCGAAGTCGTGCTGCGGCAGCTTCACGAGTCGCAGAAAATGGAGAGTATTGGCCAGTTGACCGGCGGCGTGGCGCACGACTTCAACAATCTCCTTGCGGTGATCCTGAGCAGCCTGACGCTGCTCAAGAAGAATATTCCGGACGATCCGCGCACAGCCAAGTTCATCGATGGCGCCGTGCAGGGCGCGGAGCGCGGCGCCGCGCTCACCAAGCGTCTGTTGGCGTTTGCCCGGCGTCAGGAACTGAAACTCGAAGCGGTCGACATCCTGAAGCTCATCCCGGAACTCATGGACTTTCTGCGGCAGACCGTCGGGGCGAACATTTCGATTGCGTCCGACATCGCGCCTGACGTCCATCCGGTCAAGATCGATGCCAACCAGTTCGAGCTGGCGCTGATGAACCTCGCGGTCAATGCGCGGGATGCGATGCCAAACGGCGGCATTCTGACGATTGCTGCGCACGATGAGGTGGCGAGCAATAGCCGCGGTCCAAAAGAACTTCCGGCCGGCAACTACGTGAGAGTCAGCGTCAGCGATACGGGTATCGGCATGAATGAAGCGACCCTGGCCAAGGCGATGGAGCCGTTCTTCACCACCAAGGGCGTGGGCAAGGGCACGGGTTTGGGCCTTTCCATGGTGCACGGCTTGACGGCGCAGTCCGGCGGTGCGGTGAACATCACCAGCGAGTTGGGGAAGGGAACGACTGTCAGCATCTGGTTGCCGCGCGCGCGACGCGAAGACCTGCGCAAGGCTGCTGATCTGCCGGCACCGTCGTCGGCAAGGACGAAGCGGAAACTGAAGGTCCTCCTGGTGGATGACGATACGCTGGTAAGTGTCAATACCGCCTACATGCTCACCGACATGGGGCATTCCGTATCGGAAGCTTCGTCGGGCCCGCACGCCCTGCGCCTGCTGGAGGCATCGCGACAGAAGTTCGACGTCATCATCACGGATTACGCGATGCCCGGCATGAACGGTCTCGAACTGGCTATGAAGATCAGAGAGGGCAATCCAGAACTGCCAGTCATCATGGCGAGCGGCTATGCCGAATTGCCTCCAGACGCCACGCTGGGTTTTCCGCGCTTAAGCAAGCCATACACGGAACAACAGTTGTCGATCGCCCTCGACCTTGCTTCACGCCAAACGTCCGGGACACGCTCCGTCTAGGCATGCAAAGCCAAGCTGTTGTTTTGGCTGGTCTTTGGCACACCTTTCGAGCGCGCTACCTGAAGGTCTCGCGGGCCGGCTGGATTTCTGGATTTAAGGTGTGTCCGGCCGCGACGATGCGCGGCGTGGGCAGCTCCCACGCTATCAGCGACACAAAAGGATGAGCGGCCCAAACTGGCGGTTGCAGCCGGAGAGCGATAGGCTCGGCCAAAACCATTGGATCAAAAGGAGGCACGTATGCGGGAGCTGACGCCGGACACGATCACGGACGCGGTCCTGGAGCAGATGGCGACGACACCGGACCCGCGGATGCGGGAGGTGATGGAGGCGGCGGTCAAGCACCTGCACGCCTTCGCCCGCGAGGTGAACCTGACGCCGGGGGAATGGATCAAGGGCATCGCCTTCATGACCGCGGTCGGCAAGATGTGCACGGCGGAACGGCAGGAGTTCGTCCTGCTGTCGGATACGCTCGGCCTGTCGGCCCTGGTCAACGGCCTCCACGACGAGACGGCGATCGAGGAGGGGACGCACACGAGCCTGCTCGGCCCGTTCTACCGCGAGGCCTCGCCGAAGCTCGAAGCGGGCACCCAGATCGCCAGGACCGTGAAGCCGGGCAGCGAATGCGTGCTCTACGGCCGGGTGACCGACGTCAACGGTGGGCCGCTCGCCAATGCCACCGTCTCGATCTGGCAGACCGGCGCCGACGGCCTCTACGACATCCAGGAGCAGGGCGCTGCGATCGATTATCGCGGCGTGTTCACCACCGATACGAACGGTGTCTATGTGCTGCGCACGGTCAAGCCGATCGGCTACTCGATCCCGATGGATGGCCCCGTCGGCGAGATGATCGCGGCGCAGAAGCGGCACGGCATGCGGCCGGCGCACATCCACTTCCTGGTCGGCGCGCCGGGCTATCGTGAGCTGGTGACCGCGCTCTACCTGCGCGACGATCCGCATCTTGCGGACGACGTCGTGTTCGGCTCGTCGGGCGATCTCGCCGTCGACCTCGATCGGAGCGATCCGAACTGCCCGATCAAGGGGCTGCCGTCGATCCGCTTCGACATGCGCCTGTCGCGCGAAGGCGAAGCCGACAAGACCAGCGGACGCGTCGGCACCGATCCGGCGGCGATCATGCGATCGGCCAAGACCGGGAATGGGCAAACTCACGCGCCGGCGGCGAGCTAGCCGATTTGACGGGCGCGCAGCGCCGCTGCAAGCTATCCACATGAAACGTCACGTGCTGCGAATTTCGCACTCGCAGCACGGCAGTTCGGGCCCTCCGGCTCCGACGTTTGTCTAAGCCCGGCCACGGAAATAGACCGTCAGAAGCGAGATATCATCTTTAGAGCGGCAGCATCCTGGCCGTAACAATCGGGCGAAGACCCGGGTGCGGCCGGGAATGAGCAAAAAAACATTTATGGGAGGATCGATGAAACGAAGGGCACTTCTGGGTGGAGCGGTTGTCGCTACGTTAC
>Ga0075365_10000314_pt1 | contig 17047 bp, 9 predicted proteins | sample EndMetdeltDD1765_FD_71387 | JGI IMG/M metagenome (GOLD analysis project Ga0075365, IMG submission 71387) | Populus endosphere microbial communities from Tennessee, USA - Endosphere MetaG P. deltoides DD176-5 | ecosystem: Host-associated > Plants > Roots > Endosphere | place: USA: Tennessee... | reverse complement strand
GCGGCAGTCCCGGCAACCGACTGTTCCGCGTCAATGCCGACGGCACCGTCACCACGGTGGCACCGTTTCCCGACTGCGCGTCGGCGCTGATCGGCGCGACCGATGGGCACCTGTATGGCTCGGGCGGCAATACGATCTTCCGCCTGACACTGGGCGGCGCCTACACCTTGTTGCACACCCTGGCGGAGTCGACCGAGGGCAGAATCGTGTCCGCCCTCGTCCAGGGCGCCGACGGCCGTCTCTACGGCACGGCATCGGAATCCGGACCGCACGCGAGTGGCACCGCTTTCAGGCTCGCACTGGACGGGACGTTCGCCGTGCTGCACGCCTTCGAGCTGGCGACCGACGGGCGGGCACCGGGTGGACTGATCCAGGCCGCCGACGGGCACCTCTATGGCATCAGCGTGCTGGACCCGCCGGAGATCTTCTTCAAGAGATTTCTGGTCTTCCGCATGACCGCGGACGGTGCCGTCACCGCGGTGCGGACGTTGGACTACGCGGACGAGGGGATCAAGCCCTCCGCGCTGGTACTCGCCAGTGACGGCCTGTTCTACGGCACGACGGAATTTGGCGGTGCCTCGAATCTCGGCACGGTCTTCAGGATGACCCGCGCCGGCGCGATCACCGTCCTGCATTCGTTCACGGGCGGCGGCGGCGGGGGTCTGCCCGAGGCGGCGCTGGTTCAAGGTTCCGACGGCAGCCTCTACGGCGTCACGCACGGCGTCAGCGGCAGCGGCTACTTCCCCTTCACCTACCCAACGGCGTTCAAGGTAGCGCTGTCGGGCGCCTTCACGACGCTGCACGTCTTCGGGGCCGGCCTCGACGTCAGCTACCCGCGCGCGCCGCTGGTCGAAGGGATCGACGGCAATTTCTACGGCACGACCTACTACGGCCTGGCGCTGAATCGCGGCTCCGTCTTCAGAATCACACCGGCCGGCGACAGAACGATCCTGCATACGTTCGCGGGCGGCGCCGACGGCATGAATCCGTTGGGCGCGCTGGTCCAGGCGACGGACGGGACCTTCTACGGCACCACCGACAACGGCGGCGCGTCGAACCTCGGTACGGTGTTCTCCATGACCCCGGCCGGCGTCCTCACCGTCCTGCACGCCTTTGCCGGCGGGACCGACGGCAGCCACCCGCACGGCGGCCTGACGCCGGCCGGCGACGGAAGCTTCTATGGCACGACGCTGTCGGGCGGCACACACGACAAGGGCACCGTCTACCGGATCACGCCGGCCGGCACGGTCACGATCGTTCACGCCTTCCCCGGCGGCGTGGGCGGCGAATCGCCCGAGGCGCCGCTGGTGCACGCGGCCGACGGCAACTTCTACGGCACGACGTCGCTGGGCGGCCCGCTGAACAAGGGGACGGTGTTCCGCCTGACGCCGGCCGGCGCGGTCAGCGTGGTCCGCGCCTTCAGCGGAGCGGACGGCGATCGGCCCTCCACCGCGCTCACCGACGCGGGTGACGGCACTCTCTACGGCACGACCTCCATCGGCGGATGGGGATACGGCGTGGTGTTCAGGCTGCGCGTCGAGCCGGCCGTCGCCGGCAACTACGACACCGATCGCAAAGCGGATCTCGCCGTCTTCCGTCCGTCGACCGGCACCTGGTACGTTCTGCAGTCGGCGAACGGGTTCACGACGTCGATCGAACGTCCATGGGGCCTGCCCGGCGACTTCCCCGTGCCCGCCGACTACGACGGCGACGGCCGGACCGACCTCGCCGTCTACCGCGATAGCGGCGCCTTCCATCCGTCGCCGAGCATGTGGTACATCCTCGAGTCGAGCAGCGGCTTCACGACGTCGGTGAGCCATGCGTGGGGACGCCCCGGCGACGTTCCGGTCCCCGGCGACTACGACGGCGACGGCCTCGCCGACTTGGCCGTCTATCGGCGGACGACCGGCGTCTGGCTGATCCGCCAATCGTCCACCGGCGCGCTGCTGTCGGTCGCGCTGGGGCGCGGCAACGACGTGGCGGTACCCGCCGATTACGACGGCGACGGCAAGACCGACCCGGCGGTCTACCGGATCACCGCGGGTATGTGGGCGATCCGGCTGTCGAGCACGCACTTCGCGACCGCCAGCCGCGTGCCGCTCGGCACGCCGCGCTTCGACCACACGCTCGGCGACTTGCCCGTCCCTGCCGACTACGACGGCGACGGCAAAGCCGATGTCGCGATCTACACGCCGAACAGCGGCACGTGGTCGATCGTTCGCTCGAGCGTCGGCGGCGCGCCGATCACGGTCGAATGGGGCCTCGCCACTGACAGTCCGGTGCCGGCCGACTACGACGGCGACGGCAAGGCGGATCCTGCGGTCCTGCGCGGGAGCAACGGCACCTGGTACGTGCTGGAATCCGCCTCGAACTACACGACGCACAGCGAGCGGCCATGGGGGCTCAGCGGCGACCTCGCGGCGGCGAACGCGGTCGTCATGATGACGACCGTGGCGGAGGGGGCGCCGGACTCGGCGGTGGCCAACGGCATGCGTGCGGCGGATCTCGACGGCGACGGCCGGGCCGAGGTCACCGTGTTTCGCCCGGCGACGGGCGAGTGGCTCGCGCTGACGTCCACCACGGCCTACACGAGCGCCCGGCGATTCGCCTGGGGGCTGAACGGCGACGTCACGGCGCCCGGCGACTACGACGGCGACGGCATCACCGACGTCGCCGTCTACCGCCCCGGCAGCGGCGTGTGGTACATCCTGCAGTCGAGCAGCGACTTCACCGCCAGCCTGGCCGTGCAATGGGGCCTGAGCGGCGACACGCCGGCGCCCGCCGATTTCGATGGCGACGGGCGCACCGACCTCGCCGTCTACCGGCCCTCGTCCGGCCAGTGGTACATCCGCTGGTCGAGTACCGCCTACACCACATCGTCGACCTATTCGTGGGGCCTGCATGGCGACGTTCCAGTTCCAGGCGACTACGACGGCGATGGCATCGCCGACCTCGCCGTTTACCGGCCGGCCAACGGCGTCTGGCACATCCTGGCGTCGCGATCGGAATTCACGACCGCGCTGACCTATCAGTGGGGTCTCGACGGCGACGTCGCCGTGCCGGGCGACTACGACCATGACGGGCGCACCGACCTCACCGTGTATCGCCCGTCCACCGGCGCGTGGTACGTGCTGCGCTCGGACGGCGGCTTCACCACGAGCAGGACGATCTTCTGGGGACTGGCCGGCGACACGCCGGCGGCCGCGGACTACGACGGCGACGGCCGCACGGACGTGGCGATCTTCCGGCCGTCGACGCACGAGTGGTACGTCCTGACGTCCACCAGCGATTTCACGAATTACCTGACGCTGGTGTGGGGCGCCGCCGGCGACCTCCAGGTCACCGGACGCCCAGGTCTGCCGTAGAGCAGCCCGTCGGTCCGCGCCCGCTCTGGTTGACCGGGCTGCATGCGGGGGGTACACTGCTGGACGCATCGTGTTGGCTCCCTTAGCATTGCCCCCGTTTCGATGGACGACTCCATGAGCCGCGCGACGGGCGCACCAGCTGTCGGCGACGACCCGTTCGACGCGTACTACTTCGCCAACTGCTGCGGCCGCCCCTATCGTCGCGACGACCACTGGCTGGCGTTTTTCGGCCGGATCGCCGAAAGAATCGCCACCGATATCCGGCCGCGGCGGGTCCTCGACGCCGGCTGCGCGCTGGGCATCCTGGTCGAGACGCTGCGCGCCCGCGGCATCGACGCCCATGGGATCGACATCTCGTCATACGCGATCGCGAACGTCCACGAACCGATCCGGCCGTTCTGCCGCCAGGGATCGATCGCGAGCGAGCTGACCGGCCGCTACGACCTCATCGTGTCGATCGAAGTGCTCGAGCACATGGCCGCGCGGGACGGCGAAGAGGCGATCGCCAACTTCTGCCGCCATGCCGACGACGTGCTGTTCTCGTCGACGCCGTCCGATCACCGGGAGCCGTCGCACGTCAACGTGCAGCCGGCCGAGTACTGGGCGGAACAGTTCGCGCGGCACGGCTTCTACCGCGACGTCGACTTCGACGCGTCGTTCATCACCGCCTGGGCGGTGCGCTTCCGCCGCAGCGGCGAGCCGCTGCCGCGGATCGTGCGCGACTACGAGCGGCGCTTCGCCGCCCTGGAGGCGGCCCGCAACGACACCCGCGCGTTCTCGATCGACGTCCAGCGCGATCTGGCCCGCGAGCGCGAGCGGGGCACGCCGGACGCGTCGGACGTGGTCCAGACGATCACGCTGCAGCAGACGCTCACGCACCTGAGCGAGCTGGCCCGCGCGCTCGATCACCAGCGCCTCGCCCTGCTGGAGTCGCGCCAGCACCTCGAAGAGGAGCGGCAGGCGGTCGCCGAGCATCGCCTGACCTTGGAACGGGAGCGCGCCGTCTTCGAACGCGAGCGCGAGACGTCACGGGTGTGGCGGGACCGCGAGGTCGGCGAGCTGCGGACCTCGATCGAAGAGACGCACGCGCACCTGAACCGCAAGGTGCTCGCGCTGGATGCGCTCGAGGCGCAGGCCGCGGCCTTGCGGGTCGACGCGGCGCGGCTCGAGCACGACCTGCGGTTCGCGCGGGAAACGATCGCGCGCATGGAACAGAGTGTCTTCTGGCGCCTGCGCGGGTTCTGGGCGGGCGTCAGCCGCACCTTCGGCCGGCCGACCTGAACGTCGCATGGATACTGTGTCGCCGCGTTTCGTCGTCGCGTTCGGTGTGGCGCTGGCCGCCTCGCTGGCGCTGACGCCAGCCGTCCGCTGGTGGGCCACGCGGGCGGGCTTCCTCGCCGTGCCGGTCAGCGACCGCTGGCACCGCCGGCCGGTCGCGCTGCTCGGGGGCGTCGCCATCGCCGCCGCGTTCGGCATCGGCGCGGCCGCCTCGGGCGCGGTGGCGCCGCTCCTGCCGCTGATGCTGTACTGCGGCGCGATGTTCGCGCTCGGCGTCGCGGACGATCTCTGGCACATCCGCCCGCTCGGCAAGCTGGCGGGCCAGGCGGCCATCACGGCGGTGTTCCTGTGGGCCGTGCCCGACCTCCACCTGGTCGGCATCCCCGCGGTGGATCGGCCGCTCCTGTTCCTGTGGCTGGTCGGCATCGTCAACGCGTTCAATCTGCTCGACAACATCGACGGCCTGTCAGCCGGCGTTGCCGGCATCGCGGGGCTCTGCTACGTGGTGATCCTGATGGCGGCCGGGCAGACCGCACTGGCGCTGGCCCTGGCGGCGTTCGTCGGGGCGGTGTGCGGGTTCCTCTTCTACAACTTCCAGCCGGCGTCGATCTTCATGGGGGACGGCGGCAGCTTCTTCCTCGGCTCGTTCCTGGCGGCGGCGAGCGTGCTGGCCGCCCCCGGGCTGCAGTCGCGGCTGGTGTCGGTGGCGGTGGTGCCGCTCCTGATCCTGCTCATCCCGATCTTCGACACGACGTTCGTAACGGTGACGCGCGGGCTGGCCGGGCGCAGCGCGCTGGTCGGCGGCCGCGATCACACGTCGCACCGCCTGGTGGCGCTCGGCATCAGCGAGCGGCGCGCGGTGCTGGCGCTCTACGTCCTCGCCGCGGCCGGCGGGATCGTCGCGATCGCGCTGCAGCAGACCGGGCTCACCTACAGCATCGCGCTGATCGCGCTCTATGTCGTGACGCTGCTCGCCGCCGGCGTCGTGCTCGGGCACGTCGACGCGACGTCGAGGCCGGACGCGGCGCCCGGCGCCTGGTCGCCGCTCGTCGCCGATCTCGCCTATCGCTACCGCGTCTACGAAGTGCTGCTCGACGCGGCGCTCGCCGCGGTCGCCTACTACGCCGCCTACCGCATCCGCTTCGAGGAGCCGCTGTTCTCCGGCTTCCTGCCGCAGTTCTTCGTCTCGCTGCCCTTCGTGGTGGCCTGCCAGATCGCCGGGCTGTGGCTGGTCGGCAAGTACCGGCAGGTCTGGCGCGCGGTCGGCGCCGGCGAGCTGATGGCGATCGTGCGCGGCGTGCTGGCCGGCGGCGCGGCGGCGATCATCCTGATGCTCTACCTCTACCGGTTCGAGGGCTACTCGCGGTGGGTCTTCGCGATCGACGGCGTCCTGTTCGCCTGCCTGCTGGTCGGCTCGCGCATCGCGATTACCTCGATCGACGATCACCTGCGGCACCAGCGCTCGCGCGGACGCCGCGTCCTCATCTACGGCGCGGGGCGCGGCGGCGCGCTGCTCCTCCGCGAGCTGCTCCAGAACCACGAGCTCGGCCTGCGGCCGGTCGGCTTCGTCGACGACCACCGTGCCAAGCAGCGCGTCAAGATCGACGGCGTGCCGGTGGTCGGCGCCACCGCCGATCTCCCGGCCCTGCTCCAGCGCCTCTCGATCGAGGAGGTCCTGGTCGGCGTGCGCGACCTGCCGCCGTCTCAGCTGGCGCGGCTGCTCGACATGTGCCGCCTCCATCAGGTCACCGTCCGGCGGATGCGGTTCGCGCTCGACGAAGTGGAGGCCGCGGACCGGCCGAGCCTGCGCGCGATTAACAATGGCGGCTGAGACCGCCGCGCCCGCCAGGGCGCGCGCCGGCGAAGCGGTGGACGCGATGATCGATCGCGCCCGGGAGCGCGACTCGTTCGCGCGCACCATCGTGGCAGTCTTCCGCTACCGCGAGCTGCTCCGCAACCTCGTCGCCAAGGACCTCAAGCTGAAGTACCGCGGATCGGTGCTCGGGTTCGTGTGGTCGCTGCTCAACCCGCTCCTGATGATCGCGGTCTACACCGTCGCCTTCAAGTTCATCCTCCAGATGCGCTCCGAGGGGTTCGTCTTCTATCTGATGCTCGGCCTCCTGGCGTGGTCGTTCTTCGTCAACTCGGTGACCATGGCGGCGGGGGCGATCGTCGACAACGGCGCGCTGATGAAGAGCCTGTTCTTTCCGCGCGCGATCCTGCCGCTGGCGACGGTGCTGTTCAACTTCGCGCAGTACCTGCTGACCGCGGCGGTGTTCCTGCCGGTGCTGCTGGTCCTCTACCGGGTGACGCCGGCGGCGCCGATGCTGCTCTTCCCGGTCTTCCTCGGCCTGCAGCTCCTCTTCACCATCGGCGTGGCGCTGATGGTCGCCACCGGCACGGCGCTGTTCCGCGACGTCCGCCACTTCCTCGAGTTCGGCCTGGCGGCGCTCTTCTGGCTCACGCCGATCGTCTACCCGCTGGACCAGGTGCCCGAGGGGCTGCAAAAGATCGTGCTGCTGACGCCGATGTCGCCGTTCATCGTCGCCTACCACAAGATGTTCTTCAACCAGGAGTGGCCCGGCCCGATGGTCTGGGCGCTGGCCGTCGGCTATGCCGCCGCCGCCCTGGCCGCCGGCTCGGCGATGATGCTGGCGCACGAAGACAAGTTCTCGGAGCAGATCTAGTGACGCTTCCGGCGATCGACGCGCAGCAGGTGTCGAAGAAGTTCGTGCTGCGCCACAACCGCGACGCCTCGCTCAAGGTGCGCGTCCTCGGCCTGCTGCACAAGGGGCAGCGCGAGGTCCTCGAGGACTTCTGGGCCGTGCGCGACGTGTCGCTCTCGGTCGCCCACGGAGAATCGGTCGCGCTCGTCGGACGCAACGGATCGGGCAAGAGCACCTTCCTGAAGCTCGTCGCCGGCATCCACCGTCCGACCGGCGGCCGGCTGCTGGTCGGCGCGCAGGCGCGCATCGGCTCGATGATCGAGCTGGGCATCGGCTTCCATGCCGATCTGAGCGGCACCGAGAACGTCTATCTCAACGCCTCGATTCACGGCCTGACCCGCGCCCAGATCGACGACATCTACCCCCGCGTCGTCGAGTACTCCGGGCTGGGCAACTTCATGGACGTGCCGATCAAGAACTATTCGTCCGGCATGCACATGCGCCTCGGGTTCGCCGTCGTCGCCAACCTCGACCCCGACATCCTCCTGCTCGACGAGATCTTCGCGGTCGGCGACGAAGACTTCCAGAAGCAGTGCATGAAGACGATGGAGCGGTTCTCGGCCGAAGGGAAGACGCTGCTCTTCGTGTCGCACTCCGGGGCCTCGGTCCGCGCCATCTGCCGCCGCGTCTGCCTGCTCGATCACGGCCGGCTGCTGTTCGACGGCGGCGTCGACGAAGGCCTGGCCGAATACCAGCGGCTGATGGCGGCCTCGCAGCAGCCCGAGGCCGCGACCCGCGGCCGCGCGGCCGCGGAGCCCGACGACGTCGGGAAGGACTGGGAGGATCGGACCGACGCCTGGGCGCTCGACCTGCTCGCGCGCGAAGGACTGCAGCCGCACCACCGCGTGCTCGAAGTCACCTGCGGCACCGTCGCCGGCAGCGCCAGCCTGGCCCGCTACGTCGGGCCCACCCGCTACCAGCATTGGGAGATCGGCACGGCGCTCACCGAGCCGCTGCGGCCGTTCGACTACCTGCTCGCCTCCCCGCTGTTGTCGCGCGTGTCGCTCAACGCGGGGGTCCGCTCCCTGGCGTATGCGCTGCGGGTGATGCCGCCCAACGCCCGGATCTACACGGCGTGGATCGATCACGACGATGCCGTCGACGTCGGGGACACGCCGCCGTTCACGTATCCGTTCAGCGTGGTGCGTGCGGTCATCGAGGCGCTCGGACTGCGCGCCACCCGCGTGCCGGACGCGAAGCATCCCGCCGGCCAGTCCCTGCTCGCCTTCGAGCGGCCCGAGCGGCCGTGATCGGACGGCTCGCCGCGGGCCTCCGGCGGCGATGGCGTCGCCTCGCTCAAATCGGCGCGCTCCTCGGCCGCGAACGAATCGCCCTGCGGGCCCGTTCGATGGCGTCGCTCGAGAGCGATCTGCCGTCGCCCGGGGACGCCGTCCGCTGGCTCGGCGCGGTGGCGGTCGCGGGTGAGACGCGCGAAGCGCTGTTCGCGCATCCGCAATCGCAGGTCACCTACACCTGGCGCGCCCGGCGCGGCGACATCGCCGCCGCCGACTGCGCGCTCCTGCCCGACGCGTGGCCGAAGAACACCGGCGGCGTGGCCTTCTCGATCGTAGTGACGGTACGCGCCACCGGTGCGACCGCATCCGCCGAAGTCGTCGTGAATCCTGGGCGGAACCCCGGCGACCGGCGCTGGCGCCGGCTCCACGTCGCGATGCCGGTCGAGACCGAGGGCGACGTGTCGCTCGCGTTCGCGACCCGGGTGCCGGACGGCGCGACGACGGCCAGTGCGTGGGCGATCTGGGGCGACCCGCGCGTCGAACGGCCGCACGCGAACGCCGACGTGACCCGAGCGCGCGCCGCTTTCCTGCGTACCACGCTCCGGCGCGGGCCGCGCGCCGCGGTGCGCGAGCTCCAGACGAGCGCGCTGCTCGACGACCGGACGGCGGCCTACCGGCGCTGGGCCCAGGCCCACACCCCAGACGCCGCCGCGCTCGCGGCGATGGCCGACGAGTGCCGCCGGTTCGCGCACCGCCCGCTCGTCAGCATCATCACTCCCGTCTACAACACCGATCCGCGCTGGCTCCGCGCCTGCATCGCATCGGTCGCGGCGCAGGTCTACCCGAACTGGGAGCTGTGTCTGTGCGACGACGGATCGACGTCGGAGGCGACGCGCGCGGTACTGCGCGAGCAGACCGACCCGCGCATCCACGTGACCTCGCTCGAGACCAATGCGCGGATCTCGGCCGCGTCGAACGCGGCGCTCGCCCTGGCGCGCGGCGAGTACGTCGCGCTGCTGGATCATGACGACGAGTTGACGCCGGACGCGCTCTACCAGGTGGTCCGCCACCTGAACGCGGCGCCCGGCGCCGACGTCATCTATTCCGACGAGGACAAGCGCGACGCCGACGGCGGCCTGTCCGAGCCGTTCTTCAAGCCCTGCTGGTCGCCGGAGCATCTCCTCAGCGCGATGTACACCTGTCACCTGACGGTCGCGCGGAAATCGCTCGTGGATCGCGTTGGCGGTTTCCGCATCGGCTATGAAGGGGCGCAGGACCACGACCTCATGCTGCGGCTGAGCGAGGTGGCGGCGCGGATCGATCATCTGCCGCACGTCCTCTATCACTGGCGCCGCACGCCGGAGTCCACCGCGAGCGCCGGCAGCGCCAAGCCGTGGGCGGACGACGCGGGGAAGCGCGCGATCGAGGACTACCTGCGGCGCAACGCGATCCAGGGCGAGGTGGTGTCGGGCGGAGTGCCGGGCCTGTACCGCGCCAGGTTCGCGATTGCCGGAGATCCCCTGGTGACGATCGTCGTCGTCGCCGAGGACGCCGCGTTCGCCGACGCGGTGGCCGCGCTGCGCGCCGGGACCGCCTATCCGCGGATCGAAATCGTGACCGCGGCCGGCAACCCGGCGTCCGTGACGGCGCAGGTCAACGCGGCGATCCGCGGCGCCACGGGCACGCACATCGTCGTGATCGATGCGGCGCTCCGGCCCATGGACGACGCGTGGCTGTCGGCGCTCCTCGAGTACTCGCAGCAGGAGGCGATCGGCGCCGTCGGCGGAAAGATCCAGTACGCGGACGGACGGCTCCGCCACATCGGGATCGTGACCTGCGCCGCGAGCGGCCCGGCCCACATTTTCGAAGGCTACCCTGGCGAGAGCTACGGCTACTTCTCGAGCGCCATCGGCGTGCGGAACTACGCGGCGCTATCGGGCGAGTGCCTGATGACCCGTCGCGACGTGTTCGAGGGCCTCGGCGGATTCGACGAACGCCGGGCCTGGCGCGACGCCGATATCGACTACTGCGGGCGGGCGCGGGCCGCCGGGCTGCGGCTGGTCTTCACCCCCTACGCGCGGTTCCGCTGGACGGGGGCGGCCGGCCCGCTGCGCCGCAGCGCGGCGGTTCGCGACGACCCGTACTACAACCGCAACCTGAGCCGGCTCACCGCCGACTACCGGCTCGACGACTGAAACACGCGGCCTACCACCACGAGGAGGCGCGGCCGGCCCGCACCACCGGCTCGTCGCCGTTCAGCCCCCACGAATAGATCTGCACGCCGGCGTTGCTCGACTGCCGGATGAACCACTGGCCCGTGGACGGACGGAAGACCGCCGCGTCCGCCACGCCGTCGCCGTCGTAGTCGTGCGCATCCGCAATGTCGGTGGAGAGCCCGAACTGCTGATTGATCGACATGATGCTGGTGACCGCGTCGGTGGCCAGCCATTCCCCGACAGACGGGCGATACACGCCGAGGTCGGTGCGGCCGTCGCCGTCGAAGTCCTGCACGACCGGGATGTCGCCGCTCAGCCCGAACTGCTTGGCCAGGGTGCCGTCGGGGCTGAACGCCGTGCTGGTCATCTTCAAATACCAGGTGCTGTTGCCCGGCCGGAAGACCGCGAAGTCGGCACGCCCGTCGCCGTCGAAGTCTCCGGGCTTCGGGATGTCGCTCGACAGGCCCCATTGAGACGTCGTGACGCTGACGAAGCCCGACGACGAGCGGAGCACGAACCACTGGCCGCCGCCCGGCCGATACACCGCGATGTCGGTGCGGCCGTCGCCATCGTAGTCGGCGGGAACAGGGATGTCGCCGGCAAGGCCGAACTGGATCTGCAGCACGCCTCCCGACGCCGACTGCAGGACGAACCACATGCTGCCCACCGGGCGGAAGACCGCGGCGTCGGTCCTGTGATCGCCGTCATAGTCGCCCGGGACTTTGATGTCGCCGTTGAGGCCGAACTGGGTGGTCGCCGTGGGATTGCCCGGCCGCATGAAGCGCTGGTACCAATACGCGGCGCCGCCGGTGACCCGATACACGGTCAGGTCCGCCAGGCCGTCGCCGTCGAAGTCGGCTGTCGGCGTCGAGGGCAGCCGCGGACGCTGCATGGCGGGGATGTCGCCGACCACGCCCTGCGGCTGGCTGGCGACGACGGCGGTGATGCGATTGTAGGTGAACCACGTCCCGGTCGATGGCCGCCACACGCTCAGCTCGGCCGATCCGTCGAAGTCCCGGTCCTGGGCGACCGGCACGTCGCCGGGCAGCCCGAACTGAATCGAGAAGCTGCCGGCGTTGCTCATGAACAAGGACCAGATGCCGGTCGACGGGCGGTAGACCGCGTAGTCGGCGCGGCTGTCGTTGTCGAACCTGGCGGCAATCGGGATGTCGCCCGCCTGTCCCAGGGACACCGTCGTGACCGCGCTGGTCAAGGAGTTGAGGACGTACCAGACGCCCGTCGACGGACGGAACACCGCGACGTCGGTCTTGCCGTCGCCGTCGTAGTCCGCGGGGACGGGAATGTCGCCGCGCAGGCCGAACGACGTGGTCGCGATGTTCCGGATGAACCACGTGCCGAGGCCGCCGTCGGACGTGCGATAGACCGCGAGATCGGTCAGGCCGTCGCCGTTGTAGTCGCCGGCCACGGGAATGTCTCCGCTGCGCCCCCACTGCACCGCCGCGGGGATCACCTGCTGATACCAGACGGCGGTGGACGGACGGAACACGGCGCGATCCGTGATCCCGTCATTGTTGAAGTCACCCGGGACGGGCACGTCGCCGGGCAGCCCCCACTGGATATCCGGCTGCCCCTGCACGAGCCAGACGCCGGTCGACGGACGGAAGACCGCGAAATCGGCCCGGCCGTCGCCGGAGAAGTCCCCTGGCGTCCGGACCACGGGCGTCGCGATCGTCCAGCCCTCGTCGGTGAAGATGGTCCTCACCACCGGACCCACGTCGGTGTAGACCTCGTTCGCGCCCAGCTGGAACGTCATCAGGCCGTTGGCCGTGCCCGAATACACCACGTCGTCGATGTGCGAGTAGCTGGAGCCCTGAAGCCAGCCGTTGTCGGTGGCGTAGCCGTAGTCCCCCATGTTGTGGGTTTCGAGCTTCGGACCGGCCGGCGAGTTCCAGAAGGTGTTGTTGCTCGTCAGCTGGGCGTGAAGCGCCGCCGACGGGCGCGCGAGGCTCAGGAGGGGCGTGCCGCCGCCGCTCACGCTGAAGCGATCGTAGACGAACGGGAAGCCGTTGCTGGTCCCGATGTTGCCGATGCCGCCCGAAGAGACCATCGCCCCGGAGAAGCCGAGGCCGTGCGCGATTTCGTGCATCACGACGGTCATGAAATTGTACTTGCCGACCACGCCGCTGCCGCTGGTGCCGAACTCCCAGTCGGTGAAGGTGCTGTTGAAGTTGGCCTTGATTTCATCGGTCGCGCCGATGGTGCCGGCGCAGAACGGGCTGCCGAAGATCTTGTCGGCCAGCGCCGCGTGATAGAACGTGTTGGGGGTGCCGCCCGCCACCGTGCAGCCGGCGCTCGCGCCGGCGCTGCCGAGAACGCCCGTCGGGAGCGGCTTGAACTCCGCGGTGATGCGGATGGCCGCCGGCGAGGTGAGGCTGTTCCGCCAGATGTTGACGGCCGCTTCGAACGCCGTCTGCGCTTGCGGGGTGAAGCCGATGTAGGTCACCGAAATCACCACGGATCCGGGGCGGTCGGCGGCGGTCAGCGCCTGCAGCGCATCACCCTTGGGACCATAGGCGAAATTGACTTCCTGCGGCGAGGCGTAGAGCACGTCCATCGGCGGGATGATGGCGCGCGGCGTGTCGGCAGGCCGTTTCGAGGCGTTGACCGGCACGAGAAACCCGAGAGCCGCGAAGGCACACACCACCGGCACGAGTCGAGTCAGCATCCGCATTGAAGCTCCAACGAATTCGTCAGATCGAGCCCTGAGAGAGCGTTGCTGGGGGGGTAACCCTGATTCTGGGAGGGTCGCCGCCGACAGTCAAGCACCAACTGCAGGGCGCCGCTTCCAGGCCCATCCGCCGATCAGGGCCAGCAGCCCGGCGGAAATCCACGGCAACTGCCGCACGAGCGCCTCGAGCACGCGCACGGCCGCGGGCACGTCGGCGGGTACTCGGAGCGCCAGCCAGGCCCCATCAGCCTGCCGTCCGTCCACCGCGACGACGCGGATCCGGCCGGCCGGGAATTGGGCCCGGTCGACGCGCCACTCGATCCAGCCGTCGCCCGGATCGGGCCCGGAGTAGACCAGGCGCGCGCGGGGGTCGGCCACGGACTCGAGCGCGAGCGAGTTTCCGGGCCGCGTCGGGTAGCCGCCGACGACGAGGGTCAGTCCGCGGGGCGCGCGCAACGGCATCGAGGTCAGGGTGCCGGTGAGCGCATCGGAGCCGCTCCACGATCCCCAGGTGAAGAGTCCGGGGACGCCGGCGGCCGGCGGCACACCGTCCACGGACCAGGCACTGCCGGCCGAGCTGAAGCGAACCGGCGGCCGGAGGTTGTACGGAAGCGTCGCCAGGAACTGCTGCCGGTGCAGCATCGGCTGGATTTTCGCCTCGGGAAACGGGATGGCGTCGGCGGGGAGCTTCCGATCGGGTGAATCGTCGGCGAGATAGACGCGCATGTTGCGCTCCCACACCAGGCGCATGCGCCTCGTCTCGTCGAGCGCGGGCGTGAAGGTCACATACCGCCAGAGATGCACGCCGACCAGGGTCACGGCGGCAAGCCCGATCGGAAGCATCGCCCAGCGCCGCCACCCGGCCGCCGCGCGCATGAGGCTGGCCGCCGACAGCAGGCTGATCGCGCCGACCCACAGGCAGACGGTGCCGTAGCGCGAGGCGACGAAGATCCAGCCGCTCCGTCCGTAGGCCATGATGCCGACGTTGCCGGCGACCATCAGCAGCACGCCGATCGTCAGCAGGAGCCGGGCCCGATCGCCGCGGCGGACGTAGAGCACGAGCGCGGCGGCAATCGGCGCGAACACCAGGGCGATGGCCGCCGGCAGCCAGCGGGCGCTCGCCGGCGCGGACGGATCGATGATCGGAAACACCAGCGCCGCGGCGGCCCATTGCGCGATCGCGGCCAGGCTGTGGCCCGCCGCGCCCGGCGGGGTCAGCGTCAGATAGGACTGGAAGTAGGTGACGGTCACGACGATCCCCACCGCGAGGAACGCCAGCAGCTGCACCGCTTCGCGCCGCGCGCGCATCAGCTCGCGCGGCGACCAGCCGCGATCCAGGCAGACGCGCAAGGCCAGCAGCAGGCCGACCGCGGCCCACGACGAGAGCCCGGAGCCAATCGAGTACGAGCTGACGGCGCACGCGAACGCGCAGCCGGCCACCCCCAGCCACGTGAGTCTCGGCGCGAACGCGATCCAGCAGATCGCGGCGAGCACCGCGCCGACCAGCGTGAAGAACTCGACCTGGAATCCCCACAGCCAGTTCTCGTGCTGCGACGGCGACAACAAGACGATCAGCGTCGCCGCGACGAGCCACAGCGGCTCGCGCAGCCGCCGCAGCGTGTAGGTCCACAGCAGGGCGATGCCGGCCATCAACAGGGCGTGCAGCGTCAGGAGACCCAGCTGGTTGCCTTCGCCGAAGAGGACGTCGGCGAGCATGAAGAAGACGCGCGCGACCGGAATCCGGTGTTCCATGTGCTGCGCGAAGAAGCCGGACCAGGTCAGATCGCCGGCGCGCCAGGTCGCGAGAAAGCCGTAGAGATCGTCCCACTCGTCCCAGTACGGCACGCTGACGTAGAAGTGGCGGACCCACAGCATCTGCGCGGTGAAGGCGACCACCGCCGCGGCGAGAGGCACGAGCAGGGATGGGCGGGAGCCGGGGGCGCTCGCCTCCGGCGGCGGCGTCATGGCTTGATCGCGATCACCAGGAACTGCTTCCCGAAGATCGGCCAGATGAAGGGCATCTTCAGATAGAGGCGGACCGTCCACAAGGGCGGATTCCATTCGCGCGCCATCGTATAAGGCAGGAACCGGGCGATGGCCGTCTCGGTCCGGAAGCCCGACAGGTCGAGCCCTTCGCTGAGCGAGAGATCGGTCAACGGCAGATAGTGATCCCAGAAGTCCCAGTAGGCGCCGGGCAGGGCGCGCGAGTTGGGGCCGAGGCAGACGATCCGGCCGCCCGGCTTGAGACAGCGGCAGGCCTCGCGCAGCGTCCGGCCGAGGCTGGTCTTGTCGGGCAGGTGCTCGAAGAAGTTGCTGGTGAACACCGTGTCGAGCGTGTTGTCGTCGAGCGGCCAGCGCTCGGAACAATCCTGGTGCAGGAACTCGATGCCGGGCCCGAGCCGCGCGCGGCTCGCGGGGTTCAGATCCATCCCGAACTTGCGCCGCGCGTGAATCTGGTTGATGAACTCGCCCCAGCCGCAGCCCAGTTCGAGGACCGCGCCGTCAACCGGGACGTAGCGCTGGAAGACGTCCCGCGTCAGCAGCGTCCAGACCTTCCAGCGATAGTCGGCCCGGTCGGCGAAGCGGCGTTCGTATCCGCGCTCGAGCTCCGCCTCGTGCTCCTCGCGACCGCGCTCGGCGGTCACGACACCTCCTCGTAGAGGAACGCCGGCGCCGCGAGATACGCCTTCAGCGAGCGCCCCTGGCGATCGCGGTCCGAGAGCAGCGGGTCGGGCAGCGGCCACTCGACGCCGATGTCGGGATCGTCCCAGGCGATGCTGGTCTCGGCCTGCGGCGCGTAGTAGCCGGTTTGCCGGTACTGGACCTCGACGTGATCGGTGAGGGCCTGGAACCCGTGCGCGAAGCCCACCGGCACCCACAGCTGCCGGGCGGTGTCGGCGCCGAGCTCGACGCCGAACCACTGGCCGCACGTCGGCGAGCCGGCGCGCAGATCGACCGCGACGTCGAAGATGCGGCCGGCGGTGCAGCGCACCAGCTTGCCGAGCGGCGCGGACATGTCCTGGAAGTGCAGCCCGCGCAGCACGCCGCGCTGCGATCGCGAGTGGTTGTCCTGGACGAATCGGAGATCCAATCCCGCGTCGGCGTAGTCGCGCGCGTGCCACGCTTCGAGAAAGAATCCGCGCTCGTCGCGCTTGAAGGGCGTATCCACTATCAGGACGCCGGGCAGAGACGTCCTCGTCACCGTGATCTTCATGAACTGGCGAATCATCCTACCAAAACAGGATCGACGCGTCAGGCTATAATCGCCGCTCCGCGTCTTCCCCCATGCAGGTCAGCGAGCCCATCCCGGTGAGCGTGGCGCCGCGCTCGCGGCCGGCGCTGCTCTGCGCGGCACTCGCCTCGACCATTCTCGTCGGCACGCTCGCGAGCGTCCTGTGGACGCGCGTGGAAGACGTCCGCGATCGCGCGATCGCCCCGGTCGGAACGTCGCCGACGGTCCTTCCCCTGGTGACCGCCTCGCGCGACGGCACGCTGCAGCGCCTGGAGCTGCGTACGGCCGCGGCCGACGCGGTCCTCG
>Ga0075365_10000313_pt1 | contig 17060 bp, 15 predicted proteins | sample EndMetdeltDD1765_FD_71387 | JGI IMG/M metagenome (GOLD analysis project Ga0075365, IMG submission 71387) | Populus endosphere microbial communities from Tennessee, USA - Endosphere MetaG P. deltoides DD176-5 | ecosystem: Host-associated > Plants > Roots > Endosphere | place: USA: Tennessee... | reverse complement strand
CCACCAGGCTGCTCATGCGCAGACGCGAGACGTGCGTTTGATGCCGGCGGCCGGCCGGCGTCAGGCGGTACTTCGCCGGCGTCTGGAAGCCGGACGCCGGCCGCGAGCAGTCGATCCACCGCCGCTCGACCAGTTCCCGCACGAGCTGATTCGTCAGGCCCAGGGCGATGCCGAGCTTGCGGGCCAGCGCGCGCTGCGACACGGCCCCGCCGGATTCGAGCTCGCTCAGAATCCGCCACTGTTGGACTTGATGGCTGGAGAGTGGAGACACTTCGTGCCCGTCACCTACACGCGCGGTCGCGCGAGTCCCGAGACTGGCCGTCAATGAGTCGGGATTTGTTCAGGAGATGAACGCTGGATTGTGTCCGAAAGCGGCGCTACTGTCAATGGGGGGCACAACCCGCAACCTGTGGAGCCGCCGCGAGTTATGCGGTCCGGCGGGCACCGGGCGCGGCGACCATCCAGGCATCGACGGTCGCGTTGGTCTCGGGCGGCTTGCCGGCGAATCGGCGATCGAGACGGTAGCCCTGACGGAGCGCGTCCAGGCTGCGCGGATCGACGGTCGGTTCGGTCGAGCGGACCGTGGCGCCGCCGCGCTCCACGACCGAGACGAACTCGTCCACGCGCAGACGGTTGTGGTACGCGTAGCGGTTCCCCGCCCACCACGCCCACTCGTCCTCCGAAAACTGAAGGAAGTTCACGAGCGACAGGCTCGGGTCGGCGTGCGCGAAGTGATCGGAGAAATCGACGTAGTGGATGAAGCGCCCGTCAGCGGTCAGCACGCGGCAGCCCTCCGCTACGATCCCTTCGAGCACGGGCGGCGGGATGTGCTCCAGCACCGTGAAGGAGATGTGGTAGTCGACGCTTGCCGGCGCCACGTCCAGACACGTCGCATCCGCGGGCGCCAGGTAGGTCAGCCCGATCATCGAGAAGAGCCGGTCGAGGTCTCGCGGCGCGTCCAGCAGCTGCCCGAACCGCTCGGTGAACAGCGCGCGGTCGGGCACTCGCGAGAACAGCCGATCGATCTCCGACGGATGCCGGCGCATGTAGTCGATGTGTTCGAAGACCAGCGCGGCCTTGAGATAAGGATTGAGGTCGACCGTGACGACGCTCCCCGCGCCACACAGCCAGAGCGCGATCGGCAGGTTCACCTGGCGTCCCGTGCCGATCTCGAGGAAACGGCGCGAGTGGATCGATCGCTGCTCACGCCAGATCCGCTCCGCGATGCCAAGCCCGCCGGTCAGATGCTCGATCGGCGTGGGCTGGCGCAGGCCTCCCATGGTTCGCTGGAGCGCATAGTAGGCGGGATAGCTGACGGCGTCGGGAAGCGCGCCGATCAGGCGTTGAATGGCCGCTTTCGTTTTCCAGTTCACGGGAGCAGGAACCAATCGGGGTGCGGCGGCGCGATCCGCTTCGACATGCATGCCGGCGCGCACGACACTTCGTGCCCGTCACTTACAGACGCGAGGCGAGGGGCCGAAGCAGCCGGCGCCGGCGGCGCCGGTGTTCAGGTGATGAACGGGGGATCGTGGTCGAGAACGCCGCGCGCTGTCAAGCAGCGGCGGCGCCCCGTGCGGAAGAGGATCCGCGAGGCCCGTGGACCGACCGGAATCGCGCGATTCGCGGCGAGGGCGAGGAGTGGATCGTTGAAAGAAGCGCCAGGCCGTCGACGCGCTACGACGTCACGTTGCCCCGACGATCGGCGAGCGGCTCGTGCTGGTCGTCCCACATCTTGACGCGATGGTAGAGTACGGCAATCACGCTGGTGGCAAGCGCCAGCAGAGTCAAGTTGACCATCTCGGACTCCTTCTTTGTTCCCTAATCCAAAAGACGCGCCACGGCCCGATCCGGCCGTCATCGAATCTTTTTCCGTATGTCGGCCTGAAGCGCACGCCAGAACAGGCCGGACCTTACATTCCTGTTCCGCGGCGCGAACCGGGCGGTTCTCGCCGGCGAGGATGTGCGCGCGGGCGCTCACCGTGTGCGCGGTCGTGCTGGCGCTCGACGCGGCGGCCGCGGCGCAGAGCCCGTCCGTCGCGCGGGTCCCGCCGCAGGTACGCGCGATGGCCGACGCGGGCCGGCACGTCCGGATCATCGTCGGGCTGCGCGCGCGCGCGACGACAGACGACGTCGCCGGACGCGCGCCGCGCGGCGCGCTTCGCGACATCCGGCGCTTCCGCACGATTCCCTTCTTCGCCGCCGAGGCCTCCCCCGCCGCGTTGCGGCGCCTCGAGGCCGACGCCGCCGTCGCCACGATCGAGGAAGACTCCGCCGACGTCGTGTCGCTGGCGCAAAGCGTTCCGCTCGTCGGCGGGCCGGCGGCGTGGACGGCGGGATTCTCCGCGTCCGGATGGACGGTGGCGATCGTGGACACCGGCGTGGACGCGTTCCATCCATTCCTCGATGGCAAGGTCGTCTCGGAGGCGTGCTACTCGAACGCCGGCGGCGGTGGCGGCGGCATCTCGCTCTGCCCCGGCGGCGCGCCGGCCTCGACGGCGCCGGGATCGGCGTCTCCCTGCGCCGGCTATATCGGCTGCGACCACGGCACGCACGTGACCGGCATCGCCGCGGGGCGCGGCGGCAGTTTCAGCGGCGTCGGCCGGGACGCCGCGGTGATCGCGATCCAGGCCTTCACCGGGTTTCCCGCCAACAGCCCGACGTGCGGGGCGTCGGCCTGCGTCGTCTCGTTCGCGTCGGATCAGATCCTCGCGCTGGAGCGCGTGCTCGCGCTCCGCGACACGTATCACATCGCCGCCGTCAACATGAGCCTGGGCGGCTCGGTGAAGTTCACCGACGCGGCGAGTTGTGACGCCGCCAACCCGTCGCGCAAGGCGGCGATCGATCACCTGCGCTCGGCCGGCATCGCGACCGTGATCTCGTCGGGCAACGAAAGCTACGTCGACGGCCTCGCGGCGCCCGGCTGCATCTCGTCGGCCATCGGCGTCGGCTCGACGACGAAAGCCGACGCGCTGTCGTCGTTCTCGAACGCGGCGTCGTTCCTCAGCCTGCTCGCTCCCGGATCGTCGATTGTGTCCTCGGTCCCCGGCGGCGGCTTCGCCTCGTTGAGCGGCACGTCGATGGCGGCACCCCACGTCACCGGCGCCTGGGCCGTCCTGAAGGGACGGAAGCCCGGCGCGAGCGTCGCGGAAATCCTCACCGCGCTCAGCGCCACGGGGCTGCCGATCGCCGACGGCCGATCGGGGGCGTCAACGGTCTCTCGCCGGATCCGCGTCGATCGGGCGGTGGCGGCGCTGACGACGACGGTGATCGCCCTCGATACTCCGGCATGGAACAGCCTCGTCACCTCGACGTTCACGGTCGCCGGCTGGGCGCTGGATCCGGCGGCCACCTCCGGCTCCGGCGTGGATGCCGTCCACGTGTGGGCCTTCCCGGCCGGCGGCGGTCCTCCGGTGTTCCTCGGCGCCGCGCCGTACGGCGGCGCGCGCCCTGATGTCGGCGCGGCATTCGGCGCGGCCTTCACCGGTTCGGGTTTTCACTTGACGGCCGCGGGACTGGCCCCCGGCGCGTATCACGTCACCGCGTACGCTCACAACGCGGCGGCAGGGGAATTCGACGCCTCCGCCGGCGCGGCCGTCACGGTACGCCCGCCCGGCAATCCGGCGATGAGCATCGACATGCCGGGGCACGAGACGACTCTCGGCACGCCGTTCATCCTCGCCGGCTGGGCGATCGACCTCGACTCGACGAGCGGTCCGGGCGTGGACGCCATCCACGCGTGGGCGTTCCCGCATGGCGGCGGCGCACCGATCTTTCTCGGCGTCTCGCCGTACGGCGGCCCACGGTCCGACGTCGGCGCGGCGTTCGGCGCGCGCTTCACGCCGTCGAGTTATCAGATGGTCGTGGATGGATTGGCGCCGGGCGGCTATACCGTCGCCGTCTACGCGCACTCGGCGGTGACCGGCAGCTTCAACCAGTCCGCCGCCGTCACGCTCACCGTCGTCCAGCCGTAGCGGCCGGCCGGATCAGCGGAAAATGGGGGCCGCCGGGGTTTGCAGCCGGCGCAGATCCGCGTCCACCATCATCGTGACGAGGGTCTCGAAGCCGACCTCGGGGCTCCAGCCGAGCGCGGCCTTCGCCTTGGCGGGATCGCCGATCAGGAGATCGACCTCCGCCGGGCGGAGGAACCTCGGATCCTGCGTCACGTACTTCTGCCAGTCGAGACCGGCGTGGGCGAACGCGACTTCGACCAGCTCGCGGACCGAATGGCTCTTCCCGGTGGCGATGACGTAGTCGTCGGCCTGGTCCTGCTGCAGCATCAGCCACATGGCGCGGACGTAGTCGCCGGCGAAGCCCCAGTCGCGGTGCGCGTCGAGATTGCCGAGGCCGAGCGTGTCGGCGAGACCGAGCTTGATCCGGGCGACGCCGTCGGTCACCTTGCGGGTCACGAACTCCAGGCCGCGGCGGGGCGATTCGTGGTTGAACAGGATCCCGGACACGGCGAAGAGATCGTAGCTCTCGCGGTAGTTGACGGTGATGTAGTGCCCGTAGACCTTCGACACGCCGTACGGGCTCCGCGGATAGAACGGCGTCATCTCCGTCTGCGGCACCTCGCGGACCTTCCCGTACATCTCGGACGACGAGGCCTGGTAGATGCGGATCGTCTTGTCCACCTGGCGGACGGCTTCGAGCACGCGGGTCACGCCCTGCGCGTTGAACTCCCCGGTGAGCATCGGCTGATCCCACGACGCCGGCACGAACGACATCGCGGCGAGGTTGTAGAGCTCGCGCGGCCGGACGACGTCGAGGACCTTGATCAGCGACAGCTGGTCCAGCAGATCGGCCGGGTGCAGCGTGATCCGATCGAGCAGGTGCTCGATGCGCCAGTAATTGGTGGTGCTGGCGCGACGGACGATGGCGTGGACCTCGTAGCCCTTCTCGAGCAGCAGCTCCGCGAGGTACGAGCCGTCCTGGCCGGTGATTCCGGTGATCAGTGCGCGTTTGGACATGGTCGTAAGCCGCTCATTATACCGCGGGGCGGCGCATTCCCTACAGCGGCGGAATCTCGACGTAGCGCTCGAGCGCGCCCTGCCGCTCCGCGTGCGCGACGACGTCCAGCGCGCGCGCGAACGCGGCGACGGTCGCGGCCAGCTCGGCGTCGCCGTGCGCCGCGCTCGGCAACATCATGCCCAGGACGGTGACGACGCGCGCCTTGAGCAGCTCCTGCACGAGGAGGGTCCGCTTCAGGCGGCACCGATCGGGATCGCGCTCGCGGAAGACGAACCCCATTCGGAACGGCGGACCGGTACACTCGGCGGCGATGCCGGTCTGGCGGCAGACGTCGTGGATGCCGGCGCGCAGCGCCTCGCCGTAGCGCCAGATGTGCGCCGCGACGGGCTCGCTCCGATAGATCCCGATCGCGGCGCGCGCCGCGGCGAGCGAGTAGACCTCCGCCTTGAACGTCGGGCAGTAGTGGGTCTTGTGATACGCGTCGAGGAAGATGCGCGATCGGCCGACGAGGGCCGAGAGCGGCATGCCGGAGGCGAGCGCCTTGCCCAGGCAGGTCAGATCCGGAATCACGCCGGTCGTCTTCTGCACGCTGCCCTGCGGATAACGGTAGCCGGTGACGATCTCGTCGAAGATGACCAGCGCGCCGGCGCGGCGCGCGGCGTCGGCGATCAGCCGAAGAAACGCCGGATCGGCGTCCGAGCCGATTCCCGCCTCCGGCGAAATCAGCGCCCCCGCCGGCTCGATCAGCACCGCGGCGAGGTCGTCCTTGCAGCGATCGTAGAGCGCGAGGAACTCCGCGCGATCGTTGAACGTGAACTTGTGCAGGGAGCGCCCGGGACGATCGGGAATCCCGCTGCTCGCCATCGTGAAATAGTCGAGCGCGAAGTCCTGCCAGCCATGGAAGCCGCAGGACAGGATCGTCGTCTTGCCGGTCGTCAACCGCGCCAGTCGCGCCGCGACGGTGCACACGTCGGAGCCGTTCTTCCCGAAGACGACCATCTCCGCCGACGGCCAGTCCTCGACCAGCATCTGCGTCACGTCCATCTCGAGCGGCGACGGGAACGGCACCACCGCGCCGGTGTCGAGGACGTCCCGGATCGCCGCCTGGATGCGGTCGTCGGCATGCCCGAGGAGCGTGCTGCCCCAGCCCATCGAGTAGTCGAGGAACTCCTCGCCGTCGACGTCCCAGATCCGGCAGCCCTTGGCGCGGGCCACGAACAGCGGATAGGGATGGCCGTCGCGGCTGCGCCCGATGCCGTTGGTCGGATTGTAGTACCAGGGGTTGTGATTGCGCGCGATCTCGAACAGGCGCGCGGTCTCGCCGGAACGGGCCGCGTCGACTGCCAGATCCACGATGAGCGGCTCGACCCCCTGGTGCGCGAACGCACCGGCATCCCGATCGGCGAGCTCGATCCGCACTCGATGACGCCCCACCGTCTCCGGCGCGCGCAGCGCGAGATGCAGCGTCACTGGCGCCCCGGCCGGGACTTCCGCGCACGGCAGCTGCACGATCGCGAGCGCCCGGCCGTCCATGTTCACCAGCAGCTCGACCTGCCCGCGCCGCCACGTGAGCGTGCCCGTGTTCTCCAGCGTCACGCGCACGCCGCAGGTCTCTCCGGCGCTGAGCCGCGGGGGAATCGAGTGATCGAGATAGTCCGCGCCGTGCGTGTGCGGGCGGCGCTCGGTGGGCGCGGTCGTCGTCTGCGCGGCGGGCGGATCGACCAGCAGCGTGCCCGAATGGAAGACGGAGACGCCGGCCCCGCCCGTCTGCGTCGTCAGGCAGCACTCGATCGTGTGGCGGCCGACGGCGCGCGGCGCCTGGAACTCGAACGCGACAGGTGAACGCTCACCCGGATGGACGGTGTTCCTGAGCGGGATCGTTTCGGTCAGCCGGCCGTCGATGCGCACGCCGGCGACCACGGCCAGCGCCGGGTCCGGCGTGTGCTGCGGCGCCAGCCACAGCCGATCGTCCAGGTTCTCCACGAGGAAGCTCGCGACGCCCACGGCACCGGCGCCGAGCCGTGACGGCATCGCCGTCGTGTGGACGCGGGCGCGGAACGCCTCGCCGGCCGCCGGCTCGCGCATCGCCGCCGTCGGACCGGGGTGATGCCCGTCGCCCCTCATGCGGTGTACCGCGACGTGCACACGCGCGAGCGCCGCCGGAATGTCGATCCCCTGCGGGCACAGGCAGCTCCGATCGGTGCAGGTCGCGCAGGTGAGGACCGCCGCGGGATGGCGGTCGAAGTAGTTCTCCGACGGGTTGGCCTGCACCGTTTCGTTCCGCGCCGTCCAGATGTAGGCGTCGCGGAACATCGCGGCGATCGGGAGCGTGTGCGAGCAGGTGGACTCGCACGCGCCGCAGCGGCTGCAGATCGACGTCCGCAGCGACTCGACCGCCCGCGCCAGACGGGCGCGGCGCGCGGTGGAGACGAAGAGCGGCGCGTGACCGGCGCGCGCGTTCTCGTCGGCCTCTTCGACCGAGGCCGCGCCGGGGACGACGGCGCAGACGCCCGGTTCCTCGAGAATCACGCGGAGCACGTCGGCCGGCGCCACCGGATCGCCGGGCGGCCCGTACCAGTCGTGCGGCGGAAAAGCCTTCCCGCGGCACAGCAATCCCCCGGCGAACGGCTTCATGACCAGCAGGCCGACCCCGCGCGCGGCGGCCAGCGGAAAGATCCGCTCGCGGTACTCGCCGAGGTGTTCATAGGTCCGGCCGATCGCCGCCCGCGCCCCCGCCTGGGACTGCATGTGGAATCCGAGCGGGTTCCACGCCAGCATGATCGCGTCGAAGGCGCCCGATTCGATCAGGCGCGCGACATAGTCCGCGTCCCCGTGTGTCGAGCAGTAGATCCCGCCGAGCCGTCCCTCGGCCTTGCGCGCCTGCAGGTACTCGATCATCCCGCCGGGGCCCCACACGTTCTCGCCGCACCATTCGAGATCGTCGATGCCCGCGAGGCCGTAGAGCGCCAGTCTCGGCGACTTGAAGGCGTGACACGTCTGCTCGAAGAAGGGACCGAGATGCTGCCGCTGCCCCGGGGCCGCCGAGAGGACCATGACCTCGCGGCCGGATCGCTCGATCGCTTCGGCGATCCACGGCTCGATCGCGCCGTAATCGGGGGCGGTGTGGATCCAGTTCACGCCCAGCTCGATTCCGCGCATCAGCGTGTCGATCGCCTGCCGCTTCGGCACCATCTGCAGCTGCGCCGTACCGAAGCCGACGACGCTGAACCGCAAGCCGGTGCGGCCGACCGGGCGGGTCTCCATCTCGAGGTCCTCTACGTCCGCTCGGCCTGGCTGCGCGTCGCGAACAGGCTCCCGGTGTCAGGGTAGTGGTTGGAGAGATAGGTGCAGCGGCGGCACATGTCCGGCGGATCGTTCGTCAGGATCCGCTGCCGCAGCGTGGTGAAGCGCGGGCCGAGCCAGATGGCCTCGAACGGACCGTCCGCACCGAGCTGACCGTAGGGCGGTTCACCGTGGGAAAACGGACAGGCGAGCAGGTGACCGCCCGGGCCGACCGAGACATGGAAGAACGGATAGGCGCAATAGGGCGTGGGCAGGAACGGTCGCTCCGCGGCGGGCGCCGGCGCGGACGGAACGGTCGCGGCGTCCAGCGCGAACGGCTGCGGGTGGAACGGCACCGCGACACCGAGCGCCGCCGCGGCCGTGAGCGCTTTCTCGAGCCAGTAGTTCGAGAGCGCCTTCGTATGTACGAGCGACTCGCCTTCCATGCCGAGCCCTTCCCACGCCGCCAGGTGCGAGAAGTTCAACTCGGTCACGCCGAGCCGCGCGGCGAGCCTCACGAAGTCGACGATCTCGTGGATGTTGCGCTGCATCATCACGAAGTGGAACCGCAGGGCGGGCGCCGCGGAGCCGGCGGCGTCCCGCCGCGCGACCAGCCGTTCCAGGTTGCGCACCAGCAGGTCGAAATCGCCGTTGCGGCGGATCGCGTTGTAGGTCGCCGCCGTCGCGCCGTCAATCGAGACGCACACCTGCGTCACGCCCGACTCGACGATCGCGTCGATGCTGTCGTCCATCAGCAGCAGTCCGTTGGTGAAGAAGTTCACTTCCGGCACGCGGTAGACCGCCGCGGCGCGCAGGATCGGCATGAAGTGCGGCGACATCAGCGGCTCGTTGCCGAGCGACAGCGTCAGCTTGTAGGCATGCGGCAGCACGCGCGCCGCGACGGCGTCGAATTCCTCCGGCGTCATGTGTACCGTGCGCGCGCGCCGCACCGATTCGAAGCTGTGGTAGCACATCACGCAGCGGAGGTTGCAGCGGTTGGTGATGTCGAGCTCGAGGTGGACGAAGCGGGGCCCCGGGCGGTGAATCCCGCGCGCGATCAGCAGATCATGGAAGGCGCCGAGCGAGCGGCACGCAGCGATCTCGTCGGCCAGCGTCTCGGGCATGGCGTCCGGCCGGTTATAGCACATCGTCTGTGCTAGCATGCCGCCGGACATGGCGGAACCGGACGACCGCTACCGGGTCGCGATGCAGCAGTGCGAACATCTCGCGTCCGAGATATTCGCCGAGCGGGCGCGCCATGCGCGGGAGCTCGCGGCGGAACGAACCGCGGCCGCCGACGCCCGGGACGAAACCATCCGCCTCGAGCACCGCCTCGCCCACGCCCAGGCCGTCATCAAGGATATGGAGCGCAGCCGTTTCTGGCAGATGCGCCTGATCTGGACGCGCCTCAGGCACCGGCTCGCCGGACGGCAGGACAAAGACCCAAACTGACAGTCGGGCGACAATTCCGTCAGCGGCGACGTCCGGCCGCCATTGCCGTTCTGCGCTCATCCTGCGTGTTCACAGCCGTTTAGCGGTGTGTGGCCGGACGGTACTGGCGTTGCGCTTGCACGAGGCACAGCGCCAGAACCACGATGCCCAGACCGATCCGTACTTTCTGCCTCGTCATGGGCGCGCTGTTGCTCGCCGCGCGCGCGAACGCCGCGACGCTGATGGTCGCCTGGAACGCCAACCCCGAGCCCGATGTCACCGGGTACTACGTGGTCTATGGCACGGCGCCCGGCATCTACACCTCGCGCCTCGACGCGGGCAACCAGCTCCAGCTCCAGATCCCGAACCTCGTCGACGGGCAGACCTACTATTTCGCGGTCCAGGCCTACAACAGCTTCGGCGAATGGAGCGACGCCTCGGCCGAGGTCAGCGCGCTCGTCGGCCCGGCGCCGCTGATGTCGATCGACACTCCGGCTCACGGCGGGACGGTCCGGGGAGACTTCGCGCTGGCCGGGTGGGCGATCGATCGCGGCGCGCCGGTCGGCACGGGGGTCGACGCCCTGCACGTCTGGGCCTTCCCGGTCGCCGGCGGAGCGGCCCAATGGATCGGCACGCTTCCCTACGGCGGCGGGCGCGGCGACGTCGGCGCCGCCTTCGGCTCGCAGTTCACGCCATCGGCCTTCAACGGAGTGGTCCGCTTGACGCCCGGCACGTGGGACGTCGTGATTTACGCCCGCAGCACGGTGACCGGGACGTTCAACAACGCCCGCGTCGTGCGCCTGACGTCGCTCCCCCCGCAGTCGAACCCGTTCATCGTGATCGACACCCCGCGCGCGGGCGGCGTCGACAAGCCGCTCCTGATCGCCGGCTGGGCGACGGACTTCGCGGTCCCCCCAGGGGGGCCGGGACCGGGCATCGATACCATCCACGTGTGGGGCTATCCGGATCCGGGCTCCGGGCGGCCGCCCGTCTGGTTCGGCGTGGCGACGATGCGCGGATCGCGCGGCGACGTCGCGGCCGCGTTCGGATCGCAGTTCCTCGAATGCGGCTACACCGTCGTGGTGGACGGCGTGGCCCCCGGGTTCTACCGCATCGTGGCGTATGCGCGCAGCACGATCTCCGGCACCTTCAGCAGCGCGGCGTCGGTCGACGTCACGGTCCGCTGAGGCCATACGCTATGATGAGGTGAGTGAGCACCCCGGCGGCCCACGTCACGATCGTCATCGTCAACTACGAGAGCTATCCGGAACTTCGAAACTGCCTGGCGTCGCTAATCGCGGACGCCGAGGCCGGACACGAGATCGTCGTCGTCGATCACGTCAGCCGTGAGAGCGCGGCCGACGCGCTGAGCCAGGAATTCCCCTTCGTGCGCCTGCTGCGCGTGCGGGGCAACGAAGGGTTCGCGGCCGGCGTCAACCGCGGCGCGCGCGGCGCGCAGACGCCGTTCCTCCTCCTCCTCAATCCCGACTCCGTCGTCGATCCGGGACTGGTCGACCGGCTGTGCGCCTGGATGCGCGACCGCCCGGACGTCGGCGTGGTCGGACCGCGGCTGCTCAACGCCGACGGATCCGTCCAGGGCTCCGCGCGGCGGTTTCCCGACTTCACCACGGCGCTGGCGGGGCGGAGCTCCTGGCTGACCAAGGTGCTGCCGCGCAACCCGCTCTCGCGGCGGAACCTGCCGGCGCTCGAAGCGCTGCCGGGCCATCCGATCGACGTCGATTGGATTTCCGGCGCCTGCATGATGATCCGCCGTGCGGCGTTCGAGCAGGTGGCGGGCATGGACGAAGGTTTCTTTCTCTACTGGGAGGACGCCGACTTCTGCCGGCGGCTCAAGCAGGCCGGCTGGCGCACGGTCTACCTGCCCGACGTGACCTCGATGCACATCGGCGGACGCAGCAGCATGCACGCCTCCGATCCCTCGCTGGTGGCATTTCACCGCAGCGCGTATCGCCTGTTCTGCAAGCACGCGAGCGCGCCGGTCCGCGCCTTTGCGCCGCTCGTCTACCTCGCCCTGCGCGCGCGCCTGATGTTCATCCGCCGGAGCGTGCGCGCCCAACAGCGCAATGCCGGCCGCACAGACTGACATGGAACAGGTCGACGTCCTCGTCGTGGGAGCCGGCGTCTCGGGGCTCGCAACCGCCGCCCGCCTCGGAGCGGCGGGGCACTCCGTCTGCGTGATCGAGCGCCATCCGCGCGCGGGGATGGACACGAGCACGCACAACAGCGGCGTGATCCACGCCGGCATCTACTATCCACCGGGCTCGCTGAAGGCGCGGCTCTGCGTCGAGGGCCGCGACCGGCTCTACGTGTTCTGCGCCGCGCACGGGATCCCGCACGCCCGCTGCGGCAAGCTGATCGTCGCCGCGGAGGCGGCGGAAGTCCCCGCGCTCGAACGGCTCGCCGCGACCGGCCTGGCCAACGGCGTGGACGATCTGGAGATGGTGGACGAGGCTTTCGTGCGGACGCACGAGCCGCACGTCCGCGCCGTGGCGGCGCTCTCGTCCCCGTCGACCGGGATCGTCTCGCCGGAAGGCGTCGTCCACGCGCTGCGGCGCCAGTGCGATGACGCGGGCGTCGCCTGGCTGCCGTCGACGGCGCTCCGCGGCGGGAACCGCGTCGGCGATCAGCTGGAGATCGAGACCGATCGCGAGCGCATCGCCGCCTCCGTCGTCGTCAACGCCGCAGGGCTGTACGCCGATCTGGTATCGGAGATGCTCGGCGGCGAGGCGTTCACGATCTACCCCGCCCGCGGCGAGTACGCCGAACTGGTGCCGCACAAGCGTGGCCTGATCCGCGGACTGATCTACCCCGTGCCCCACATGCCCGGGCACAGCCTCGGCGTCCACCTGGTGCCGACCGTCGACGGCGTCGTCCTCGTCGGCCCGACGATCCGCTACCAGAGCGGCCGCGCCGACTATGAAGGCGATCGTCTCGCGGTGCAGGACTTCGTCGCGCCGACCGCGAAGATGCTGCCGGCCGTCACCGCCGCGGACCTGACGCTCGGCGGCAGCGGCATCCGCGCCAAGCTGTGCCCGCCCGATCAGTCGTTCGCCGATTTCATGATCCGCGCGGACACGCGCGTGCCCAACCTCGTCCACGTGGCCGGGATCGATTCGCCCGGACTGACCTCGTGCCTCGCGGTCGGGCGCTTCGCGGCCGACATCGCGGCCAACCTGCTGTAACGGGACGCGGGCCTCATCGCGAAGACCTCGGTGATCCTGGTGCTTCGCGATCGGCCGCCGGTCCGTGACCGGAACTGAACGCTAAGAAGACGCGAGGTATCGGCTGAGGGCGTCCTGCCAGGTGGGCATCGGGACACCCGCGCGGGCGAGCTTGTCGTTGGCGAGCGCGGCGTATTGCGGGCGCCGCGCCCGCATCTGAACGTCGGCGACCTTGACCGGCACGAGGTCGGGCTCGACGCCGAGCAGCCGGCCGATTTCCTTCGCCAGCTCGAACCACGTCGTCACGCCCGTGTTGACGCAGTGGTAGATGCCGGGAGCGCCGCCGGTCTCGAGCAGCCGCCAGGTCGCGGCGGCGACGTCGCGCACGTAGCTGGGGGTGACAGTCCGGTCGACGAAGACGCGCGCGGGCTGTCCCTTGCGGATCGCGTCGACGATGCGATCGATGCTGCTGCGGCGCTGCGAGCCGCCGAACAGGCTCTCGACGCGCAGGACGTAGTGGCTGGGGCAGTCCGCGGCGAACCAGTCGCCCATCAGCTTGGAACAGGCGTAGACGCTCTGCGGCGCCGGCTCGTCCTCCTCCCCGGACGGCCGGTCGGCCAGGCCGTCGAAGACGAAGTCCGTGCCGTAGTGCACCAAGCGGGCGCCCGCGGCGGCGGCGCCGCGCGCCAGCGCGCGCACGGCGAGGGCATTTACGCGAATCGCCTCGATCGCGCGATCCTCCGCCCCGTCCACGTCGTTGAACGCGGCGCAGTTGACGACCACGTCCGGACGCTCCCGCGCAATGAACGCCTCGACGGCGGCGCCGTCGGCCAGATCGAGCGTCGCGCGCGTCACCGGCAGCAGGTCGGCGCGCCCGGCGAAGTCGTCGGTGATGGTGGTACCGAGCTGGCCCGCCGCCCCGGTCACGAGGATTCTCATCGGTTCAACGGTTCTACGGTGTCGACGGTTCGGGTGCCGACGCGAGAGCCACCGCATCGACGACTTCGCGCTGCTCGGCCTCGGTCAGCTCGCTGTAGATGGGCAGCGCCAGCGTGTCCCGGGCCGCGGCCTCGGCGGCGGGAAAATCCCCCGCGCGGTAGCCGAGCGGCGCGAAACACGCCTGCAGGTGAAACGGGACCGGGTAGTAGATCTCGGTTCCGATGCCCGCGGCCTCGAGACGCGCCCGGACGGCGTCACGCCCCCGATCCGGCGATGCCACGCGGACGATGTACTGGTTGAAGATGTGGCGGCATTCCGGGTGTCTCGCCGGCCGGGTGATCCGATCCGCGGCCGCACTCTCGGCGAACAGGCGATCGTAGCGATCGGCGTTCTCGCGGCGGCGGGCGCTCCAGCCGTCGAGGTGCGGCAGCTTGACGCGCAGGACGGCGGCCTGCAGCGCGTCGAGCCGGAAGTTCCCGCCGATCCGCTTGTGGAAATATTTGGGCTCGGCGCCGTGATTGCGCAGCAGCCGCACTTCGTGGGCCAGGTCGGCGTCGCCCGTCGTCAGCAGGCCGGCGTCGCCGAAGGCGCCGAGGTTCTTGCTCGGGAAGAACGAGAAGCAGCCGGCCGTCCCCATCGAGCCGGCCGCCCGTCCCTTGTAGGCGGCGCCAATCGCCTGGGCCGCGTCCTCGATCACGGCCAGCCCGTGACGTTCGGCCATCTCGAGCAGCGGATCCATGTCGGCGCACTGCCCGTACAGGTGGACGGGAATGATGGCGCGCGTCCGCGGCGAGATGGCGGCGGCGGCCGCCTCGGGATCGATGTTGTAGGTGAGCGGATCGATGTCGACCAGGGTCGGCGTCGCGCCGAGGCGCGAGATCGCGCCGGCGGTGGCGAAGAACGAGAACGTCGGGGTGATGACTTCGTCGCCCGGGCCGATGCCGAGCGCCATGAGCGCGACGAGCAGCGCGTCGGTGCCGGACGAGAGGCCGACCGCGTGCGCCACGCCGAGGTAGTCGGCCACCTCGCGCTCGAACGCGTCGACCTCGGGCCCGCCGATGAAGCGCTGGCTGTCGCAGACGCGCGCGATCGCCGCCAGCACCTGCTCCCTCAAGGGCCGATACTGCCCTTGAAGATCGAGGAGGGGAACCATCTACCGCCGGACGATTTCCGGCGCGCCCCACAGCGGCAGGTCGTTGCGATCGTCGGGCGGCAGGCCGCCGCCGCTGGAGCGGGTATTGAGGATGATGTCCATCTCCTCGCCCGCGTACGCGGACAGATCGACGGTGACGGGAATCCAGCGGCGTTCGGACGCGTTGGCGAACGGATTGAGCGTCTGCTCGAACAGCTTCTCGAACGACCGGCCGTCGGAGACGCCGGCGAAGAAGTACACGCCGTTGCCCTCCTTGTCCCACGCCTCGGGCTTCAGCCCGAGCGAGACCTTCAGCCACCCGTCGTCGGGCACGCGCACCTTGAAGGTGACCCGGCCGTTGGGCGGCGCCAGGATCGCCCGCTTGCTGTCGCCGGCGAGCGTCGCGTCGACGACGGTGTAGGGGCCGGCGCCGGCCTTCTGGGCGCTGTCGAACTGCGCGAGGAGATCGACCCGATCGGCGCTGCCGCGGCGGAACATGTACCAGCCGGCGGCCGCCAGGACAACGATCACTGCCGCGGTCAGGACCGCGCGATTCATCTTCATAGGGGGAATAGTCTACCGTCTTTCCTTGACCGCTGCGCGCGTTTCACGATCGGCGTCGCGCCGCTTGATCGTCTCGCGCTTGTCGTGGTCCTTCTTGCCCTTCGCGAGACTGATCGCCACCTTGACCCGCCCGTTCTTGAGGTACATCCGCACGGGGACCAGCGTCATCCCCTTCTCGACCGTCTTGCCGATCAGTTTCTTGATCTCCTGCCGGTGCAGCAGGAGCTTCCTCTTGCGGGTCGGCTCGTGATTGCTGTAGCCGCGGTTGCTGTAGGCGCTGATGTGGACGTTGTAGATCCAGACCTCGCCCCCCTCGATCCGCGCGAAGCTGTCGCGGAGCTGGACGCCGCCCTCGCGGATCGACTTCACCTCGGTCCCGAGCAGCGCAACGCCGGCCTCGAAGGTCTCGATCAGGTGATAGTCGTGATGCGCCTTGCGGTTGTCGGCGATGATCTTCTGCGCTTCTTCGCGGGCGGTCTTGGCCATGCGGTTACAGGTAACAGCTTACAGCGATCGGCTCTCTGGCCGTTCGCCACTCGCGACTCGCATCGCCACTCGCGGCTCGCGGCTCGCCACTCGCCACCGCAACCCCCGCTCGCAGCCGTCAGCGGCCAGCTGTCGCCAGCCGGGCCGCCAGGCGGATCGCCTCGACCAGGCTGGACGCGTCGGCGACGCCGCGGCCCGCGATATCGAACGCCGTGCCGTGATCGACGGACGTACGGACGATCGGCAGGCCGAGGGTGACGTTGACGGCGCGGCCGAACGCGAGCAGCTTCACGGGAATCAGCCCCTGATCGTGGTAGCAGGCGATGACCGCGTCGAATTCCCCCCGCGCGGCGCGGCCGAAGACGGTATCGCCGGGCCACGGGCCCGTGATCTCGACGCCGCGCTCCCGGGCGGCGGCAACGGCGGGGCGCAGGACCGCTTCGTCCTCTTCCCCGATCACGCCATGCTCCCCCGCATGCGGGTTGAGCCCGGCCAGGGCCAGGCGCGGCCGCGGATAGCCGAAGCGCGGCAGCTCCCGCGCGGTGAGGTCGATGATGAAGTCGACGAGCTCGCGCGTCAGCAGGCGCGGGACGTCGGCAATCGGCACGTGGATCGTCGCCAGCACGACCCGCAGCTCGACGGAGTCGAACATCATCGCGACGCGCGGGGTCCCCGTCAGGTGCGCGAGCAGATCCGTGTGCCCCTTCCAGGGCAATCCGGCCAGCGCCAGCGCCTCCTTGTTGATCGGCGCGGTCGCGATCGCGTCGATCGTCCCGGCCCGCGCATCGGCGACGGCGGCGACAATCGCGTCGTAGGCGGCGCGCCCCGCGTCCGCCGACAGCCGGCCCGGCGTGAACCCCGCGAGCGCGTCGCCCGACGCGCCGTACAGCCGCGGCTCGCACACCTCGAGCACGCGCGGATCCGCGGCCGCCTTGGCCGCGATCTCAGGACCGATCCCTGCGGGATCGCCGACCGTTATCCCAACGCGGGGCTTAGCCACTGATCCTTCCGGTCACGGACAACTCCCGTGCGGGTGCGGGGACGGTTGGCGAAGCGCCCACCACGACAAGGAGGAC
>Ga0075365_10000311_pt1 | contig 17078 bp, 15 predicted proteins | sample EndMetdeltDD1765_FD_71387 | JGI IMG/M metagenome (GOLD analysis project Ga0075365, IMG submission 71387) | Populus endosphere microbial communities from Tennessee, USA - Endosphere MetaG P. deltoides DD176-5 | ecosystem: Host-associated > Plants > Roots > Endosphere | place: USA: Tennessee... | reverse complement strand
GCATAGTATTGTGCATTATTATCCTCGATCTCGTGCGCCAAGGGAGCGTGGATAGGCGCCAGGAAACAAGAACCAAGGCCGAATCCGGGAGAACGTCCTGCCATGACAAGCCGCCTGATCCTTGCCGCGATAGCGGCCCTCTTCGTCAGCGCCGGAGCCTACGCACAGGACGCCTACCCGACACGCGTCGTTCGCGTCATCGTGCCCTATACGCCGGGCGGCATCACCGACATCCTGGCGCGCGTCGTTGCCGAAGGGTTGTCCCGCTCGATGGGGCAGCAATTCATCGTCGAGAACCGGCCCGGCGGCGGCACTACGATCGGTACCCGCGCCGTCGTCACCGCACCGCCGGACGGCTACACCTTGCTGATGGGGACCACCGTTCTCAGCATCAATCCGGCCCTGATGCCGAAGCTCGACTATGATGCTGCAAAGGACCTGGTGCCGATCGTCAACGTCGGCGAGTCGAGCGGCGCAATCGTCGCCGTGCCGGGCTCGAGCCCGGTGAAGACGCTGGCGGAGCTGGTTGCGCTGGAGAAAAAGGACCCCGGCCAGTTGACCTTCGGCACGGCCGGCGCCGGCAGCATCGGCCACATCGCCGGCGAACAGTTCAACCAGCTGGCCGGCACGAAGTTCACCCATGTCGCCTACCGCGGCAGTGCGCCGGTGATCAACGACGCGATCGGTGGACATATCCCGCTGATTTTCGACGGCGTGATCTCCACGCTCGCGCAAATTCAAGCCGGCAAGCTGCGCGCGCTGGCGATCCTGCAAACGAAGCGTGTCGACGTCCTGCCGGACGTGCCGACGTCCGCGGAGGCGGGTTTCCCCGAGCTCATTTCGACGAGCTACTACGGCTATCTTGCGCCGCGCGGAACGCCGCAGGCGATCGTCACCCGGCTGAACACCGAGATCAACAAGATCCTCGCACAGCCCGAGGTGCAGGAGAAGATCAGGCAGCAGGGCGCGACGCTGGTCGGAGGATCGTCAGAGGACTTCGCGAAGACGATCGAGACGAACACGAAGCGCTACGGCGAAATCATCCGCAAAGGCAACATCAGCGTTGAAGCGAACTGAGCGGGAAACAGCCACCGTCACGGGCAGCCGCGACGGCACAAACAAATCATCAAGTCAGGGAGGCACGCATGTCAGCATTTCAAGGTCGCATCGGCCGCACGGTTCACGAAAGCAGCCCACATTGGCCGGACCTGCCGCGGCCGCGCAAGGGTGCGCCGAATGTGGTGGTCGTGCTGTTCGACGACCTCGGCTTCGCACATCTTGGCTGTTACGGCTCGTCGATCGCGACGCCGAACATCGACAAGCTCGCGGCGAACGGGCTGCGCTTCAGCAACTTCCACACCACCGCGCTGTGCTCGCCGACGCGCGCGGCGCTCATGACCGGCTGCAATCACCATTCGGTCGGCATGCGCGGGCTCGCCAACTGGAATACCGGCTATCCGAACTGCACCGGCACGGTGTCGAAGAGTGCAGCAACCATCGCAGAGGTGTTGCGGCCGACGGGCTACTCGACCTTCGCGGTCGGCAAGTGGCACCTGACCCCGATGGAGCAGACCTCGCCGTCGGGCCCGTTCGATCAATGGCCGCTGGCGCGCGGCTTCGACCGCTATTACGGCTTCCTCGAAGGCGAGACCGATCAGTGGCGCCCTGACCTCACCTGCGACAACCATCCGGTTCAGCCGCCGAAGACCCCCGAAGAGGGCTATCACCTGAGCGAGGACCTGATCGATCAGGCGATCGGCATGGTGCACACCCAGAAGGCGTCCGTGCCGGAAAAGCCGTTCTTCCTCTATGTCGCCTTCGGCGCAACGCATGCGCCGCATCAGGCGCCCAAGCAGTACATCGACAAGTATCGCGGCAAGTTCGATGCGGGCTGGGATGTCGTGCGCAAGCAATGGTACGAGCGCCAGAAGCAGCTCGGCATCATCCCGCCGGACACCGAGCTCGCGCCGCGCAACCCCGGCGTCAAGGCGTGGATCGAACTGACGCCGGACGAACAAAAGCTCGCGCTGCGGCTGCAGGAGGCCTTTGCCGGTTTCCTCGAGCACACCGACGCCCAGATCGGCCGGCTGGTCGACTATCTGGCGAAGAGCGGCGAACTCGACAACACACTGTTCCTGTTGATGTCCGACAACGGCGCCAGTCAGGAAGGCGGCCCGCTCGGCATGGTCGACTATTCACGCTACTTCAACGGCCGGCCGGAAAAGCTGGAGGAGAGTCTTGCGCGCATCGACCAGATCGGCACCCCGGACGCGTTCAACAACTATCCCTGGGGCTGGGCGCAGGTCGGCAATACGCCGGGCAAGCGCTACAAGCAGAACACCCATGGCGGTGGCATCCGCGATCCGCTGATCGCGCACTGGCCGGCAGGGATTTCCGACAAGGGCGGCGTCCGCCACCAGTTCCACCATGTCACCGACATCGCGCCGACCATCTTCGAGGCGGTTGGCACAACGCGTCCCGAGAGCGTCAACGGCCATGCGCAGATGCCGGTCCACGGCACCAGCCTGTTCTATGCATTTGCGCCTGAAGCTGCCGCCGCGCCAACGCGCAAGCAGGTGCAGTATTTCGAGATGTTCGGCCACAGAGGCATCTGGGCCGACGGGTGGAAGGCCGTCACCTATCACGAGCCGGACACATCCTGGGACGCGGACGATTGGGAGCTGTATCATCTCGACAGCGATTTCTCCGAGTGCAATGACCTCGCGGAGAAAAATCCGGAGAAACTGCGCGAGTTGATCGATCTCTGGTGGGCGGAAGCGGGCCGCAACGGCGTGCTGCCGCTCGACGATCGCCGCGCCGAACTCTGGCGCCCGACCAACGGCTGGAGCGATCCCCGCAACCGGCGGCGCTATGTCTACAAGCCGCCGTTCGAGGAGATCCGGCTGTCCACCGCACCTTCCCTCGGCAACCGCACGATCCTCGTCACGGCCGCAATCGAACGCGAGCATGCCGAGCAAGAAGGCTGTCTCTTCGCCTTCGGCGACCACCGCAGCGGCTTCACGCTGTACGTGCACAAGAACCGCCTGGTGTTCGACTACAACCTGTTCGGCGAGCACCTGAAGGCGGTCGCCGACACGGCGCTGCCGACAGGGATGCTCAGCGTCGGCTTCACCATCGAGCGGCTCGGCCGCGTCGGCCGCGCAAGCGTCGTGATCGGCGATCGGGCCTGCGCGAGCGTCGATATTCCGTTCCTGGTTCGCCGGCACGCCGGAGGCAACCTCTATATCGGTCGCGACGACTACATCGGCGTCAGCGACGACTATCGCGCGCCATTCGCATTCCAGGGCCGTATCGACGAACTTGTCATTGAGATGCCGGCGCAGAAGACGGCCGAGAAGAAAGAGGCCGCGAAGGCGGAGGTCGAGATCGAGATGGCGCGGCAGTAGCTGAAACCCTTAGGTCATTCCGGGAGTCGTCCGCACAGCGGAACCCCGGAATGACTGTTGCGGCTCGATCGCATTGCGTTCGCAACCGCGATGGCCTACACGGCTCCCGATGCCCGACAATGAAGCTGAGCCCTGCCGCGCATGCGGCGCATGCTGCTCGTTCGCATCGCATTGGCCTGCGTTCACGACCGACAGCGAAGCCGACATTGCGGCCATTCCCCTCGCCTATGTGAACAGGAACAACACCGGCATGCACTGCGTGGGCAATCGATGCTCTGCATTGGCAGGCAAGGTCGGGATCGCGACGACGTGCCTGGCATACGCCGTCCGGCCCGACGTCTGCCGCGCCTGCAAACCCGGCGACGGCGAATGCAACATCGCAAGACAGGCGTTCGGCCTGCCGATGCTGGCGGCTAGCTGACGTCGGGCCGCACGCATAGCGTGCCGGAACTCGCTGTAACGCAGGATCCACCGCACGGCGCAGGTTGTGCGTTGCCTGCGCTCGGCCCTTGTTTTGACATCGCGGTCGTCAAACTCCCGCTCGTCCGATTCGATTGCGCCTGATTCTTTGGGGACGCAGCGAAGGGCAGGCGCGAGCGGCGAGTGCCCCCAATGCACTCGCCGCTTTCGCGAACCATGCTGGCCGTGACTTCGTCTTGATCCGCAGACCGACCCGCTTCTCGCCATTCAGCAGTCAAATCTATTCGAGCGGCCGGCAATGGAGTTCTGGGCGTCGGACGTTGTCCGACAAATGATCGCCACTCAGCCCACGTTCAGGTGGAATCAGTTCAAGCAGATCGATGTGAATGAGTTGCGGCGATCTCTGTCGTCCCACGTCACCCGGCATTGCGTGCCGCTGCGCGAAACCTTCAGCACGGTCCCTTTGCGGGTTTGCTTCTTCGCTCCCCGCCTTCCCAATTCGCTGAGTTGGACGCGGTTACCAGCTTGAAGACTTCTGCGCATGACCTGTTCGCGTGACGTTCACAAGGCACGATCGATGGTTCGCGACATCAGCACTATGCAGATTGTGCCACGGAACCATCAATCCTGGGGAGAAGCGGGCGTCCGAAGCCCTGCGTCTCCCGGACAGCAGCGCCGGTCGGGAGACACCCGGCAACGCGCGTGATTGCGTCGTTGGAGGATGGCTGGGCACGTTCGGCATCACGTCGTGCGGAACTGCGCGGAAACAGTTCGAGGCTCGTGCTTGACCGTCGCCAATTCGCCGGCGACTTCGCTCACCCTTTGACGCAAATGCGCGGCGATCTCTGCGAACTTCTGGCGGGTGCTCGGGTCGGCTGCGAGGCTTGCTATCAAGTCGCAATCGGCAGCATCCGCCAACAGCTTCTCAAGCTGCTGCGTGACATCTTGCATGGTATGCCCCTAATGCACGCCATGATAGTGCTTCGTCGCGCGATGCAACATGCAGTATGTGCCAGCCCGCGAATTTCTTTTGCGCAATCGGAGCGTCGTCGATACGTCGCCAAAACTCGCGTTCGTCCGCTTCGATTGCGATTCTTCGGGAACATTGCGACCGCAGGCACGAGGCGGCGAGTGCCTAAAGCGCTCGCCGTTTTCGTGTGCCAAGTCTACGAGGTCGTGAGGACCGATGACAAGCCACGGGGGCGCGTTGCGCGATGTGCGACGCCGGGCGACGAACGCACATCGCGAAGGACCGAGATCCGCCGCGCGAAAACCGCCGCTCCAAGCGGCGGCTGAGAGCCGCACATCGACGCCGTCGACGTCAACATGGGGCTCCCGACCAGGCGCTCAATGCCGTGTAGGAGGAGCATCGAAGAGCGACAATGGTTCGTCGTCCCGCGCCGAGGTGTTGTGCTGCTTGATCCATTCCGCGAGTTGGAATGGTGTCATGTCGTCCTCGTCTCGCCGCTCTTCGGATACCTCGTCGACCGGCTGCTCCCATGCCCACCGCAATATCGCGACCGCATGAGCGTAGGTAGCGCCCTCGAACAGATCGAGCTTGTCCACGGCTTCTGCCGGGAGCGGATCATCCAACATGCCAAGTTGCTCGACGGCGTCCAGCAGATCAGGCAGCACAATATGAACATCATCGACAGGAACGAACGCATCGACCGTCAAATATCGACCGCGCCAAGGATTCAGGTGTGAGCAAAGAATTTTGCCGAGCTTCACTCGGCTCAAGGTGACCATGTCTGCCTCCGTGCGTGCAGCCCCGCCCCGGCTCGGGGTGCTGTGTATCGATGTACCGACGCACGTAAATGCAAACGCAAAGGTTGTGCTTCGGAAGATCAGAATTCTCGCGTGGACGCAGCGGCTTGCATTGCGAAAGCACCGCGCGCGTCCGTTCACGCGCGCGCAGCGAATTGCCCGTCAATCAACACTTACCGCGCAGATCATTGCCATGCTTACGTTTTTCATGCGCGATCGGTGGAAGGTTTTCCTCGGGCGCGCAGGCATATGCAGTGACTCAAGATCACCGCTACCGATACGCGTTGGCAAAGAATCAATTGAGAGTGAAGCAAGCGAGAGCAACGTGCATAAAGCGAGCTACGACAAGGTTTGGGCTTACAAACGTCCAAGAGTGAGACGCCTTCATCGCAGCGCCGCCAGCACCTCGTCCGGTCGCTCGGCCATCATCATGTGACCAGCGCCTTCGAGCACCACCGTGTGGCAGCCGGTGAGCGCTGCCGCGAGCGCCCTGCCCGCTCTCGCTGGCGTCATCATGTCGCGCTCGCCGACGATGACTGTCGCCGGCACGTTCACTTTTGCGGCCGCGTTCAGCGCGCCCTCGTAGGCATTGCACGCCGCGAGATCGGCATAGAGCACGCCGGGCTTGCTCAATTCCAGCAGGCGCTGCGCGCCGCCGTGCATCCACAACCCCGGGGCGAGGCAGTTGCCGAGCCCGGCGCGGTGGCCGAGGCCCCAGATCGACACCATGTCGATCGCGTCGTGGTCGTTGGCTTCGGCCGCCTTCAACAGATCGGGACCGACCGCCATCTTCGCCGAGGTGCCGACCAGCGCCAGTCCGGTCACCATTTGCGGTTGCCGCGCCGCCATCTCGATCGCGATCAGCGAGCCCATCGAATGGCCGACGAGTTTCGCTTTGGTCGCACCCGCGGCCGCAATCAGCGCCGCAGTCCAGTCCGCCATCTCGGCGATCGTCTTCAGCGGACCACCGGCCGAGCGGCCGTGTCCCGGCAGATCCGGCGCCAGCACCGAATATCCGTGATGCGCGAAATAGCGGTCGTGCAGCGCCCAGGCGGTATGATCCATGCCTGCACCGTGCAGCAGCACCATGACGGGTTGCGCGGGATCGAACGGCTTGCCGCCGGTGCCCGCAAACACATCGAGGCCGTTGACTTTCAATTGCATCGTTGAGCCCCTCAGTCGCGCTGCGAGGCGCGCAGCGCCTGCGACAGATCGTCGATGATGTCGGCCGCCGACTCGATGCCGACCGACAGCCGCACCAGATCCTCGCCGACGCCGGCGGCGGCCAGCTGCGCTGCGTCCATCTGCTGATGCGTGGTGCTCGCCGGATGAATCACCAGCGTCTTCGCATCGCCGACGTTGGCGAGATGACTGGTCAGCCGCAGCGCCTCGACGAATTTCTTGCCGGCCGCCCTGCCCCCCTTGACACCGAACGACACGATCGAACCGGCGCCCTGCGGCAGCAACCGCTTCGCCAGCTCGTGGTCCGGATGATCCTCCAGCGACGGATGCGTCACGAAGCTCACCGCCTTGTTGGCCTTCAGCGCTGCGAGTACCGCCTCGGTGTTCTTGATGTGCCGTTCCATCCGCACGCCGAGCGTCTCTGTGCCCTGCAACAGATGGAACGCATTGGTCGGCGACAGGCACGCGCCGAAATCGCGCAAGCCTTCGGTGCGTGCGCGCATGATGAACGCCGCGGGGCCGAACTGCTCGTCGAAGACGATGCCGTGATACCCGGCATAGGGTTCGGTCAGCTGCGGGAATTTTCCGCTTGATCGCCAGTCGAATTTTCCGCCGTCGACGATCACGCCGCCGATCGCAACGCCATGCCCGCCGATCCACTTGGTCGTCGAGTGCATGACGATGTCGCAGCCAAGCTCGATCGGCCGCGACAGAAACGGCGTCGCAAACGTGTTGTCGATCAAAAGCGGAATCTTCGCATCATGCGCAATTGCCGCAACCTTCGGAATGTCCAGCACCTCGAGACCCGGATTGCCGATGGTCTCGCCGATCACCAGCCGCGTGTTCTGTTTGATGCCGGCGCGAAAGGCGTCGAGGTCGCGCGGCTTGACGAAGGTCGTGGTGATGCCGAAACGCGGCAGCGTGTGCGCCAGAAGGTTGATCGTGCCGCCATAGAGCGAAGATGACGCGACGATATGGTCGCCGGCGTTGAGCAGCGTGGCGATCGCCAGATGCATCGCCGCCATGCCGCTCGAGGTGCACACCGCGCCAACGCCGTTCTCCAGCGCCGCCAGCCGTTCCTCCAGCACCGCAATCGTCGGGTTCGAGATGCGCGTATAGATGTGACCGGACCGCTCGAGATTGAACAGCGCCGCGGCGTGATCCGAATCCTGGAAGACATAGGACGTCGTCTGGTAGATCGGGGTCGCGCGCGCCCCCGTCACCTTGTCGGGCGCCTGCCCCGCATGCAGGCTGAGCGTCTCGAAGCCGGGAGGTTTTGGCGCAGGCATGGGTTAAGGACCCGTAGAGACAGCCGCGCGGTGCGGCTTTGTCCATCGACCTTATCGTTCACGTCGCCCATGAAGCAAGGGCCGCATATTGCTGTGCGGAATCGCGATTCAGGCTGTTCGTGTTGATGGCGCGTTACGCGTTCGTTGCCACTGAACCACAAGCAGCCGTGATCGCCCGAGCACCGCCGAAGGTGCTAAAAAGACGTTCAACGAAACGCACTGGCAACAGAACACACTGGAGGCTCCCATGGCGTCGATCACCACGATTGCCAAGGATTTCTTTGCCGCTTGCGAGACTGGAAAGGGTTGGGAAGTCTGCAGGACCTACTGTGCTCCAAACGCGACCTTCGCCGCTCAGGCTGAACCGCTCGCAGGTATGAAAACCCTTGCGGATTACGCGGACTGGATGAAGGGTCTGATGACGATCATGCCAGACGGCAGCTACGAGGTTAAATCCTTCGCGACCGATGGCGAACGAAACAACGTCGCTGCCTATGCTGTCTTTTCTGGCACTCATACCGGTCCCGGTGGTCCGGTTGAGCCAACCGGCAAGAAGGTGACCTCGGACTACGTCTACGTGATGCAATTTACCGGCGACAAGATCAGCCACATGACGAAGATATGGCATTCCGGTATCGCACTGAAGGAACTGGGCTGGGCTTGAGCAGCATGCCGCCACCTCGCGTGCTGCCTTGATTTCTGCACTATTCGAGAAGCTACTGGAGCAATCTGGCGCTTGGAGGACAGGTCGTGCCGAGGTCCAGGCTTGCGTTGCTGCTTTTGGGGCTGCTCGGATTCGTGCTCGGCGGCTGCATGCATGCGACGCTCGCACCGTCTTCCCATGCCAACCTGACCCCAAGGGACCGGTATTTGCTGGCCAATGCGCCTTACGCGCAGGCGAGCATTCCGGAGAGCTATCGCCGGCATATTGTCGATTACACCCGCCAGGAGCAGCCGGGCACGATCCTGGTCGATACCGACGCGCGTTATCTCTATTTTGTCCTGCCGGGACGCAAGGCGGTCCGCTACGGCGTGGCGGTGGGAGAGGAAGCGCTGGCCTGGTCCGGTGTCGCTACGGTCGGCCGGATGACTGAATGGCCGGACTGGATCCCGACGCCGGAGATCCAGGCGCGACTCGGCCCCTACCCGAAACGCGTTCCAGGAGGTCCGGCCAATCCGCTGGGCGCACGAGCGCTCTACCTCTTCGAGGGCAACAAGGACACCCTGTATCGCATCCACGGCACCAACCAGCCGGAATATATCGGCCAGGCCATATCGTCCGGCTGCATCCGCATGACCAACGAGGATATCATCGATCTTTTTGATCAGGTGAAGCCAGGCGCGATCGTGGTCGTCCTCGCGCCGGGCCGGAGTGCATGGAGCAGGTCCAGTCGCCCCGGCTGATCAAGCTTGCCGCAGAGTGCCGTGGCGCGTCCGCGACATGCTTGTTCTGAGGGAAAGCGGCGCGAAGACGCCGCCAATATTCGATGGAGGACGTGCCTATGACATCCCGCCTGCGTTTCGGCATTTTTCTCGCGCCCTTCCACAAGCCCGGCATCAATCCGACGCTGGCCCTGCAGAACGATCTGGATCTGGTCGCCTGGCTCGATCGCCTCGGTTACGACGAAGCGTGGTTTGGTGAACACCATTCCGCCGGCACGGAAATCAGCGCGTCGCCCGAAATCATGATCGCGGTCGCCGCCGAGCGCACCCGTCACATCAAGCTTGGCACGGGCGTCGTCAGCCTCTCCTACCATAATCCGCTGTGGGTCGCGGAGCGCATCGTGCTGCTCGATCACCTGACCCGCGGGCGCGCGATGTTCGGTGCCGGACCGGGCTCGCTGCCGACGGACGGCATCATGATCGGAGTCCCTCAGTCCGAGACGCGGGAGCTGCTCGAGCAGAGCCTCGACGTCATCATGAGACTGCTGACGTCAGATGCGCCGGTGACATTCAAGAACCATCGTTGGGATCTTCGAGATGCGCGGCTGCATCTTCGCCCCTTTTCCAATCCGCTTTTCGACGTGGCGGTTGCGGCCGTGGCGTCGCCCACGGGGGCGAAGCTCGCAGGACGGCATGGCGTCGGGCTTCTCTCGGTCGGTGCGACGACAGCGGCCGGCTTCGATGCCCTGGCACTGCATTGGGATGTGCTGGGGGAGGAAGCCAAGGTGCACGGCAAGACAGTCGACCGCTCGAAATGGCGCCTCGTCGGTCCGATGCACTGCGCGGAAACCAAGGAGCAGGCGATCGCCGACGTACAGTACGGCATCGAGCATTGGTTCCGTTACTTTCAGGCGGTTGCGGCCTTCCCGCAGATGGCCGTGCTCGGCGACAGCGTCGCTGAAATGATCGGCTTCATCAATCAATCCGGACTCGGCGTGATCGGAACGCCGGACGAGTGCACGGCGCAGATTGACCGGCTCGTCAAGCAATCAAACGGCGGCTTCGGTTGCTATCTGCTGCTCGGCCACAACTGGGCAAACCAGCAGGCGACCGCCAGAAGCTTCGAGCTGATCGCCCGCCACGTCATGCCCCATTTCCAGGGACAGGCCCAGCCGACCCTTGATTCCGCCGAGCGCGCTCGCGCCGCGCGGCCTGAACTCGCCGGTCTGCATGCCAAAGCTGTGGAGGCTGCCGGCGAACGCTACGCCAAGGAGCGTGGTGCGCGGACGCGATAGGGTCCCCCGCGACCCTATCCGTCCACCTTAGGGTCGCATGGCGAACGTGCTATACGGAATCGCGGTTGAGCTTGCTCGCTTCCATGGCGCGGGACGAGTCCGCCACGATGCCGCGCAGGAAGAGCGACGGCAGTGCATCGGCCGGCAGCGGCCTGCTGAACAGGTATCCCTGGCCGAACTCGATCCCGAGTTCCTGCAGCATCCTTGACTGCAGGGGTGTCTCGACACCCTCGGCCGTGGTCCTGAGGTCGAGGCTCTGGGCCATCTCGGTCGTGGCCCTGACGATCATTGCACTGCCGGAATCCTCGATCAGTCCCTTGACGAAGGCGCGGTCGATCTTGATGCGGTCGAACGGGAAGCGGCTGAGATAGGAAAGTGACGAATAGCCGGTGCCGAAGTCGTCCATGGCAAGGCTGACGCCGAGCGCCTTCAATTCACCCAGCTTGCGCAGCGTCTGGCCGTCATTGTCGAGGATCGCCGATTCAGTCACTTCCAGCTCGAGACGCGCGGCCGGCAGGCCGGTGGCGGACAGGATGTCAGCGACGGTCGTGGCGATTTCCGTGTAGACGACCAGCGACGGCGACACGTTCACCGCAATCACGATGTGCTCCGGCCAGAGCGCGGCCTGACGGCAGGCCTCTTCCAGCACCCAGGTTTCGATCGTGTGCAGCAGCTGCATCTCTTCGGCCAGCGGCAGGAATTCGCCGGGCGCGATCAAGCCTCGATCCGGATGGCGCCAGCGGACCAGCGCTTCGACTCCGATCAGGCGTCGTGAGGCGAGTTCGACGATGGGCTGATAGTGCAGCTCCAGCTGATGCTGCTCCACAGCCGAACGCAGGGCGCTCTCCATCGTCTGGCGCTCCTTCAGCTCCGCCAGCATCGATGGCTGGAACAGGCAGTATCCTGGCCCGATGCCGTGTTTCGCCTTGTAGAGCGCGAGATCGGCCATCTTGAGCATCTGGGTTGTGTCGCCAACGTCGCGATTGACGATGACAACGCCGATGCTGACCCCGACCGCGATCGAGTGGCCATCGATATCGTACGGACGGGAAAGACTGTCGAGGATCGCTGCGGCGCGCGCCTCGGCGTCGGCCTGGCTGCCGATATTCCTGGCGAGCAATGTGAATTCGTCTCCGCCAAGCCTTGCGGCGAAGTCACCCTGCTGCGCGCAGGCGCTCAGCCTCAGACCTACGGCTTGCAGCAGCTTGTCGCCGACGCCGTGGCCGAACGTATCGTTGACCGGCTTGAAACGATCGAGATCGAAGTAGAACAATGCGCACTTCGCCTCGTCGCTGCCCTTCAGCGCCAGCGTTCGGGTCAGGAAGGCCCGCCGGTTGGGCAGTCCGGTCAGGGCGTCGTGCATGGCCGTGTGTTCGATCTCGCGTTGCGCGTTTTCAGCGGCGAGCAGACTGCGGCTCAACTCCTCGAGCGCGCGCTGCTTTTCCGCAAACATCCGCGCGTAGTTGTCGATGCAGTTGAGCAGGAAGAACGCATAGCTCAGTGCGAGCGCACCCAGCAAAAGATACTCGTTGCCTTGAAGAAGGATGCATTTGGCCGCGACCGGCACGAGAATGCAGGCCATGTAGGTGACCGCGGCGGGATAGACGGCCGACAGCATCACGCTGCCGCCTGCCGACATGCCGACGCACAGTGCGATCACGATCAGCTCTTGCTGCTGCGGTTGCGCTCCGAGCAGCCAGAAGCCGAGCACGCCCCAGGGCGCGGCCAGCAGGGCTCCGAAGATCATCGCCTTGCGCGTCGACGGCAGCCTGCCGGACGGCACAGCGCCGGCGCGGGCCTTGCGTCGCGCACGTCGGATCGCTCGCAGCACGAGCCATGCGGCAACGGCGTAGGATGCAGTCGCCCAGAGCAGCAACGGGACCGCAGGCACCGTCAGGTGCAGTGCGGCCACCGCAACCGTCACGTTGATCACATGCGCGAACATCGACAACGGTGTGGCGCGGTCGACGGTCGCGAACTGGAAGTTGGATTTGTTCAGCAGCCGGCTCCACGCGCCCGGCATGATCGAGGTCCGCGCGGCAGGTCTTGCCTCGTCCTTGTCCGTCGTATGGATCCTCACTGATCAAACCGTCGTCGATTGCAGGTGGCCAACCGCCGGCTTCTGCCTTGTTCGGCTCTGGATTAGTGCGAGGGCGTTAAAGGGATGCCTTCGCAACGAGCCAACGTGCGCCAAGCTGTCGTAGGGAAACGGGAATCACACGGCTGGGTTAATAGGCGTTGAATCCTGACGGCGCATAAGCCGGCCAAGCGGAACCCGTTTTCGATGGAACCGTCGAATTGACTGCCGGCAACGCGCGTGAAAAGTTTGCTGCATGAGCCTCGAAAAGATCCCCTCCACCGGCGGCGCTTCGATTGCCATTGAGCGAACCGGGCAAGGCAAACCCTTGCTGGTGATCCACGGCACGGCATCCACCCGGCAGCGATGGTTCCTGACCGCGGCCGCACTTGGCCAAGGCCGGGAGTTGATCCTGATGGATCGGCGCGGACGTGGCGACAGCACGGATGCAAAGAGCTACAGCATCGAGCACGAATTCGACGACGTGACCGCCGTCGTGTCGCATATCGGCAAGCCGCTCGACATTCTTGCCCACTCCTACGGCGCGATGATCACGCTCGGCGCCGCGCTGCGCCTCCGGCACGTCGACAACATCGTTCTTTACGAGCCGCCGCTGGATCCCCTGCCCCCGGACAGCGACCTGCCCGACCGGATCGAGGCCTGCGTCGAACGTGGCGACCTGGAAGGCGGCTTGCGGCTGTTCCTGACGCACGTCGGCGTCAGTGAAGCGGACCTGGCAAAGCTGCGCGAACTGCCGAGCTGGCCGCAGCGGCTGACAATCGTGCCGACCATTCCGCGCGAGATGCGCGAAGCACGCAGCCTCGCCTTCTCGCCCGCGCATCTTCAGAAGATCTCGACGCGCATCCTGCTCCAACTCGGCTCCGACAGCCCGCCCCGCTTCGGCCAGGCGATCGACGTCCTCGCCAAGAGCCTTCCGAGCGCCAGCGTCGAAATGCTGCCCGGCCAGAAACATCAGGCGATGGATACCGCGCCGGCGCTGTTCGTGACATCGGTACGCACGTTCTTCGGTGACGCCGGCTGAATGCGTTCATCGCATCGGTCGGCGCCGCCCAATCATGAAAATCAACGACAGGGAGAAACGAAATGCCCGCACCAAGCCCCAAGGAAGACATCCTCGAACCCGAACTGCCGATCTGCGATCCGCACCATCACCTCTGGGACTTCCCGAACAGCCGCTATTTCCTTCCCGAGCTTCTTGCCGACGTGCAGTCCGGACACAACGTGCAGAGCACAGTGTTCGTCGAATGCACCTCGTTCTATCGCGCGTCGGGTCCTGAAGAGCTGCGGGTGATCGGCGAGACCGAATTCGTCAATGGCGTAGCCGCGATGGCGGCGAGTGGACGCTATGGCCCGGTGCTCGCCTGCGAAGGCATCGTCTCGCGCGCCGATCTGACGCTGGGCGAAGCGGTCGGCCCCGTGCTCGACGCCCACATCCGCGCCGGCAACGGCCGCTTCCGCGGCATCCGTCACGCAGCTGCATGGGACGCGAGCCCCGATATTCGCAAGAGCCACACCAATCCGCCGCAAGGACTCTACGGCCAGGCGAACTTCCGCCTGGGGCTCAAGGAGCTCGCCAAACGCAATCTCAGCTTCGAGGCGTGGCAGTATCATCCGCAGCTTCCGGACGTCATCGCGCTGGCGCGCGCCGTGCCGGAGGCGAAGATCGTGCTCAACCACGTCGGCGGCCCGGTCGGCCTCGGCCCCTACGCCGGACGGCGCGACGAGATCTTTGCGACCTGGTCGCGCGACATCAAGGAGCTGGCCACCTGCCCGAATGTGTTCGTCAAGCTCGGCGGCCTCGGCATGCCGGTCTGCGGCTTCAACTTTCACAAGCGCGAGGTTTTGCCCGGCTCGCAGGAGCTTGCGGACGCCTGGCGGCCGTACCTTGAGGCCTGCATCACGGCCTTCGGTCCGCAGCGTGGCATGCTTGAAAGCAACTTTCCCGTCGATGGCGCGTCCTGCACGTACGCGGCGCTCTGGAACGCGTTCAAGCGCGTGACGAAAGGCGCCAGCGCGCACGAGAAAGAGTTGCTCTATCGCAAGACCGCGCGCACCTTCTACCGCTTGGACGCTTGAGAGAAACGGAAAATCATCATGCTGAAAGTCTGGGGCCGCAACACATCGTCCAACGTGCAGAAGGTGATCTGGGCGCTGGCGGAGATGGGAATTCCGTTCGAGCGCTTCGACGCGGGCGGCGCGTTCGGCAAGACCACCGAGCCGTTCTATCTAGCGATGAATCCCAACTCGCTGGTGCCGACGCTGGAGGAAGAGGACGGCTTCACCATGTGGGAGTCGAACTCGATCGTTCGTTACCTCGCCGCAAAGCATTCCGCCCGCGTGCTGGAACCCGCAGATCTGAAGCGACGCGCCCGTGCGCACATGTGGATGGACTGGCAGCTCACCGTGATGGCGCCTGCGATCACGCCCGCGTTCTGGCAGCTCATCCGCACGCCGGCCGACAAGCGCGATGCCAACGTGATCGCCGCAAGCAGGGAGAAGACGATCGGCGCGGCAAGGATCATGGATGAGCAACTCGGCCGCACTGCGTTTCTGGCGGGCGATGCCTTTTCCTATGGCGACATCCCGCTCGGCATCATGATCTATCGCTATGTGCAGTTGGTCCCGGAGCGACCGGCGACGGCAAACCTCGACCGCTGGTATGCTGCGATCTCTTCACGTCCGGCCTTCAAGGCGCAAGTCGGGGCCGTGCCGCTGACATAGCGGCCGCGCGTCGGCGGGCTGCCGCCTCTGCAGCAAACCATGCCGGCCCGACAATGATAACATCGCTGGTCTGTTGCGGAACCAGTCGCGCGTGTCATGGCTCATTCGCGCTGGCGCGCAGGGCGCTCTCACGGTAGTTTCGCAAGCAGGATGCGCAACGATCCCATCATCGTGCAAAAGTACGGTGGCGCCTGTCTTGAAACACCGGCAAAAATTCGCGCGGTCGCGAGCAGTCTCGCCGACCTGCACGGCCGCGGCCATCGTGTCGTGGCGATCGTTTCGGCGATGGGCAAGACCACCGACGAACTTGTCAGGATGGCCTATCAGGTAAGTCCGCATCCCAATCGCCGTGAACTCGATATGTTGTTGACGACCGGCGAGCGCATCAGCATGTCTCTCATGAGCATGGCGCTGTCTGATCTCGGTGTGCCAGCGATCAGCTTTACCGGCAGTCAAGCCGGCGTGATGACCGACGGATCCCACTCTTCGGCGCGTATTCTGGATGTGCGGCCCATTCGCGTACGCGAAGAACTGGATCGCGGACGCATCGTGGTTCTGGCGGGCTTTCAAGGCGTGAATCCGCTGACCAGGGAAATCACCACGCTGGGCCGGGGCGGCAGCGACACCACTGCGGTCGCCATGGCGGCGGCACTGAAAGCCGAGTGCTGTGAAATCATCAAAGAGGTCGACGGAGTTTGCTCGGCCGATCCGCGCATCGTGTCGGATGCAAGACCCTTGCGTCAGCTGGATTTTGCATCGTTGTCCGAAATGTGTTTTTGGGGCGCCAAGGTTTTGCATTTTCGCAGCGTGGAGCTGGCGCAAACCCGGGATGTGCCTTTGCTTCTGAAAAAAACAGGCGGCGCTGAATACAGCACGCAGGTGATGAAAGAGGTTACGGGCATGGAAAGCGGAAAAGTTCTGGCCGTCAACTCGATGGGTCGCATCGAGCATGTGGAAATCGATTCGGCGGATCTGAGTCAGGGTTTTGAGAAATTCGCGCAGCATCTCGAACAAAATGGCTTGTCCTGGCCGCAATTGCTCGCTTCGGCTTTCGCCGAGGGAAAGACGCGCATCATGATCACTTCCGACTCGGAGTCGCTCGACACTTTGCTGCGCACGCTCGAAAGGACCCAGGATCTGCGCAAACAACGTGAGACTCTGAGTTCGGTGAGCCTCACTTGCTTCGGCGGCGTTTCTTCAGACTTGCCGTTCAAGGCAATTCAGATTCTGCGACAACACGGGATTATCGCCGACAAATATGTTTCGTCGCCGCATTCGGTAAATCTGTTTGTTCCTGTGGAGAGCCGCGAGGCCGCGGTGAAGGCTTTGCACTCGCTGATCTAGTCGAGTGTTTCGGCCAAGAGACCAGGCAGCCCGCACAATGCTTGCCGAAGTCTTGAACGGCCGAAGTCTTGGCGACCGCGCATCCATCAGCTTTCGCCGCTTTACCTGGGCGAAGCGGATGGTTCCGCCATCATCCGAATGGCTGACGCGTTTCGCGAGGCTGCTGTCGTAG
>Ga0075365_10000310_pt1 | contig 17093 bp, 12 predicted proteins | sample EndMetdeltDD1765_FD_71387 | JGI IMG/M metagenome (GOLD analysis project Ga0075365, IMG submission 71387) | Populus endosphere microbial communities from Tennessee, USA - Endosphere MetaG P. deltoides DD176-5 | ecosystem: Host-associated > Plants > Roots > Endosphere | place: USA: Tennessee... | reverse complement strand
TGTCTCGGGTGATAATGGTCTTCGCTTCCGAACGTCCGTTAATTGATGTATTCAACGTCCCCAAATCCGCTAAGCCCACCGACCTAATCCATGATATCAAGATCATCTATTCCCTCATGGGTCAATTTAAACCTACGCCTGACTTCGCTAAAGCTATGCAGCACTGGAAGCTACTCGGGTTCACCCCAACACCAGATCATCCCAAGCTGGTTCACTATGCTACTCGTAGGTTTGCACATCTTCTGAAACTTACTATGGTCGCTAGTGTCGATAGGACCGACTCGCTTGTGCTTGATGTAGCAGACTTTAATCGTGCCATGGGGTGGCTCCTCGAAGCTGAACGCTATATGCCGTTGATATTCCAGGTTGGGTCCATTGCCCCAGACAGCCGAGTAATGGATGAGGTTGTTCATTTTATCAAACAGCATCCGGGTGCCGTTCCTGAGCATGTGATAGTTAACTTCTTACGTGGTAGAGTACCGTCGAATTCCATTAAGCCAATTATGGAAGCCATGAAGGCATCGAAGCTAATTGTCTGTCGAGACGTAGATAAGCAAGGGGTTGGTAAGTTCACAACTAGTTAGGACAGTTTGGCGGCATCCATTCTGCAGCCGATTTACTTGCCTTTACATACGCGGCTATCCCATTGCTGACTCCGTTTCTAGCCCGTTCAGGTTGGCCTCGATCATCCTTCATCCAGACTTCGAACATATGTCTTATGTGTTCTTTAAGGGCATCATCCAGAGCATCAAGTGCTATAGCCCTGATTTTCTCCCTGGTTGCTGCGTCTACACAAACCACCAACTGCGACTCAGCACTAGCCAACCCATATCCAGGCCTAGCCGACTCGTCCTCGTTCCAGTTCCCAGTGAAATACCCAACACAGGCAAGCAACAACAACAGAACCACAGCAATGATGAAGGTCCAGATCCATCTGTTCACACTACAACCTCCATCTCTTCGAGATAGCTCTGTACCTGATGGAACATCTGATCGGCCTCAGCACGAACCTCTGCTTCCTTTCGGTTGATCGGTCCGTAGTGTTGCCGAAGATTACGTAGAGCGATTGCGCAGGTTTCAACGGCGAATACTGGGCAAGATTTACATAGTTCTTGAAATCTGTAACCGTTACCACTGCCATAACAACTCCATTCGCTAGAGCTACAGCTTACTCCCTGTTCGAAGGTATCAAGATAACAGGGGGACTGAGCTGCGTTGGCCTCGTCGAAGAGCTTGACAAAGTCGGGGCTACAGCTTCTTGCGTTGTAGCTGGTTTGGTATAGACCAGCTTCGGCAGTATCGCTAGAGGTATTAGATGCGGACTGATCTCGTCCTTCGCAATGCCGTCCACTGGACTCCCGCATCCCCAAGCCAAGCAAGAGACAGTATAAATGCCGTAGGGTATCGACACCAGCCTTGCTGTTATCCATGCCCAGGGAGTTAAATACACTAGCGTACCAAGACAAAGCATCCACACTATCGTTATTAGTGTTAGCCCTAGCCATATTAATGCCCGCACTGTCGCCAGCCATGAGTCTCCTGTACGACGTTGCGAAGGCCAGGGCCACCCCTTGTGTGTATCCAGCTGGTGCCTTTCCTCTATCCTTCCAGTTATAACCAGCGATCACCGAATTCGCTGCGATATCTTTGATAGCACGCTGTTGCTCTGAAGTCAAACTTCCCGGCGGTGGCTTCGGTGGGTCTGGTGGCGTGTATGTTTCTAATGCATTCCACGTCTCTTGGCCACAGATACCATCGGCTGTTAGGCCATGGGTTTGCTGAAAATATCGAAGGGCGGAGTCCGTGTTGGACCCGAAATCCCCATCCGCAATAAGCGGAGTAAGACTTTGCATATAGGCTACCCATGGACCCTTGTCACCTTTCTTAAGTGATGGGTGGTCACTAGATGGCGGAGCGGGTTCGGGTTCAGGTGGCACAGGCTCCGGAGGTACAGGTTCAGGCATCTCTTCACCCGTAACCCCACTTGCTATAGCTATGCAGATAGTCTCGAACTCCTCCGAATAGATCTCCACGTCAGCACTTGAGTCTACAAAACATGTCTCGATCAAGATCGCCGGTTCATTAGTATTGTTTAGGAAGAATAAGTCCGTTCTCTTCTTAGGTCCTCTATTCAGCAACCCCGAGTTATCACAGATATCATCCACTACCGCTCTGGCATATTCCTGACCTACCGACGACACGTACAGGACTTCGGTACCCATAGGCTTCGATGTCGTTTGGTAGGCATTGAAGTGCACCGAGATATCCAGGTCCCTTGATTGAGAGTTATGGAAGTCCACAATTCGGTTAAGGTTCTCATTTTGTGATGTGCTTATATCGTCGTGGAAGGTGGTGACCTCGACTCCTTGGGTCCTAAGTGCCTCAGCGGACTTCTCAACCACCCGTCGGGCCTCATCGACTTCATCGATATATCCCTTAGCTCCTCGTACATACTTCCCATGTCCAGATGACATAACTATCTTCATGTTAGTGTCTCCGTTCTTTGCTCGTTCCATACCTTAGCGCTCGATACCATTCATCTGCGCTCTGTGGTTTATCAGATTCAGTAACGAAATAATTCCATGCAAACTTCTGCCATCTACCAATCTGTTGCGTCGACAGACCAGTAGCTACTCCAACTAAGGTGTTAACAGCCAGTAAGGTATCGCCAAAGGTATCTACGTCTGGCCCTTTCTTCACTGTTCTAACAAGGTTCGCAACAGCCTTTGAACTTCCTGTTAAGATACCAAATCCTGGATCGTGTCCAGTAAACACCGCATGGGCTATCTCTCTAACTACTGGGAAGGATGACGTAACTGGATATCCTAGACTCATTGCAAATCTTTGTAGGTAGCTACGTTCCTCATCATCAAACAATGGCGTAACCAATTCCTCAATAACAGCTGGAACAACTATGGCAAAGAAGAATTGTTGCGCTAATTGATTAATGTCCTTTATGTCGGCTTCGCCTTTCTTAATATCTTTAGCAATATCCCTGCCTTGCCAAGCTATTTCATATTGCCTGTTAAACACATGGTTAAAGAATCCGTATAGAGCAGTTATCGGCCGTAGTTCGGGCCTACGCATAATGGAAGGTCTGCTAGTAATAACTGTTGATCCATGGCTTCGGCGAACAGCTTGATCCGCTATAGCTACAGCCTCGGTATGGGCTGCTTCGATTTTCTTAACAGGCCCTAATTCATCCATTATCTCACGATACTTCGCTATCCACAACATCTCAGCTGCGATCTGATCCGACAACGCAATTGGTGTCGAGTAGATATGCGCTAGCTTATGTTTCAGAGTAGACTTACCAGTGACTATATCGCTGGACCCACCAAAGGTTTCATACCATCCTGGCCGTCTTCCTTGGATTTCACCTGTTCCCTTCCAGTCTAGGTCACCAATCTTTGCGCCTTCGTGCATAAACTTACGGGTAGATTCTCTAACCCCAATACCTCCCATTAGCATATCCCAGCCAGCAAGCAGCAGGTTCGATTTATACTTAAGTTCCTTAAAGCTCTGGATATAAGCCGTCCCGGTATGCTTCATCACTGTTCCAGGATTAAATCCAACGAACGTGCCTACAGTGTTCTGTAATATGAAGTCGGTTGTACCTTCATAGGCATTCAGGAACCCAGATGTGGGTCCCCTAACACCAGCTATGTCTCGAAGGTAAGGCGTAAGCAATTCAGTATATTGCGGCCCCAGGTGCTTAGTCATCGCTCTAGTGAACTTCTCATTCCTAAAGAACTTCTGCGACTCCGTTAAGACTTCCCTAAAGGCAATATCCCTAATCCTCCTGGTCATCTGATAGCCGATATCGCCTATCCGCAATGCTACCGGTCCCGCATAGCCGGTACGCTTCATCTCAAATCCACGATCGGTTAAGACCTGTACATTAGGCGGTAGGTTAGGATCGATCTTACCTCCTTTCCCTCCTCCGCCACGACGCTGGTCATAGATCATTGGATAGTAGCCGCCTTCAATATTCCCATGCATGGCGGTGGGGATTTGGCCTATCGGCAGACGCTCCATCATGAAGCCATGGAGGTTCTGCGATACTAGGTCAGACTTGCTTTGAAGGTCGTCCCACATCTTCCATACGCCACGAACAAAGGCCCAATCTTCCTTCGTGGCGTGCTTATCTACCCATGCCCTAATTGCCTCAGGGGTAGTATGGTATCCTCGAGCTAACTTATCGATATTGCTTTCATTGCCGATATTGAGCATAACTGCCCTGAATGAACTTCGCTTAATATACCCCTTACCAAGCAGCTTATCCTTAACGACTGGTATTCCTTCCTCTGGTTTACCGTACAAAGGTTCCATGAGAACTTCATTAGGTACATTCTGCCACAGATATCTCTTGTCAGGGATAGTCTCCTTTCCTAGCTTTGTTAACTCCCTACTAAAGTCACGGATAATAAGCCTGTACTCGTTACCCGCTTCGGAGAATGGCTTAGTGAATGCTTCCCAAAAGATCCCACCATAAGGGGTCTTATCCAGCCTACCCCATATATATTCCATCTGGAGCAAGCCAACATGCAACCGTAGTCCAGTAGACTTTAACCTCTGGATGGAAGTTTGATCACCGACTTCCGGTAGGCCTTCCTTGCCCACAGCCTCAAAGCTCTGGACCATTCTATTAAGCAACGCATCCCGATCAATTGCCTGTCCCTTAAGAATGGCCATTAACTCATCTCGGCCCATCTTATCTAAAGCCTTAAGCGATGAGTTAATGGCCCTAAACTCACCGACGGTAGTTGCGTCGATATGTTTTGACCAATCAGTGTCAGTCAGCTGTTCCCAGATAGGCATGTTAGGGAAGTATTCAGTATCGAATTCCTCAATGCCATCAGGCAATCCTTCACGGTTACGACTCTCCGTGAATTCCTTAAGAGTCTTGGACTCATGTGCGTTAATCGCTATCTGAAGGTCCGTAGGATCCCTTACCTCTTCCCCAACCCTATTCAGGATATGGTGTATCCAGTTAGTGTATTCCGGCGGATGGTTCTCAACCTCACGCTTCGAATATCGCTTAACCATTCTCGCGTAAGTTGCCTTCTCCTTCTCAAACTTCTTAGCCAATTCCGCAAGGGCCTGGAGCCTTAAGGATCGTTCTCTTTCCACAAATGCCCCTAAGGCATCTCTCTTAAGCCATGCAGCCTCGGATGCTTTGTTAGACTTACCCAGATCCCTTGTGAACTTAATCAAATCCACCTGTGATGCAGTCATAGCGTTAAACTGATGCCATGCCTGATCCTTAAGATCCTTCTTACTCAATGGCATCTGCTGTTCGAGCATCTGACCTAAGGCAAGATACTCCTCATGCATTAAGTCAAATCGCTCTAATCCAATGGCATGCTCTCTGGCTTCCCTAAGAATGTTCTCGTCAAGGTTGCCGTACTTAGCCTGCATCCTCCTTTCTGCTTCGGCGGATGCCTGGAGATCTAAGAATGTCTCTGGCTTCATCCGTCCCTTAGCATTCTCGAACCGGACCAGATCGCTTACTAACTCATCACCGGTGCGGTAGCCAAAGAAGCCAGCTAGATCATCTGGAGCAAAGCCATCTCGGGTCCTAAGCCAATTCTGTGGTAACGCTGCCTTCTGTTCTTCAGTCAAGAATGCTGGATCAAGTTTCGGCAGACCGTCAAGTTTCTGGTCACCTATAATCCCTTTACGAAAGAAGGCCGCTACCCGGAAGTCAGGACGATTCTTGATATCCTCGACGCTCTGCTTATACTGTTCTGCATGGTTTTTCTTCCATTCAGGCGTCAGCCGTTTCTTAACTTCCTTCGCTGCTTCGTCATATAGCTTCTGTACATCCTTAGCGTTCTGCTTATCAATTAACTTCATGTACTTCGCATAGCGGTCCCTAGGTAGCAAAGCTCCTGGGGCGAATACGGCTCCGGGTTCCTCTACCTTTGGAGGCTCGAAGCGCTGAGCCGCCTCACGAATATCCTTCGCACCGAATAGCGGTTCGCCAGGACCCCTCTGGCCTATACGACCAGATGCTATGGACTGGAAGATCTCTCCTTCGGTTAACCTACCACCGAACAATTCCTTAAGCGCTATCCTAGCGTTCTCAAAGAAGTCAGCTATCTTCTGGAATATCTTGCTAATGAGGGTATCAGCGTATTTGGCTTTATTCTCCATCCATTCCGGAAACTCATGGGCAATAGCTTCTTCAATTAACTTCCCAACGTCCTTAGGGTCGTATCCCTTTCGAATTAAGCCATGTTTATCGATTAGCCTTTCCCTTACCACCATATCCCTTAAGGCAGTCCATTCCTGTCTTGTGAAATATCCGTAAGTACGGAAGTGATGGATTATTTCATGATGTAGAGACTTTGGATAGTCCGGATCAAGAGTATGCAAGGCAATTAACAAAGCAGGATCTCTAGTCCCGTAAGATAGGTAAGCAGCCCTAACCCCTCCAGTGGGAGGTTCACCCATTCTGATGTCTTCAACAATACTTAATAACGGCTTACCCTTACCAACGAACTTCTCTAGCAACGGATCTAGCGTAGCCTTAAGTGCCTGCCTAGCTGCTAAGCCTTCGGGCGTAATCTTTGTAATCGTAGTTAGACCCTGGCGTACCCATTCGCCAGTGGCCATCATCTCTTGAATTGACTTAGGTGGTTCCAAAATCTCTACTGTAGTGTCGTGCGTAGTCCAATCATCCAGAGAGAACATCTCCCTGGCACCTTGCTCGGTCTTAACTGCCCCTTGCGCAGCCTGATGTCGCTTAAGATTAAACAACTCAGCTTCCAGTCTAGCCGCTACTGCTGGATCAGTTAAGCGAGACATCTCAATGGCACGTTCAACAATATCCGGTCTGCCATTTAAATGCGCCCAAGTAACAGCTTCGGATATTGCGTCAGGCTTCCAATCGTATCCAGAGATAGCCCTTAAGGCCTTAACCATTGGATCGGCTGGGCTTCGTTCGGTTAAGGCCTGAGCATACTCTTGCCGAAGCCTAGTCATCCTTGTGCCGGGATCTTCTACCGGCGCAGCAGGCTCCATCGGTTCGGTGGGCTTCTCTAGGTCCTTAACGGCCTGTTCGACCTTTGGGAAATCCTTAACCTCATTCAAAGTAGGGTCAGTTTGCCTTAGTCGAATGTCATCGTGTAAGGCCTTAACTACTTCATCAGGAACCTTAGTTAGCCATTCGCTTAGCGGAACCCTGACATCCGTGGAATCTTGTATGGCCTTCTGAAATTGCTCAGCGACACCAGGAACGTCACCTAGCAGACCGTCGCCAGGTTCCGGAACCTTATCCCCGTACAAATTCCTAACCGCATCCCAATGGATATGGATATCTTCCTTGGTCTTCTGGGCAATAGCTTGCGCTAGCAGATCAGGGCTTAAGGTCTTAGTTTCTGTCTTGTTAGTGGCATCAACTAAGGCGTCGTAGACAGACATACTCTGTTCTACATTTTCCCTAATAACCCCATCCCATACCGGATGCGTACCCGGAGGCGGCATCTCACCTGCGCGGATGTAAGGTTCGGCCAGCCGAATTGCCTTAGCTGCTTCAGGAACGGTAACTTCCAAGTCCCTAGCTAATCTAGCTATTTGAACTGGCCTACCATATGGTGGATGAAAGCCAGTACCGACTAACTCATTCGTGAAGTATTCACCCCATCCACCGAATTCCCTACCTAATCTCCTAGCTGTAGATTCCGTCGCACCGGCAGCTACGGCTCCTCCATAGCCAGCCCCAGCGAAGGCATGAGGGATAGCTGACATCAATTGAATAGCTGTCTCAAATGGACCAACTAGACCTTTAGCTGCCTCTACAGCGACGGGATATTCCTTAAGCCATGGGTGCTTCTTTATCTCCGCCTCGACGAACTGAGGCTGCATAGTCTTGACAGTTTCATATAAAGCCTGCCCGGCCCCGTAAGCTGCGCCAATCCCACCTTTGAACAAATTAACTGCGTTGAAACTACCTCCACTACCTATGTAGTAATCAAGGTGATCGTAGAAGTCAGCCATTCGGTTCCAGTCATCCTTGCTGACTATCGCAGCCATAGGATGGGAGTCGATGTAATCCGCTAGGCCTGGGTTACGGTCTAACATCCTTTCGGTTAGGAAAGATTTATAATCCCTTTGGAATGGTTCCTGATTAGCATAAATCATTCCTGCGTCGGCACCGGTAGCTTTCTCTAGCTGAACAGCTTCGGCAGCAGCCTTCGAGTCCCCGTCAAGGCCCTGAATGGCCTTAGTACGGCTGACGTTCAGCATACTCCCAATACGGCCTAATTCTTCTTCATTCATTGTGATTGCGGTACCGTGGCTGGGGGTGCTGGCTTAGCTGGCTTAGCAGCTGGCGTTGCCGTTCCTTGTCCAATACTCTTTAGCTTCTCATATTCCTTACTGTAATTCTGCCACTTCATTCTAATCCAAGCATCCTTAAGCTGCTGTTCCGTAGCGTACGGGAACTGATTCTTCATCTGGGTCATATCTGCATTTGATGGCTCAGTTATAGTTTTATACAATGGCTGCCTTCCATAATCAGTCCCGAACCAACCGGTTCCAGGCATTTCCCTAAGCAACTGCGCAGCTATCTCTCTATACTCGTCAGCCTTAAGTGGGACTCCTTTGTTCTCTTCCAACTTCGTGCTAATAGCTTGATAGAATGCACCAACGAATGCCTTATGCGTAGCCGGTGACTTAGTTGTACTTCGGACATTCTCAGGGAGCATATCAGAAACTATCCTAAAGCCCTTACTAAGGTGTGGGTCTTCTTTATAAACATCAGCCCGCATCTTGCGCTGTAGGGCCATTAGCTTATCACGATCCTCGCCTGGGATCTTCTCCTCATGGAAATTCCTTAGCATGAAGTTTTCACGATCACTTGGGTTAGTAGATTGAGCTTCGCCTAAGAGGGCATTCATTCTGTCTCGGGTTGCCCTAGTTCGGGGGTAATCATCCTTCAAATTGTGTAGAAGTATCTGATCGATGGTATGCTTATCGCCAGGTTTCAGAGCGTCGTAGGCTTCCTTGGCGCCAGGGATAGCGTAGAATTCCTCGATGGTGGTTGGCTTCCTACCGCCAGGAGCCTCGTAACCATAAGCAGCGTCCTTAGCATTGTTTGCGTTCTTAGCGTACTCTTCCTTCTGTTCCTTCTGACGCCGATCATGTTCGACCATAAGTCGCTGATCTGCGTAGTCGGCCAACAGCGGGTCGCTAATGCCAGTTTCCTTCTGGATTTGATTAGCCCGCTCCTCGACTTTCTTTCTCTTGTCTTCCAATGAAGCATCAGGGTTCTTATCTTGAATTTCGTTAGCAATATTACGGCCATATTGCTGTCTGAAAGCTGTCATTACTGTATGGCTAACTCGGGTGTAATCATCTCCTTCGAATAGATGCTTATTCTCCTGTAACATATCCCATGCCTTCTTGGCATCGGAGTCAGCAAGGCGGGCTATCTTAGATGAATACATCTTGGATGCAGTCTTATTCCATTCGGCCTCGGCCTTATCCGGTGTCCAGCCATGCAACGGGGCTTTAGTATCAAAGAACTCCCTACGAGCTTCTTCAAATAATTGCTCACTTCGCTTAATATCATCTTCTTTAGCAAACTGATCTGTCTTTAAAGCTACTCTAGCATCGGACGCACCTAATGCAGCCTTGCGAGTTTCCGTAGCTGCATGACTGGCTGCTCCCTTAACGCTACTAACCAACGAACCATGCGTAACTCTGTCCCACATCTTCTTCCCCATGAGGGGAAGGTTTTCACCCATCTTATTGCGTTTCTCTTCAACCTCCTTGATATGTGCTTTAAGGGTGGCTTCGCTGGCTGCCTCGCCTTGTAGTTGGGAGAACTGTGCGTTCTTCTCACCTAACCATGTTTCGTATTCAAGTTCTCGTTTCTTAACATCTGTCTCAAGCTGAAGTTCTTGCAGACCGACGGCTCGCTGCCATAGCTTCTCGCCAGTGCGTTCTAACTGCGTGCCAAGATTATCTAAAGAATCAGCAACCCCTTGGGTAGCCCTAGCTAATGTTCCGTAGCCTTGCCTACCAACTGTGGCCATTGCTTCCCCAACCGCACCGCTAAGGCGTACGTTGGGGAAGTCAATATGTACTCGTTCCGAAGGGTCCCTAGGACCTTGCGGCCTAACCGATGGAACAGGGACATATGACGGTGATACTTGCGGTTGCGGAGGCATTATCCAAACATCCCTAAGCCTTTACCTTGTATCCACTTATCGGCTACGGACCCGGCCGCTCCAGCTAAGGAACCCAGCATGTTTATAGTCCCAGACGTTTCGGCCATGCCCATAGCTTCTTTCTGCATACCTAAGGCTCCTTCGGTCATATCCGCAGCTTTAAGTTCATTGTCCTTTTGTGCTTCCTGCATCGTGGCCGTATATCTATAGACATCAGCCTGGGCACCATGCATTGTAGCTTCGACCTCGTATCCATAGGCCTTCTTAGCTGCTGATGCTCTAGTCTGCATCTGGTCGTAGTAGCCGATTTCGATCATGCCTTCCCGAACCCTGGTAGCCGATCCGCCAGCTACGCTAAGGCCTGAGGCCCCCTGGAAGGCAATCATCTCACCTTGCTCAGCACGGTGCTTCATGCCGACTTGCTGAGCTTCGACCTCACCTACGTCCCTTGCGTACGCAGCATTCTGCTTAGAGATCTTCTTGTTAAGTTCGGCTACCGCAGCTTGATACTTACTGATGTTGGATTGGTATTCATATTGCTGCGCACCAACCCGATGCTGAAATGCCGCCCCCATAGTCTGAAGCATTTGGCCACGGATATCGAGCTTCTTGGCCTCAGCATTCTGCTTAGCCCCAAATATCTTGCTTACGCCACCGATGACGGTGGAGCCTAAGCCAATGATTGAGATAGGATCAGCCATGTCGCTCTATCCTAAACGGTACCGCAGTCCCATGTGGCGGGCCGAACTTAGCCCCTAGCCACTTAAGCCAACGGATACTCTTAGATGACCCCATAATTGCATGACCGACTATGGTTGGATATTCCTTTAGGATATTCTGAATGACTATCTGTGAATGCCGCACCAGAACGAATTGATGTTCCTTGAGATGGTCCGTAGTAAACATCCATAGATAAGCCTGCTGCGACATTAGCGTAGGCGGAATTACGCCATAGATGCAAATTGGCTTATCATCCACAAAGCAGCCCCAGATGGTAACAGACATCAATAAGCAAAAGTCCATAGTCTTCTCGCCGACGCCATCAAGTTCCATTCCGTCCAGAACCTTCCTGGCCTGCACTGGATTCAGTTGTTTGATCTCGGTCATTTGCTTGAGTCCCCTAACACGACCTCAGGTATGACACCTAAGATAGTAGCAGGAAGTGGATCGTCGACCTGTAGGCAAACTTGGCCAGGAACATCCCATAACGGATCCATCACAATCCGCTCGTCTGCGGTGATCAGCGGAATTCCTTGTCCCATCAATGTAGTTCGGTTAAGCTCCTTGATTGGGGTTACGGTCTGGAAGGTATGTCCTGCCTTAACTCCTCGGGAGTCCTTGCATCTGACGGTTAAGGCAGATATCTTCTTTCGCTTACCTTGGATGCTCTGGGTTTCGTTGCCTAAGTCAAGGTACATCGTTTGCAGCTGAGCCTGGAATGCCAGACCAGCGATTACCTTAGTCACCGGTGCGGGCATGGTAATTGAGCCATTTACGACGGTTAAGTCATTAATTACTCCACCATCGGCTAAGCAAGCAACCTTTTGGCCTTCCAGATGATCTAACCCAAATACCTTAGTGAATGGCTTATCAATGGACCATTCCCCTGGATCGACTGGAGCCGGACGTTTCAATGGATCGTTGGGGACAATATCAGTTATCGGAAATACCACCTTAGCTACCACATGCTGAGGCCCAATGAAGTGTGTGACTTTCATAATTCCACCATCGGCACGAACAATCCATCCAATCATATCACTGGAAAACACCGCACTTGCAGCAATTAGTGAGACATCATTGTTTACATCAGGTGGCGTAATTGTTATAGCTACGGATGGGGTGTTAGCTATAGTCTTAACTCCCGCATCAACGCACCATGCATCTTCAGCACCGAATGGGAATGTACGATCAGCTAGCCGCTCTATCTGAAAGACAGTGGTATTAGGAACGGTTGGATGCGGTCGCTTAACCGAAACATAGACCGCATCGGTCGTACCTTCCGTTACCGAAGCTACGGAGTCGAAGATGCCCCTAGTATCATGTCTCGCCCATCCAAACATCTCCTGTTCCTTAACCAATGTCAAAGACAGAAGAACTCCATCTTCTCTGATTGCCCACACGACTTTAAATGGTTCCTCAGCGTAAGCCCATTCGAGGATTTGGTGTCCATAGAATAGGTGGCTTGAGAGGATAGAGATGTCGTTGCCAGTGTAGATGTTCGCATAGATGTTGTAGCTGAGGTCCCTAATAATGGATCCTTTTGACTGGACGAATATAAGATCGTAGTTAACAAGGATCGGTGGAACGTCGTTAGCTCCGACATAAGCCTGCGGGGTGGCTGTTGCCGTAGCCGGAGTAATCGGTCCACCTTGCGTTGCGACACCACCGGCGCCTCCTGATACTTGCCAGACACCTTTCGATGTAAGCATCAATAGCCCAGATGGCATGGGGACCATTGACTTGATCTCGTTAACCTCTAAGCCAACCAGTTCGGCAGTGATTGCGTCGTTGGCCTGAGGCGGATTAGAGATATCGAAGTTGTATGGCGCAGCAGTCTTTGACATCCAGAAGGTTTGAACTAGATTTCCACCCCCATTAGCATAAACCAGCCGTTGCTGGAAATAGCTTGAGACTTGGGGAAAGACCTTACCAGTAAATGGATCATCATGGATAGGTGGTGTTTGGGCAAAGTCTGGTGCGATATTGGAATCTATAAAGGAATTAACTGGATACGGAACCGAACCAATGAAGCCTAAGCCACCGTAGTCAGGTGCAAGCGGAAAGAACGAAGCAGATGATCCATAAATGTTGTAACCCAAAACTACAGGACCAGTAGACCATTGTATAAAGTTAGATCCCGGATCAGTCCGTAGATCCAAAACAGAATTCACTATACCGACAGGGCTAGGTTCAGACTCTTGGTTGTTTCTGTCAACAGCCGTAACTGCATACTTGTAGTTGGCCGGACCGGCCGCTGATCCCGTGACCGTAGGTGTCCCAGGTCCACCTACACCCGCGCCAAAGGTAGCCGGAAGTAAGGTCCAGTTAGTTGCCGAAATCAGCGTCAATACGTATGGCGGATGGGCAGGGGACGTAATGTTCATTGTGTTGGCTTTTTGGGAGAACTTAAGCATAGGTAAATGGTTAATCAAATACGGTGTGCCAATGGTGTAAACTCGTTGGGTTACCGCACCACCTGTGTAGGCAGGCCATGTAGTTGAGTTAATCTCTTGAGACGTTAAGCCATCTAATAGCTTATATGTAGTTCCACCAACAAACATGGTAAAGAAGTATCTATTAGCAAGCTGAGGTATATTACCTCCAGCAATGAACGCTAATGATCCAGTTGGATATGCAGCACTTGTCAAGGTTATTAATGTAGAAGTCCCAAGTGTAATCGAAGATATACCAACCCCGGGCTCGATAACCGATCCACCATTGGAAATAAAACGAAGGTAACCATTACCAAATTCTAAGACATAAGAAACATTGTTGGATTGCTGAAACCTAACTAACCTGACTTTTGATCCAGCTGTTGGCCGTATGAACTCTGTTCCAGGCCTAGTTGACGCTCCTGATCGATAATCCACAAAGAAGTTCCGCATGGTGGCGGCACCAGAGCGGTACTTCGCGAAGTCCACCCTAGCGAACAAGCTAGGGGATAGTTCACCAGCAGAGAATGAGGATTGGATAACATTGTCTGACATTTCAGTACATCGTTAGCATTGGTCCCCAGTCGAACATTATGTTCGGTGAGAACTCCCAGGCTTGATAGCTGATTCCGCGTGTGCGTATCCAGTCAGGGGTTACGTCATTGACAGTTAGACCTTCATTGCCATCGCCTTGTCTAGCTATGGAAATGAACCTGTTAGCTTCCTGTATCTGTAGCTGGGCTAATCCCTTATCTCCTGTAAGGCTGATAACCAACCTTGCGGCCAACGCTGCAACGATGGCTTGTTGAAATTGTTCGTCCCATATGTCAGGGTTCGTAACACGACGAACGTAGGCAAGGATGGCTTGCTGCTGATTGGTCCAGATAACTCGTTGATCGGTTCCTGTTGGGTCTGGCTTTCCAAGGGGTCCGATTTGGTTGACTCCCACCTTAAATCGTACAGGTGGACCATTCCAGAAGGCTGGTGCACCACCAGTAATGGCGGTTGTGATGGGCACACCACTAGTGAAGCCTGTCGTGAATTGTGGAACAACGAAGACACATCGTAGACAGTCAGACGGGTAGGCATACTCATAACTCCACGGAGGCGGTGGAATACCCTTATTCCACACATCCACCCCTCCAGTTGGATTCTCTGGCGTTCCTGGTGCTGAGGAAATCAGCGATAGATTAGCGTAGCTAAACGCACAGTTCCAGGGAGCCAGCCGTAGAACTTCATCACGAAGAGGATCGAACAATAGCTTAGCGTTACGGGCCTCGTTCGAGTCCTCATCCATGGAGGCTATCTGCGACCGAGTACCGATCGCAGATAGCGCTCTGTTGGTGATGTCGACGTTGCTAGTCATCCTCGTTGTGACCCAGAGCGATGAACAGTACCACCAAGACCAGGAGACCCAGAACTACGAGTAGCCACGGGTCGCTGCGCCATACCGGCATTGTCTCCGTGTAGTCCAGGGCCCTTTGGATCATTGATGTTGGTTGGGCCCTTAGGCGGAGAATAGTTAGCGATAGGTTTCGCTTCCTTTACTCCGCCGGTTGTAGCCCTAGCCGCCTGGGGCTTAGGGGTATCACGGCCGTACTCGCCTAAGATGTCACGTGCCATTATACTCTCCGTTCGATTGGTTCAGCTAGGGTATCTCGGGGCTGCCATTCAGGCTTCTGCGTAGCTTGATCTTCTTCGCTACGTCCCTTCTCTTCTTTCTCTTGTAGTTCTTTCCTCTTCTTGAGGATCTTAGCTTCACGTTCGTCGGAAGCCTTCTTGTAGTCCTCCTGGGCCTTATCGACCTTCTCTTTAAGGTCCCTGGCCATCTTAGCTAAGGTAAGCCCAGCAGCCTGATTGAAGGGATTCATGGCCTGGGCATCCCTAGTTAGGGTAGCCACTTCGGTGAGGAGCTTCACCTTCTCCGCATCGAAATCAACTTGCGGGAGTTCGACTTCTGGGAACTCCTTCAGTTCTTCTTCAGTTACGGTCACCATTGGTAGTCTCCTACTTGTGACGGCCTTGCGTGCCGTGTGGGTGGATGGTTCGTCCTCCTCCTGGTCCGGCGGTGGCGGCCCTAGGACTAGAATGGCGGAGACCTTCACCGCCGTACAGAGGAGATTTGTTATACTGTACAGCACGTCCAAGCTCAGCAACAGCTGTCTCGTGTACTGCCTTAGCAATGGGTTCTCGCTTGCGTCCACCGGGACCATCTTTGTCTGCTCTACCTTGTTTCATCTCTCTTTCTCCTATAGAGAAGGCCACCTTGACCTTCTTCCTTCTCCAGTTCTCGCTTAAGCACTTCGTCGGCCCTTGTCATCTCTCCCTTGATCCAGTCTGGTGGTTGCTGACCTATCGACTCCCAGAAATACCGAATGTAAATAAGATTGTGGTAATGTTGCGTAAGCCGCATAATCTTTGGCGGCACCATCTTGTCGATGCTATCTTCCTCATCATCCTCTTGTTCCCTTATAGGCTCGGATGGGAGAAGTGGCTCAGCAAGCCTCCTACGTGAGATCATTAATCCTCCTTGTCCTTTTTCTTCTTCCTTAACATTCCAACTCGCTTATCGGCCGCCACGAACTCTGCGGCAACCTTCTGTGGGATACCCATCTTCTTAGCGAAGGCTGGGTTGTGCTTAGCGGCCCGCATGGTTCGAGCCTGTTTCGCGGATGTGCTGGGCATTAGAAGTTGAAACCTCCGTTGCTCACTTCGGCTGGGGTAGCACCTGGAATAGCGGCCCCACCAGCATTAAGCACAGCGTTGTACGCCACAGATGCTTTGATACCAGGAGCAAACCCAGCATTCACATAGGTTAGCGTGGTTATAGCAACTATAGTAGAGTTAAGCTGACATATATACCAGTAAGTGTACCCGACCCCACCGTTAAGAGTTACGGATATAGTCGGACCTAGTGTCTTGCCGAAGGTTACTACACTATTATAGAAAGCACCTATATGAGCGGCTGCGGCAGCACCAGCGTTTATATGGTAACTTGCATCTATGTTAAGGTTGCCTGCGTGCATCACAATATTATAAGCATTAGCATTAGCTCCAAATATCACATCTCCTACTATTGAAACAACTCCGCCTCTGTTTATCCATATACTATTGCCACCAGTAGCGCCTGAGAATGTGATACCAGATACCTCTAAGATAGCACCGTCTGTAACGACAATTCCGTTAGTAGAAGCAGCAGAAATGATATTAACGTTAGATGGAGTTGCAACATTACCCACTAGCTTGTAAGCCGTTCCACCCGGTAATCGCTTGTTCAACACTAGTGCGGGAGAACCGGTATTATACGTACCGTTAGCCAAATTGATAGTGAAGTCACCATCCAAGTTATTTTCGAGAATAGTAGCAGCTCTGGCAATAGTCTTAAAAGCTCCAACACCTGTGGCTAACCCGTCGGTTACCGCAACGTCATCCGAACCCAGATTCGGATCGACATACAATTGCTTCGCCACCAGCGGCCGCCAACGCCCCGGCCTAGTGATAACCCATCCGCTAGGCGTACGATTGATGAATACTTGCTGATCTGGATAGATAACGAACTGCTCGGAATAACCAAAGATATTCATTAACTTAGCACGGGTGTCATGGTTAACAATTTGAGTTAAAAAGTTAGTTGGATAGGTGCTAAAGTCTTGAGCACTAACGAAGTAATACTTATTGCCTTCAAGACTAAGCGTTCGACCGTTATCATCGGAAGTGAGTACATAGGCGTCGGTGATTACCTTCGGGTCCGGGTCAAGGC